>MDSW01008469.1_pt1 | contig 151811 bp, 82 predicted proteins | sample 811171 | NCBI WGS metagenome assembly MDSW01 (sample SAMN05326641, study PRJNA326480) | marine metagenome | isolation source: seawater | place: Atlantic Ocean: North West | collected 2012 | reverse complement strand
CCCCGTCCCCGTCCCCGTCCCCGTCCCCGTCCCCGTCCCCGTCCCCGTCCCCGTCCCCGTCACGCGCCCGCTTCATCCCCCGGTCTCAGTCTGGTGGTGATGAACACCCCTCCGCGCCCACCTCGCGAGACGCGCATCGTCGCGTCGCAGAACGTGTTGCGCAGGACCCCGCGCGGTCGCGGCAGCGGCAGCTTCAACGCCGGTGGATCGCCGCCGCCACTACCCGCGCTCGCCCCGCCCCCCCCTTTTCTCGGCCCCGGGCCGATCTCCCACTCCGTGAAAGTCACCGCGACCTCGCGCGCCTCGGCGTCCAGGGCCTCGATCTCCCCCGAGACGCCGACGCGCGCAGCCTCGAGCGGCCAGGGCAGATCCGAGACGTCGACGACGTTGACGACGCGTCCGGCGGCGAGGTCGACGATCTGTTCGTTCGCGACGCCCCTCGCGCCCGTCTCCGCGGACCCGGCGAGCGCGGGGGCGAAGGAGAAGAAGGCTTTGTACAGCTGGTTGCTGACGCGCTGGAACGCGTCGTCGTCGAGGACCGCGGCGAGGGGGCCCAACGCGGGCGCGCCGCGATCGTCGTTCGTGCTGTACACGAGGCTCCAACGCCCGCTCACGTCCGCGAACGGGACCGAACCGCCGACGGCGCCGAGGGGCTCGAGCGTCGCGACCGCATCCAAGATGGCGCGCTTGGACGAGCGCGCGTCCGCCCCGGCCTTGCGCGACGCCGCCACCGCGGCGAGGAGCGCGCGCTTCGCCGTCTCCGCGGAAGCGTCGGGTGAAGCCGAGTCAGCCTCCGCGGAGACGCGCGCGGGGCGAGGGGCGCGACGCGAACGCGCGGGTCTCGACGCGCGCCGCGAGGCGACGGAGACGAGGTCGCTCGCGACCGGCGTCGCCATGTATGTGGCCGCGAGGGGCGCGTGCTACGAGGGACGCGGGAGGGTGTGAAGCGCACGGGTCCGCGTTCGTCGCGCCCTCCGACGTTGGCGCGCGGCGCGGCTCCGTGTTTTTTTCCCTCTGCAGTGCCGAGGGAGTGATTATTGCTTGTCGGCGGCGCGCCGCTCCTCGCGCGCGCCACCATCACCCCGCGCTCGCAGGATGAAGAACAAGAAGAAGTTGAGGCAGAAGCAGGAGGAGGAGGAGGCTCGGGCTCGCGGCGAGCTCGCGAGCGAGAGCTCGAGCTCGGAATCCGAGTCGGAGGAGGAGGAGGCGCCGGCGGCGGCCCCCCCCAAAGGGGCGAAGGGGGCGAAAAAGCGGAAGGCGGCGGAGGCGGAGGCCGAGGCCGAGGAGGCGTCCGGGTCGGACTCGGAGGACCCGGACCGGTACGACCGCCCTCGGCCGAAGGTTGACTTCACCGGGGTGAACGCGAAGGAGAAGTGCATCATCCTGAGTTCGCGCGGGGTGACGTCTCGGTTCCGCCACCTCATGCTCGACATCGGCACGCTCATCCCGCACAGCAAGAAGGACAGCAAGCTGGACACCAAAAACCCGCGCGACGCGGTGGTCGAGGTGGCGGACCTCAAATCGTGCACGAGCGCGATGTTCTTCGAGTGTCGCAAGCGCCAGGACTGTTTCATGTGGCTCGCGAAGTGCCCCGACGGGCCGAGCGTGAAGTTTCACGTCGAGAACGTCCACACGATGGCGGAGCTCAAGCTCACCGGGAACCATCTCAAGTTCTCCCGCCCGGCGTTGCACTTCGACGGCGTCTTCGACGACGCGAACCAGCCGCACCTGCGGTGCATCAAGGAGATGCTCACGCACGTCTTCTCCACGCCGTACAAGCACCACAAGATGAAGCCCTTTTTCGACCACATCTTCGCCTTCTATTGGGAGGACGGCCGGGTGTGGTTCCGAAACTACCAGGTCGTGCACCCGATCGGGAAGGAGGCGAGGGGCACGGGGCCGACGCTCAGCGAGACGGGGCCGCGGCTGTGCCTACACCCGATCAAGATCTTCCAGGGCGCGTTCGGGGGGGCGACGCTGTACGACGACCCGACGTACGTCTCGCCGAACGTGCAGCGCAGGGAGGAGAAGAAGAAGGAGATGGGGAAGTACCGGAGGAAGGTGGAGAAGAAGGCGGACAAGAAGGCGAGGGCGAGGATGAAGGCGCTCGCGCCGGACGAGCTCGAGGGATGGAACCGGTGAGGGACCGGCGCGGGGGGGTTGAAGCGAAGGGCGGAACCGCGAGTACCACCGACGAAGGGACCGAAGCGAGGGCGATTTGTGATCGAACGCGCTCGAGCGCGCGTCGCGACGAACGAGCGGTCGTATCGGTACGTCGTCGACAGACGCGCGCGGACCGGGCGCGCGATACCGCCGGCGAGCGACAGAACGCGACACGCTCGAAAAGAAGACGTCTCGAACTCGGATCGTCCGTCCTCGTAGTCCTCGACCACCGGTCGTGTCTGGTCACACGCGGAGCGCGCGTCACGTCGGAAGGCGTCGCGCTGGGCTCGACCCGGACGCGATGTCGTCACCGCCGAGTAAGAAGCGCGCGCGTCCGGGCGGCGGCGGCGGCACCTCGGACGCGCGCCCCGCGACCGCCGCCGCCGCCGACGCCGACTCCCTCGACCTCGCGCGGTCGGTCCTCGCGGCGCGCCTCGGGCGAGACCCCGGCGTCGCGTGCGTCGCCGTCCAGGGACGCGGCCGCGGGCTCGTCGCCACCGCGTCGGTGAGGAAGGGGGAGACCTTCCTCGCCGAGCGCCCACTCGCGGCGACGCAGGCGCTCGCCAACCGAGGGCACTTCCTCGCGTGCGCGCATTGCCTCGCTCCCGCGGGAACGTCCGTCGCGCACCATCTCGCGCTCGCGGCGGGACGCGTCACGCGCCGCGACGTCATCGCCGCGGCGCTCAACCCGCGCGCGCGACCCTTTCACGGCGTCGCGAACGCTCCTGCGCTCCCGGGTGACGGCGACGCGCATACACTCCCGGCCGAGCCGACGCCGTGCGCGCGCGCGTCGCGAGGGTGCGGGGACGTGTTTTGCTCGCCTGAATGCCGCGACGCCGCCCGCGGATGGCACGCGCTCCTGTGCGCGGGTGGGTGCGAGGAAGGCGCGCCCATCTTCGAGTTTCGGAGGCACGCCGTGCGCTCGCACGAGTCCTTCCTCCTCGCCGCGAACGCCGTCGCGAGGGCCCTCGCGAGCGTCGGCGCCTCCGACGGGATCGCCGACGGCGACGAAGACGACGGAAAAGACGAAACGGCGCCGCCCGAACCGGCCGCGGCTCGCGACCCGTCCGCCTCCGGTGCGCCCTCCGCGTTCGACGCCCTCGCGTGCCTCCCCGCGCAGCCCGAGAAGTGGTGGGACGCCGCCGCGCGCGCCGCCGCGACGAGAGACCTCTCGAGAGAGGAGAAGAACCCGAAGCGAATCGACGCCCGAGACGACGCGAGGCGCGTCGCCCGCCGTCGAGCCCGCCGCGCGGAGGCGCTTCGCGAACAGCTCGAGGACGCGTGGCAGCTCCTCGACATGGCGTGGGGCCACCAGCGAAACCTCCGCGACGACCCGCGGTGTGACGGCTGGCTCACCTTCGATCGGTTCGAGCGGCTGGTCATGGCGGTGGACGACTCCACGCGGCCGGCGGAGGGGGAGCACCCCGGCGAGGCGTACGCCAGGCGCGCGGTGAAGGCCGAGGCCGCGTCCGCCGGGGCCGCGTGCGAGTGGCTCGACGAGACTCTGAAGCGGTGCGAGGGTGACGGAGGAGGGGCCGATCGGGATGACGAGGACGGGGAGGACGAGGACGAGGACGAGGACGAGGACGAGGACGCGTCGGAATCCGACTCGGACTCCGAAGCGTCGGACGCGGATTCGGACTCGAACGCGTCCTCGTCGGACGACGCGTCGGATACCGACGCCTCGGAGTCGGCGGACGTCGCGCGCGGTCCACCCGCCGCGAGGCGAACGTCCCGGGGCGCCTGCGAGCCTGACCCCGCGGCGCGGTCCGACGCCGCCGGCGTTTTGGACGTGGTGGAGCGCGCCGCCGCGACGCTTCCGAGGCTCGCCGCGCTCGCGCTCGCGCCGGCGGCGGCGCTCGCCAACCACAGCTGCGTCCCGAACTGCCAGATGGAGACGGCGTACGCGCCGGCGGACGCCGAGCGAGCGGACGCCGCCTCGGCGGTGGGCGGTCCCTCGTGCGGTCGGCTTCGCGTGTGCCTCGTGGCGCTCCGCGACGTCTCCGCGGGGGAGGAGGTGACGGTGGCGTACGCCCCGGTGGCGCGGCCGCTCGCCGAGCGCCGACGCGAGCTCGCGGAGCGCCACGGCTTCGCGTGCGCGTGCGACCGGTGCATCCTCGAGGAAGGCATGCACCTTCCTTCCGCGGAGCGAGAGGAGCGGCGAGAAGAGCTCGCCGAGGGGTCGCTCTCCGTGCGATCGCTGCTGACGCTCTCGGACCAGGCGCAGGAGGAGTCGCGGTACGAGGACGCCGAACGCGTCGCGCGAATGGCGTCGCGACTCGACCCGGGAAACGGCGACGCGCTTCACAAGGCGGGCGTCGCGCTCCTCGGCCAAGGCCGATGGGCGGAGGCGCACGCGGCGTGGCGCGCGGGGTACGCGCTCGCGCCCGACCACCCCGCGCTCGCGGCGCAGGCGGCGAAGGACGCCGCGTACGACCACCCCGGGCTCGTCGAGTCCTCCCCGCGCCCGGCCTCCGCCTCCGCCCGCGCTCCGGACGAACTCGTGACCGCGCACGCCGCGGGGGTGTGGCGCACGCGAACCGCGATGCTCTCGCGCGCGGAGTGCGCGGAGTGGATCGCGCTCGCGGAATCCGCCGCGTCGAAACGCGGGGGGTGGACGACGGCGCGGCACTACGCCGTGCCGACCACGGACCTCCCCGTGCACGCGGTGCCCGAGTTGCTTCCGAGATGGAACGCGTTTCGGTCGGCGAAGCTGGCGCCGTTCCTCGCCGCCGCCGCGCCGGACCTCGTGCGGGACGGCGGCGCGAACGTGCGCGTGCACGACGCGTTCGTCGTGCGGTACGACGCGAGCGCGCAGCACCACCTGCCGATGCACCGGGACCAGTCGTCGCTGTCGGTCACGCTCGCGCTCAACGACCCGGGGGATGATTTCGAGGGGGGGGGACCGCGTTCGCCGCGCCCGTCGGCGAGACCGTGTCGCCCGAGGCGGGGCACGTCGTCGCGTTCAGAGGAGGGCTCAGGCACGGCGGCGCGCCGGTCGTGCGGGGGACGAGATACGTCGTCGCCGCGTTCCTGTTCACGGAGTGATCGAGGCGCGGGGAGGCGCGCGGAGAGCAGAGGAGGGAGCGTCGCGCGTCGAGAACCGTTTCGTGAAAAATCGCGCGTTCCCGTCATCGAGAAGTGGCGACTACCGCGCGACACGCCCGGGCCGGCGCGCGCGCCGGACGATCGTCGCCGCGGGTGGCGCCACGTGTCGTTCGCCCGGCGCACCTCCCTCGCGTCTTTCTCCGCGATGACGTGCGCGCTCCCCCGCGCGCGCCACTCGCGACGGCGCGTCTCCTTCCTCGCCCATCACCGCGACATGCTTCGCGGCATCGCGCGACGCGCCGCGCGCGCGGCGACCGCGCGCGCGGCCCCCGCGCTCCCCGAGGCGCTCGCCGCCCCGACGCGCCTTCGCTCGGCGACGGCGACGGCGTCGGACGCGCCCGGGTGGATGGCGCGCCCCGAGACGGAAGCGCGCGCCTTCGCCGACGACGAGGACGACCACTTCCCCGCGCGCACGCCCGCCGACGACGACCGCGACCACTTCCGCGAGGGCCCGAGCGTGTCGCACTGGAGCGCCTGGCGCGTGGACGACGCGGGCGGCGCCGGGGCCGGGGCGGCGAACGCCTTCCGAGCCGTCTTCGAGCGCCTCGGCGCGTCGAGTCGGTCCCCGGCGGACGCGCGGTACTGGGCGTACCACCTCCTGCGCGGGTCGTGGTTCCTCGGCCAGGGCGCCGCGGGTATGTTCGCCGCCCGCGCGCTCTCGGCGTTCGACGGCGCCGCGCGGGACTCGAGCGGCGGCGGCCGGAGCGGCGGTGGGCCCCTCGGCGGCGGATTGACCGACGGCGTCGCCGCGGGCGCGCGCCTCGTCGCCGAGGCGGCGCGCGTGTTCGAGCAGGACCTTCAGCACATCAACGCCGGGACGTACAAGGCGCCGTACGACATGGATCCGAGGCACAGGCAGTTCGACCCGAGGTTCGTGTTGGATAAGACGATGAAGTTCATGGCTGAGGCGACGGCGACGCTGCGCAAAAACGACCGGGCGAGGGCGTCGCGGCGGGGGGCGGAGGCGGGCGGGCCCCGGGGCGCGACCGACGCCGCGGACGCGGAGGAGGAGATGACGAGGGTGTGGATGGACAGCCCGATGTACCCGGACTATTACCTCAAGACGTTTCACTGGCAGACGGACGGGTGGCTCTCGTCCAAGTCCGCGGAGGTGTACGAGGTGTCCACCGAGACGCTGTTCCTGGGGCGGCAAGACGCGATGCAGCGCACCGCGCTCGTGCCGCTCGCGGAGTGGGCGCGGGAGACGGGGCGGGACGTCGAGAACGGCGCGGGCGCGACGCTCCTCGAGCTCGCGTGCGGCACGGGGCGGTTCCTCACGTTCGTCAGGGATAATTACCCCGAGATGGACGTCACGGGGCTCGACCTCTCTCCGTTCTATCTCGCCGAGGCGAGGAAGAACAACGAATACTGGGAGCGCTTCTCCGCGCGAGACCGCGACGCGCCGTCCGCTCCGGCGAGGCTCCGCGCGGCCGCGTCCGAGACCTTGGAACGCGTGGGCGGGCTCGCGAGAGCGATCGGCGTGTCGCTCCCGCCGCTTCCGCTCCCGACGAACGAGCCGCGCGAGGCGGACCCGGGTGGTTCCGCTTCCTCGAGCGCGGGAAAGACCCTCGGGTCGGCGTCGTTCGTGCAGGCGAACGCGGAGGAGATGCCGTTCCCGGACGCCTCCTTCGACGCCGTGACGTGCGTGTACCTTCTCCACGAGCTCCCCCCGGAGGCGCGGTCGAGGGTGGCGCGGGAGGCGGCGCGCGTGCTGAAGCCCGGAGGCGTGCTCGTGATCGCGGACTCCATCCAGCTCGGCGACAGGCCGCACGTGGACAGGCACCTCGGGCGGTTCGGGGACTTCAACGAGCCGTATTATCGAAACTACATCCGCGAGGAGCTCGCCGGCGTCTTCGCGGAGGCGGGGCTCGAACCGTGGACGAAGGAGCTGTGCAGCAGCACGAAGGTGCTGTCGTTCCGAAAGCAGGAGCGGCGAGGGTGATGACCGTCGGAGCGCGTCGCGCGACGGTAGATGTGTAGTAGTCTATGGACAGACGCGCGCGACGAGAACGCGACGAGACCCGCCGGCTGGGACTCTACCCCGACGCTCGACGACGCCTCTTCGCTTCATCTTCGCGTCTCCTCGCCCGCCGCGTGGCACTCCCCGCTGACCGAGCGCACCCCGGAGCACGTCGCGAAGCACGCGGTGGTGTACGTGATGCCGTCTGCACCGCACGCGGGACGCCACGCGAACCTCGCTCGGTCACCCTCGGCGTCGCGAAAGTCGTCGAGGCAGGCGTGCATACACGCCGCGTCCGGAAGCGAGTCGCACCGGCCGCGCGTCGGTTCGTCCGCGTCCGCGCCCGCGCCCGCGCCCGCGCCGGCGCCCGCGGCGCAGCGCACCCAGCACGCGTTCGCGAACGTGTGTCCCTCGTGGCACACCGGGTCCCACCTCTCGTCGTGGCAAGCGACCCTGCACGCGTGAACCTCCGCCTCGTCGCTCCGCCCCGGAGGCGCGGGAGGAAGAGGCGCGCCCTCGGTCGCTCCCTCGGGGGATCCCGACGCCACGCCCGTCTCGCCGCGCGCGCTCGCGCCGAGGACGAGGTGCGCCACCGCCAGGAGCGAGAAGAGCGCCCCGGACGTCATCGCGCGCGAAGCGAAGGCGGCGAGGAACGTTCCGTAGTGGAGCGCCTCGGAAGACACGAACGCGCCAGCTGTGTTTCAACTCCAAAAACTGTCGTCGTCCCGAGGATCTAACGAGGATCATCAATGTCTGTTTTCCGCCGTTTGTTCGTCTCTCGCTCGCTCGCTCGCTCTCCCCCGAACCCGTCCCCCCGCTCACGCGGGCGCGACCGACCCCGCGCCCGCGTCCGCGCCCGACGCGATCTGGCCTTTGTTCGTCGCGACGGACTCCCGCGCGGAGGAATCCGTCTGCCCCTCCCCCGGGTTCCGAGTCGCCACCGCCGCGAGCACGTCCGAGAGCGCGACCACGCCCGTGGGACGCCCGGCGTCGTCCACGACCCACACCCGGTGCACCGCGCGCACGTGCATGGCGTCCAAAATCTCGCCCACCGTCGACCCGTCCGAGCACGTCACCGTGAGCCTCGCCCCGAAGCGTCGCAACGCGACGGCGTACGGACTGCTCGTGGGGTTGTACAACTCGCCGCTCGACGCCGACATCCCGTCGCGCGCGAGCGCCTCCGCGGCGCCTTCTCTCCCGAGGAGGGCGTCTCCGAGCCCGTGCGCGTGGAGGAGGTACTCCCCAACGGGAAGCGCGAGCGCGCCGAACGCGTTCGGGTCGAGGGTCACCAGATCGGATTCCGAGAGGTTCCCGATGATCGCGTCCGTGGCCTCGTCCACGACGGCGACCGCCTGGACGTTCTGGCGCTCCATCTCGTAGAAGGCGTCGACGGCGGGGAGCGCGGAGGGCACCTGCGCGACCCTTCGGCCGCCCTGCGCGCCGAGGCCCAGGCTCCGCGCGGTGGCGTCGAGGACGGACGGGTCGAGGAGCTCGCGGTTGCGGCGGAGGTACATCGCGAGGTCGCTCTGCGCGACGATGTCGGTGATCAGGCCGGAGGCGTCGATGACGGCGAACCTGTGCGGGCACGTGCGGAGCATCGGGTCGCCGGGCGCGAGAGACCCGCCGCCGCCGTCTCGGCCGCCGTCGCCGCGCAAGCCGATGTGGAGACACCTTCGGAGGGCGTCCGCCAAACTCATGTCCTCCGTCGCGGCGCTCCACATGCCGGTGCCGTCCCAACGCGAGCGCACGTCCAGGAGCTTCGTGGAGCCGTACGCCTGGCCGAGCTTCGTCAGAGCCGCCATGCGATCGAGGACGGGGAGGGACGCGCCCGCGGCGGAGGACGCGTTGGCGCGTTCCAGGAGACCGAGGACGAGGTCTCCCACGCTGAGGAAACAACTCGCGTCGTAGTGCTGACCGTCGCTGTGCATCTGCACGAGCGGCGCGGACTGGACGCGCATCGCGGAGAGGAGCTCCATCGCCTCCGCGACGGTCTGGTCCGTGCGGAGGACGCCGGGGAGGACGGGGCGCGTCGGAAGGCCAGCCTGAGAAGACTCGGAGGCGAGCGCTTTACGCGCTCTGCGTCGCGGGGGGTCTCGGAGAAGGAAACGTCAGCCTCGAGCGCGCGACGTCGGGGACGCGAACGCGAACCGCGCGACGCGCACCTCAGGTACTCCGCGAGGTTCGTGCGCTCCAAGAGGTCCGCGGGGGACTCGGTCGCGATCGACATCTCCGTCGGGCAGCGGTGAGGTACGACGCGCGGTGGGGTACTGTCGCCTGGTTGTTCCTCCCTGTCGTTGTTCCGTCGCGACGACCGAGAATTTCAAGGTGACCACAATCTGGGCACCCCTGCGTTTTGTTTGACAGTGATCTTGGCACCCCCCGCGCGTCCCGTGCGCGCCTTTCGGGCGGCGTCGCGCGATGGTGGCCCGGAAGACATGCACCGTCCTCCTCGTGGACGTCTCGCCCACGATGCGCGCGCATCTCCCTTGGGTCGGGGACCACCTCTCGCGCGTCGTGCAGAACCGCCTGCTGTACCAGAGGAACGACGAGTTCGCGCTCGTGACGTGCGGCGCGCGCGAGACGAAGAACGACGTGCACACGGAGGGTCTGGAGAACGCGGCGGCGACCGGCGAGGAGGACTACGAGGAGGAGTACCTCAACGTCTCCGTGGACGTCCCGATGGCGTGCGCGTCCACGGAGACGGCGTCGGCGGTGTCGAACCTCCCCGATCTCGCGGGCGACGGCGCCCCCGCGGATCTCCTCGACGCCCTCACCGTGGCTTCCGACCTCCTCGTGCGCCACGAGCGCGGCGGGGCGTTTCAGCGCCGCGTCCTGTTCGTCACCGACCTCAAGACCCCGTGCGAGGTGGACGACGCGTCGTTCGTGGACGGCGTCGTCGCGGGCATGCGCGCCGCGGGCATCCAGCTGACGGTCGCGACCGTGGGGGACGAAGATCCTGACGCTTCCCCGGAGTCCCAGGGTCAGTCCTCGGCGGTCGACCACTCAACCGCCGTCTCGGCGGCGCGGAGCTCTAACCGCGCGATGCTCCTCGACATCTGCGAGCGTCTGGATGAGCCCGGGGAGGAGGAGGACGCCCCTCCGCGCCCCGTCTCGACGCGCTCTTGGGTGCGCGACGCGCGCTCGGCGCTCGCGCTCGCGCAGACGAAGCAGACGCGCGCGACGACGTCCTTCCGCGGCGACCTTCGACTCACCCCGTGGCTCAGCATCAAGGTGTGGTGCTACAAGAAGATCTCCGAGGCGAAACCGCCCGCGATGAAGCTGTATAACGACGCCGCGGGGGATGATCTCGGCGGGGACGGCCCGATGGTGGTTCGCGAGCGGGCGTTCACGTCGTACGCGGACCCCGACAACCCGACGGACGTCCCGCCGGAGATGATGATCAGCGCGTACCCTTACGGCCCGACGAACATTCCCATCCAGGACGATGTCAAAGCGCTCATCTCCGCGAAGAACGATAAGGACATGGCCATCTTCGGGTTCACGCCCCTAGACACCGTGCCGATGTGGTACGGCATGGACGAGGCTCGGGTCGTCGTGCCGTGGCCTTCGAAGGCGACGAGCGCGGCTGCGGGGATGGCCGCCTCCGCGGGGGCGTCGGATCGCGACGCGAAAAAAGCCGCCGTCGCGCTCTCCGCCCTGGCCCAGGCGATGGCGCGCCAGGGCCTCGCCGCGCTCACGCGCGCGGTGTGGACCCAAAACTCCGACAGGGTGAGCTTCGGCGCGTTGACCCCGCACAGGGTGGACGAGGGCGACTTTCTGCTCTTCGTCCCGCTGCCGTACGCCGAGGACGCGTGCTCGACCGACTTCAAGCCCCTCCCGCTCCCGGGCTCCGACGCGGCGAAGGCGCTGCACCCGGGGGCCGCCGCGAAGCTCGTCCCGACCCAAGCGCAGCGGGAGGCGGCCGCGAGGCTCGTGGACGCCCTGGACGGCCAGGGGCCGACGCCGTGGGAGCGGCTGAACCCCGCGCTGACGCGAACGCACGCGCTGCTCGCCGCGAGGGCCGCGGACGAACTCGCGGACCCGCTCGCCGAGCCCGCGCGAGGCGGCCCCGCGGCGGCAGAGGCGCTCACGAAACCGCCCCTGATGGGTATCGCTCCCGCGGCGGGGGATGAGCGTTTCGGGGTGGTCGCGGAACGCGTCGCGGACGCCGCGGCGGCGTTCGCGTCGGCGTGCGGGGGGCTGAAACTCGCCGACGACGCGAGGTGGGGCCGGGGTTGGAAAAGGCGCGCGGAGGAGCTTCCGGATGGCGAGGGCGTCTCGAGGCGCGGCGGCGGCGAGGAGGAGGGCGGTGGGCGCGCCGTGGAGAGGGCGGGCGACCCGGGGGTGGGACCGCCGCCGTCGAAAGCGGCGCGCGCGACGCCGCCGGAGACGACGGCGGCGCCCGCGGCGGCGGCGGCGGCGCCCCGGGACGACGGGGAGGACGCGTGGGAGCCGGTTGACGTGAAGGAAGAGGCGGCGGAGGAGGCGCGGAAGGACGTGATGGCGGCGGATACGGTTCTCGTGGACGACGAGAGATCGCCGCGGGAGGAACCCGACGCGGTCTCAGACCCGCCGCCGAGCGCCGCCGCGGAGGACGACGGCTTCTTCGACGACATGGAGTAGGGGCTCGGAAACCGCGGGCGGCGCGTCGCGTCTCGAAAGAGCCGCCGGCGCTCGCGTCTCGCGCGCGACGCGATTTGGTACACGTGTCATGACACACTAGAATACTGTACACCGCGCGGCGGCGGGATCGAGCGGCGGGTTTGGCCGGATTCGGCGTCTCAGGCGCCGCGCCCCTGACCGTTCGCGCGGAGTCGCTCGTTTTGAATCTGCTGCCATATCCGCTCCTGCTCGGCGACCTGTTGGCTTCTCAGCCTCTCGACGACGTCGCTCGCCGCATGGCTCTCGAGCACCCTCGCGTCGCGTTCCTCGCGCAGGCGGCGGATGTTCGCCGCCCCCGGCGCGAACCTGTCGAGATTCGCGGCGTTTCTCCGCCCCGCGCCCTCGCTCGCGCGCGTCGCGCCGCCGCCGAACAGGCACCCGCCGCAGGTCGACGGGTTCCTCTCCTCGCTCTCGAGGTCGAGCAGCACCGAGACGGGCGGCTCGTCGTCGCCGCCGTGCGTCGGAGGCGGGCCGCCGTCCTTCGTGGGGGTCTGCTCCTCCTCCGGGCAACGCATCGCCGCCGCGTTCGCGCCGTCGGGGAGCAAGACCATGATGTACATGTGTTTCGACTCGGACGTCTGCAGGACGTCGGCGAGCCAGCGATCGTACGCCGCCGCCAGCCACAGGTTGTGGCGGATGAAGAATTTGGTCGCGACGTACACCACCAACGCGAACGCGGACAGGCCGAGGAAGGTCACGAAGACCGCACCCCACACGCTCCCCCCCGTATCGGCCGCAGATGGCGCGAGGCTCTGACACTCCGCAGGCTGTGCGGATGAAACGAACGCGAGAGGAGGGGGAAGAGGCAGTGAGTGGGCGAGCGAGCCGGGGTTCGAACGGCCTTCGCGTGCTCGTGCGAGCCAACAACCGGAGTCGACGAAAAAAGACAGGCGTGACGTGAGTCACGGCGAGGAAAGCGGCGGTGAACCCGCGGGCGAGGACGCGCGCGCACCTGCGTCGTCGCGGTGGCGTCCTCCAGGCAGGGACACTCGCCCCCAGAACCCTCCCCCGCGCTCGCCTCCAGCCACGCCGCGCACCGCGCGCTCAGCGACTCGCCATCCTGCGCCGAAGCCATCTTTTTCGTTCGTTCGCGCCAATATCCACGTGTGTTTCGTCCCGCGCGTCCGCGAGGCTCCCGTGGCCGCCGCCAAGCCGATGCGCGCGCGCGCGGTCGACGCCTCGGTCGCGTCCGCGAGCGCCGGCGAGGGAAGTCCGCCGCGCCGCCTCCTCGCGCGACCTCGTGCCGCGCACGGGAAGTGACCCTCCGTCGTCCACGTCCGCGTCAACGCGTTGCCTGGAGGACACCGGCAGACAAACAGCAGAATATGCGAAGATGGGTCGCGAGTCGCTCGACTGGAGAGATATTTGTCCGTCTTGACGTGGTTTTGACGTGTGACAGTCGCGCTCGAGAACTTGAACCCGTCCTTGACGGTTCCGGACGATCGTTTGGTTCGGGCGATCAACGAAGATTCGTTCCGATAGAAAATCTCGCGATCTCGCGCGCCCTTCTCGCCGTCCGAACGCATGACGAAACCGGGCCTTTGACCGCGACGATTCGGATCAAGTGACGTGGGCCCGGGTTGACTGTGACGACCCGCGTGACGGGATTTTCACAGGTTTCGTTCGGTCAAAACGCCGCCGCCGCCAACGCGCGCGCCGCTACGACAGCTCCCGCGTCGCGCCTCCCCCGCCCGCGTCCGCGTCCTCCCCCCCTTCCCCCCCTTCCGCCGCCTCCGCCGCGTCTGGGGGACGCGCCTCGCCCGCGCCCGCCGCCTCGCCCGCCGCCTCGCCCGCGCCCGCCGCCTCGCCCGCCGCCTCGCCCGCGCCCGCCGTCTCCGCCGCCCGCCACCTCCGCCATCTCCGGCACGGCCCCCTCCGGCGTCCCCGGGAACGCGCCGAGAGCGGCCGCCCCTCGGTTGGCCGCGGTCCATCGCGGCTTCGCCGCGTCGAGCGTCGCGGCGGCGGTGGGATCGCGCGCGGTTTCGGCGCCGCCCCGGACCATCGCCTCGACGGCGTCGGCGAGCGCCAGCGCGGAGGCGGCCGCCTGCTCGACGCACGGCGGCCCGGAGCCGCACCAGTCCCCGCACGCGCCCGTGCGCGTCTCCGAGTCGAAAACCGCGGGAACGTTCGCGACCGTGAGCGGGTTCGCCGCGCCCCACAGCTGAGTCTTGGTGAACGACGGCTCGATCGAACCGGCGCGGAGCCCCGCGGCGTTCTCAAACGCCGCCAGCAACTCGCGCGTCACGAACGCGTCCGTCGCCTTCGGGACGTTCTCCTGCGGGCACTTGTTATCGCGCGCGAACTGCGGGGTGCTGTGCAGCACCCAGCACTGTTTCTTCGAGCTCGACCCCGGGTCGCGTCCTTCGTGCGTCTGCGCCTCGTTCCCCGCGGCGCGCTTCGCGGAGACGTTGGAGGCCCACGAGAGGACGTCCGAGCCCGCGACGTGCGCGCCCTCCATCCCGGCGGGGACCCCCTCCAGAGGCTCGTCGACGACGAACATGACCGCCCACACGGAGCTCAGGATGAGCTTGCGCTGCTTATCGAGCTCCGCCGTGGGCCGGATCCCGAACGCGCACTGCAGGGAGCGCGCGAGTTTGTCGGCGGCGCCCGAGCCGTCGGGTCGCCGCGCGGTGGACGCGAGTCGCGCGGCGCACTTGCCGTTGTGAGCGACGGCGACGAAGTCGAAGGTGCCGAGTTCGACGCCGCCCCTCGGCGAGGAGGCGAGCGCCCACCGGCGCTTCGCGCCGTCGCCGCCGACCGGGGTCATCGCGCCGACCCACTGCGGGCGGACGACGTCGATGGGAGCGGCTCCGTCGGCGGCGCGGGAGAGGCTGTCCGCGAGCGGGCGGAACCCGTCGACGCCGACGAACCGCCTCGCGTCGTCGTCGAAGGGCGTGAACGCGCCCGCGTCGAGGACGCCGACGGCGCCGCGACGCCACTCGGCGACGAGGCCGGCGTCGAGCCACGTCTGCGCCAAGGACTCGAATCGGGAGCCGGGCGTCGCCGTGAAGTACTGGGTGGAGTGGTCGAAGGAATACGCCTCGCCGGAGGCTGGATCGAACGCGTCGCGCGTGCTCATGCGGCCCCCGCAGGCGTGCTCGCCCGTGTCGAACACCGTCGCGAGAATGCCGCGCGAGGAGAGCTCCTGGGCGAAGACGAGCCCGGAGATGCCCCCGCCCACGACGGCGACCTTGGGCGTGTACCCCATCGAGTGTCACCACCCCGGGCGACGCGCGACGCGATCTGAAACCACGACGGAACGACGCGACGTCCTCTCGGATAACGCGTCGGCCCCCGCTCCGTCGCACACCGCGCGGCGCGCATCATGGAGTCCCTCGACCAGCGCGCCGCGATGTGCGTCGCCGCTGGGTTCGTTGCGGGCGCGTTCCTCGGCGCGCACTTGAAGGGCGCGGGGTGGTGCCCCATCCCGGGCGCGCGCGCGCGAGGCGCGGCGGGGGAGGCGGCGGACGCGCGCGCGACCAAGGAGGACTTCATCGCCCAGCTGGGCCTCATCCCCCACCCCGAGGGCGGCTTCTTCGTCGAGACGTACCGCAGCGGCTCCGCGCCGATGACGAGCAAGGGCCTGACGGACCCGAGGGGCTCAGTGATGACGACCGCGCGCGGGCCCACCCCCGAGCGCAACGTCATGACGTCCATCTACTACATGCTCACCGCGGAGTCCGACCACCAGTGGTGGGCGAACAACGCGAGCGATCACGTGCATTATCACCACGCGGGCGGGACGCTCATCTACAACCTCGTCCTCCCCGACGGGACGTACGTCGAGCGAAGGCTCGGTTCGAACGTCGCCGCCGGGGACGAGCCCCAGCTCGTGGTCAAGGGAGGGTCGTTCAAGAGCGTGCGGCTCGAGCCGGGGGCGGACTACGGCATCATAGGCGAGGGCGTCGCGCCCGGGTTCGACTTCAGGGACTTCAAGTTCGTGACGCGCGGCGAGCTCAAGCGCCTGAGCGCGGAGGCGTTCGCGAAGCACGCGGATCTCGTCAAGCCCGATCCGGAGGATGATTTCGATCATTACTACGACGAGGCGAAGAAGTGACGAGGAAGTGACCGGGAGCGGTGCACCCGAGGAACAGCACGCGCGTGTAGCATAAAATTGAAGCGGACGATTCTACGCCTCCGCCGCCCTCAGAGGACGAGTCCGCCCTCCGCGGACGCGTCCTTCAGAGTCTGCACCCACTGCGCCACCTCTTCTTCCGTCGGATCCCTCCCGTTCTCAGCCTTGAACATCTCCACGAGCTGCCCGAGGATATCGTCCGCCTCCGCCTCGCCCGCGTCGCCCGCCGCGTCCTCGTCCTCGCTCGCGTCCTCGACGTCGCCCTCCTCGCTCTCGTCGGATGACGCGTCCGAGTCGGGGGCGGCCGACCCGAAGTCCGCGAAGGATATGGTCTTCAGCGCCTCAGGAGCCGCGACGGGCGCGGACGCGAACGCGGCGAAGAGCGGCGCTGGCGCTGGCGCCGGCGCCTCCTCCGCGACGGCGACCTTCTGGAACGCAGTTTCGAGCGCGGCCGTCGACTCCGAAGCCGCCGCGGGCGTCGGACCCTCCGTCGCGCGCTCGTCGTCCTGAGCGGGGAGGACACTGATGGGACTCGACTCGGCCGCGGGTTCGGGAACCTTGACCGCCTTGGCTGTCTTGGCGGCGGCGGCGACGGGGGGTGCCTTGGGCGCGCCGAGCGATTTCCCAAACGCGGAGAGATTCGGGTCCGACGGCGCCCATCGTTCGTCGACGCATTCGAACCCGCGCAGCTTCGACTCGACGAACGCGCGCGCGGTCGCCCCTGGGATGCCCGCGGGGTTGAGGAGCATGACGCCTCGCATGGCGTGCTTCCTCGCGACGAGCTCGAGGAGCTGGCAGAGGTGCCTGCCGAGTCCTTTGCGCTGCGCCTCGGGCGCAACCTGCAAGTCGCGAACGAGCAAGACGGGCGCGCCGGCCATCTCGTCGCGGGTCTCGCCCTCGAGGGTGAAGCGGAAGTGCGCGAAGGCGACGGGCTTGGGGGGGGCGCCGGCCTTCTTGGACTTCTTCTTCCCGGGAGGCGCGCGCTCGGTCACGAGCGCGAACCTGGACGAGGGCTCGCAAAACTCATCCATCAGCGCCTGCGGGCTCCACCCGTGCCCGAGCGGCGCCATGTTGTCGTGCACGAGCTCCTCGGCCCAGTCCAGCTCCTCATCCGTGATCGTGGATCCGGTGCGGAAGTGCACGTCCAACGCCAGACCCTCGCGGTCGTACTTGGTGAACGCCGCAAAGCCGGCCAAGACGTCGCGGTCGTCCCCGAGCTCGTCGCGCAGGGCACTGCGAAGCGTCGCGAGGTGATCGGTGTCGGTCTTAAGGGCTTGCGTGCGAACGATGACGTCGCCTCCAGCTGACTTGCCCTTGGATTTGGAGCCGCCACCTTTGGAGGACTTGCCGGAGCCGCAGGCGCTCATCGCGATGCGTGTTCGCTGGAGCGGGTAGGCGCGGAGAGAAGTACGGGCGTAGGGCGCGCGCGTCTCGTCTTCCCAGATTTTCAAATTCTCAGCTGTCGGCGTGCTCATATTTCCACCCTCTCTGGGAGCGCGCGAAGATTGTTTCACCTCCGCGGCCCTCCGTCGTTCGCGCGGCCCGCGGTAGAACGAGGGGCGCGCCGGGCGATCGGGGCGTGCGATGGGTATCAAAGGTCTCCCGGAGGTGCTCCGGCCGTACCTGACGCCGGTGCAGGTGTCGAAGCACCGGGGCAAGCGCGCGGCGGTCGACGCGTACTCATGGCTGCACAAGGGCGCGTACAGCTGCGCGCTTGAGCTCGGCACGGGGAACCTGTGGTGGCGACGGAAGAAGTGGGACGCGCCGTACGTGCGGTACTGCATCCACCGCGCGCAGATGCTCCGCCACTTCGGCGTCACTCCCGTGATTGTGTTCGACGGCGACCGGTTGCCCGCGAAGGGGGGTGAGGAGAAGGAGCGCCGCGACCGGCGCGCGGAGTGCATGCGCAAAGGGCACGAGAAGCACGCCAGCGGCGATCGGGACGGCGCGACGTTCATGTTCGCGCAGGGCCTCGACGTGACCCCCGCCATGGCGCACGAGCTCATCGCGGCCCTCAAGCGCGAGGGCTTCGAGTTCGTCGTCGCGCCTTACGAAGCCGACGCGCAGATCGCCGCTCTCGCGCAGCTCGGCGGCGGCGAGAAGGGCGGCGTGGACGTCGTCTTCACGGAAGATTCCGATCTCGTCGCGTACGGGTGCCCCACGGTGCTCTTCAAGCTGGACAAGCACGGGGAGGCGCGCGAGCTCAACCTCGCGGACGTCCTGAACCCGGGCCCGGAACGAGCCGTCCCCGGCGAGTCGTCCCCGTCGGAAACGGAAGCGGAGGAAGAGTTAGCGACGACGGCGCGCGCGAAGGAGAAGGGGAAGCCGCGGCGCGCCGCGTCGGCGCCTCTGAACTTTTCCGGTTGGGACCACGAGCGCTTCCTCGGACTGTGCGTGCTGAGCGGGTGCGACTTCTTGCCGAACGTGCGCGGCGTGGGGATCAAGAAAGCACACGCGCTGATGCTGAAGCACGGTACGGTCGCGGCCGCGCTGGCGGCGCTCCGCGCGGACGCGAAGGTGACCGTCCCCGAGGGGTACGACGACGCGTTTCGCCGCGCCTTCTGGACGTTTCGCCACGCGCGCGTGTATGACCCCGACGCGCGGCGCACGCGGCCCCTGAACCCGATGCCGCCGGAGCTCGAGGCGATGGAGGCGGCGGACGCGTCCAACACGGCTTTCCTGGGCGCGGCGGTGGAGGACGCGGTCGCCGTGGAGATTGCCGAAGGACGGCTCGACCCGATCGCGCGCGTGCCCTTCGTCGTGCCCGCGAGCCCCCAGAAACAGCGCCCGTGGGCGCCGCGAACGGGCGCCGCCGGGAACGCGCGAGGGGTCCAGCAGAAGCCCAAGGCCAAGCCGGCGGCGTTCAAGAACCTGTTCGCCGCGCCGACGCGGAAGAAGGTGGCGACGCCGGCGAAGACGCCGAACTTCTTCGAGGACGGGGACTACCTGGACGACGACGCGGTGGCGGAGATGATGGAGCGCATGGAGAAGGGCGGGGAGGAGCGCTCGAGGGCGGCGATGGAAGCCGCGACGACGACGTCCGCGGCGCGAACGGACGAGAAGCCGCCGCCGACGCCGGGGAACTGGATCCCGCCCGCGATCGTCGGCGCGGCGAGCGACGCGGGAGCGCCGGGAAGCGGCGAGGAAGGCGCGACGGAAACGAGGGAAACGACGACGCGCGTCGCCGCGCTTCCCAAGAACATCTTCGCGCGCGCCGCCCCCGCGAGAGCCGCCGCCGCGGGCGCGGGCGCGCTCGCGGGACTCTTCGCGAAGGAGGCGAAGCGAAGTGAAGCGGTGCGCCGGACGAGCGCGGAAAATCCTGAGTCGGCGCGCGGGGGGTCGGCGGGCGGCGTCCTGGCCGCTCGGGGGGAGGCGGGCACCACGAAGTCCCCGCGGGGGAAGAAGGGCACGATGCTCAATTATTTCGGCGGCGGCGCGGCGACGAAACGCCCGGGAGGCGACGACGCGAGCGCCAACGCGGACGCGAAACGGCGCGCGGTATTATGAGCGAGCCGCGCGCGACGGGGGGCTTTCTTAAGGTGTCGAACATCACGAAAGGCACGTCTATCTCTCCATCTCACCGCCTTCGCTTCTTGGACGACGCCTGCTTCGCGCTCTGCGCCGGCGGTCTCTTGGCGGCGGCCACCTCGCGAACCACCTCCTTCTTCCCCCACAGCTGGATGGACTCCTGCGTCGCGTCCGCCTCGTACTCCACGACGTGCGCTCTCTCCTCCGGGTCGTACCCCACGATCGTCCCCGCGTAGAAGGCGTCGTCTGGGGGCCAGTGAATCTCGACCCGCGTGCCGATGGCGTCCTTCCTCCGCACGGCGATTTTCGCCCCCGCGTGGCCGAGGAGCGCCTGATCCCTCATCTGCGAGTCGAAGCAGCGCTTGTGCCTCTGCCTGTTCGTGCAGTTCCCGCACTCGCCGCACGGCGCGAGCGCCGGCGGTTTCGTCGACGCCGCCGGCGGTTTCGTCGACGCCGGCGGTTTTATCGTCACCTTCAGCGCGGATCCCTTCCCGCTCGAGGCGTTCATCTTCACCTTGAGCGGCGGCTTCTTCGGTTTCCTCCAGTCCGGCTCGACGCACTTCTCCGCCTCGTACACGCTCATGGGCTCCGGGTAGGGGTGCTCGGGGATGGCCTCCTTCAGAGCCTTCTTCACCGCCTCCCTGAGCGTCGCGGCATCCGCCCAGAGCGCGGAGTTCTCCTCGTTGTACACCTGCGCGTTGCTGAACATGAGCTCCACGGAGCAGAGGAAGTTCCACACCGAGTGGTACCCGCCCGGCTTGTTCAAACACTTGGCGACGGACTGGAAGTCCACCGGGTTGGCGATTTGCTTGTAGTAGTCCGGCAGCTGCTTGCGCGTGGGCAGGAGCTCGAAGAGCTCGCCCACGACGCGACCGCGCACCTTCATCGCCCGCACCTTCTCCAGAATCTTCTTGCAAATCTCGAGGTTCTTCGCGGACAATACGCCGGGCGTGTCCTCCTCCTCCTCCGCCGCCGCCGCCTCCGCGTACTCCTCGAACTCGTCGTCGTCGGCGGGCTCGGCGTACCGCCGCTTCGGCGGCGCCCTCGCGGAGGTTCTCGGCGGACCGTGGTGGCGGTACGCGTCACCTCCCGGGTCGTCCGGCTCCTCCTCGAGCCTGGGGTTGAGCGAGAACTTCGCGCCGCTCCCGGTGAGCGTCTCCACGAACACGTCGGGATGCTGGCGGAGGATCGAGAGGACGGTGGACCCGGGTCGGCGCACGCCGTAGAGCTCGGGCGCCTTCGCCTTCGTCGCCGCGGCGACGACGTCGTCCAGGGTCACCGACTCGCCCGCCCTCGACTCCATCAGCGACCGCGCCGCCACCGCCACCGCGCTCAGACCGCCCGCGGTCGCCGCGCGCGTGCTCGCGCCGCCGCCGCCGCCGCCGCCGCCGCCCGAACCGCCGCCGTTGGGGCGCTTGGGATCGAACGTCGCGTCCTCCGCGTACGACTCCTTGCGCGGCCTCCCGACCGGCCGCCCCGTGGGCACGTACGCGGGCGGGCGGCCCGGTCCGGGCCGCCCGAACCGCCGCGCGACGTTCTCGATCGACTCGGGGTCGTTCCCGTACACCGCACCGCCCGCCTTCATCGCGCGCGCCACCGCGCGCTCCTCGTCGTCCTCCGCCTGCGTCACCTCGAACGCGAGCGCGTCGAAGGGGTCCGGCTCGTCCTCCACCTCCTCCGCCGTCGTCGGCGCCGACCACCCGGCGGGGCGGATCCACATCGGCTCGTCGCAGTTGGCGTACACGTCGAACGGCGGGGGCAGGGGCTGGCTCGGGAACCGCTCCGTCATGGCTCTGTGGAACGCGCGGCGCAGGTACCCGGCCTCCTCGTAAATCTGCGAGTCCTCGTCGTTGTACGTCTGCGCGTTGGTGAGCATGAGCTCGACGGCGACGGCGAAAAACCACGGCGAGGCGTAACACCGCTCGCCGTGCCGTCGCAGCACGCGCTCGAGGCTGCGACAGTCCACGGGGCACCGGATGAGCTCATAATAGTCCGGAAGCTCCCTGGGCGTCGGTAACGTCTCGAACGGCTCGATGAGAAGCCTCGGGGGCTCGTCCTCGTCGTCCGGGTCGTCGTCCGGGTCCGGGACGTTTCGCAACACCGTCAACACCTCGAAGCACTTGCGACGCTCCGAGTTGCGCATGCACCGCTGCATCGGACGCATCGCCCACACGTCGAAGGCGCCCATCGTCATCCGGCTGCGTCCCTCGGGGCTCAGCATGCCCTTCGCCTCCTCCTCCATGCGCCTCTCCTCCGCGATGCGCGCGTCCTGCTCGGCTTTCCGCGCCGCCTCCGCGGCGAGCTCCTCGGCGGTTTTCTCCCGCGTCGGCGCCGCGGGAACCGCCGACGCGTCCTTGAGGACGCCCTCGCCCGCGGGCCCGGTGCCCTGGGGCAGCCACTTCACGCGCTGCATGGGCAGGAGGAGGTCTTCGCTCTCGTCGTCGTCGTACCGCACGCTGTGCTCGCCCGTGGCGGGAAGGAACTCCTCGACGGTGCCGAGGTAGTACCGCTCGTCCAGGGGCCACCAGATGGCGACCCGGCGCCCGATGGCCGTCTCGCCAACCTCCGCGCCCGCGCGCGCGAGGCGGTCCCCGATCGCCTCGCCCGTCTCGACGACGCGAATGGACTTCCTCCACTTCTTCGAGTGCCCCATCCCGCCCATGCGCTCGTACTCCGCGGGCGTCGCGGAGCTCTCCGTCTTGTCCTCGCCGACGAAGGTGATCTTCTCCTCCTTCGGGCGGCCCCCGGGCTGCCACGTCCCAGGTGGCGCGACGCCGCACGTCACGGCGATGGGTTCGGGAACGTCCTCGCGCCCCTCGATCGCCGCACAGGCGTCCTCCCAGAGGAACCCCGCCGCCTCCGCGCCGACCGCGGTGGCGGCGGAGGACCGCTCCTTCTTGCTCTGTTTCTCCGCCTTGGGAAGGGGCGGGCACAGGATAGCCGCGGAGGCCACCGTCTCGATCCTCGGCGCGGCGCGCTCGAACTTGGCGTCGCGGTCGGCTCGGGTATCCGCCTGCCGCATCGCCTTCCTCGCCGCCCGCACCGCCGCGTCCAACGCCGCCACCGCCTCGGCGTAGTCCGCGTCGCGCTGGCGCTCCGCCGACTCGCCGCCCTCCTGTTCGCTCTTCTGCTCGTACCGCTCCAGCTGCGCCGTCAGCGACTGCTGCACCTCCGTCTCGGCGTACCCGAAGAGCGTGAGGCCGTCCAGGTCGGATTCCTTGAACACGCGGGGCCGCGCGGCGGCGGCTTCACCCCGGGAGAACGCGGTGTGGAATATCGCGGGCGCGCCCAGCAAGGGCCCGGCCGCCGCGCCGCCGTACGCCGCGAGCGCGGTCGCCGCCATCGTGCACGCGTACCACGCCACCGAGGGCATATCCGCGATGTTCTCCCAGTGCGCGTCCTTGATCGGGTCCGAGTCGGCGACGGCGGCGACGGCGCGAGCGAGCGCCGAGCCTTGCGGGTTCGCCTTCACCTCCGCCGCAGCCTCCTCCGTGACGCCGACGAGCGAGTTCGCGGGCACCCACAGGTGAGGGCACCACCTCGGCGCGGGTGTCCCGTCGGGGATGACGTCCGGGAAGTCGTCGGCGCCGACCATCGCGGGCGTGACGATGCCCGCAGAGGCGCACTTGACCATGTCTTGGAAGAAGGAGCGGCGACGCGCCTCGCCCCCGGACGGGAGCTCAGCCTTGATCCTCGCGTCCTCCTCCGCCGCCGCCGCCGCCGCCGCGAACGCCGCGTCCTCCGCGTCATCTTCGTCGGACGCGTCGTCCGAGGCGTCTTCGGAGTCCGCGTTCGCGGCCGCATCCTCCTCGAGCTCCGCGTCCGCCTCGTCGATGAGGCGCCGCAGCTCCGTCGCCTCCGCCTCGCTCAGCAAAGCCGAAGCCTTGGGAACGGTGGGTCGGCCCTTGGACCCGACGGGCCCGCTCTCCACTGGGATCTGCCCCGGCGGTACCACGCGCTCGTAGTCGTCCGCGAACAGGCCCTTCGGGCGCGGCATCCCCTGCGTGGCCCAGTACATCCCGCACGCGTTGCAGAGCGTCTTGGGGCCCTCGGGGCCGTGGCGCATCTTGCTCGTCTCCTCCTTCGCGCAGCCGCAGTTGGAACAGGTGGGGGCGTCGGGCACCTCCGGCTGCTTCGGCGGCTTCGGGACGTACGGCTTCGGGGGCTTGACGGGGAGGGGGTGCTTCCGTGGGCGCCCGCGCGGCCGTTTCTCCGGGACTGGGGGCTCCGGCCTGGGCTTGGTCTTGTCCAGCAGCGGGAGTCGGTGCGCCGGGATGTTGACGTACACGGGCTTGGCGACGCCGCGCCCCGGGATGGCGCCCAGGCGCTGCATCCGCCGCCTCTGCAGCTCGCGGAAGATGCAGAGCATCGCCCCAGCGGCGGTGTCGCACCCGCCTTCCTCCGTCTCGACGTGGCGCTGCCGCTCGCCCAAGCTCTCGCCCCACAGTACGTGGTGCTTCCCGTCGAAGTCCGTCCAGACGTAGAGCGGCTCGGACAAAAAGTCGCCGTCGCCGAACCAGCCGCACGGGAGCAAGTCGCCGTGGTCGCCGCCCTCGAACGTCCGGTTCTCGTCCGCCATGCCGAGGCACCGCGGGTAGAGCTCGACGACGCACTGGTAGTGGGACTTCAGGGCCTTCTCCACGTGGAGCTCCTTCCACAGCGTGTGCCTGCGCTCCTCCTGAAGCCTTTGGATGCGGCTCGAACCGCGCGAGGGCTGGAGGTTGCGCTTTCGCGGCCCGCGCGGGCCCGGTTTCGGCCCGCGCTTCTTCGGGCCGCCCTCCGCCTCCGTGGGCGCGAGCTTGTCCGACATCTTCTTTAAGCTGAGTTGCATCATGAGCTCCTTGTTGCGCTGGATGTTCGCCTGACGCTGGCGCTCGTACTTGGTCATCCCGTCGGGGCCGACGGCTTCCTCGTCCGAGGACTCCGACTCGGACTCGTCTGAATCCGCCGACGCCTCGTCTTCGCCCGCCGCGGAGGGGGCATCCTCCGTCGCGGGCGCCTTCCCGAGCCCCGAAGCGGGCTCGGGGTCCGCGGAAACACCGTCCGCGCCGTTTTCCTTGTCCCCGGGCGCCGCGGAAGGCGCGTCCGCGGAGGGCGCGTTGGCCCCTCCCACGGTCGCGTTCATCGTCGTCGAACTGTTGATGTCCAACGTCGGCGCGCGGACGTCCCTCAGCGGCGGTCGAGCCTCCGCGACGGCGTCGGCGTCGGACGCAATCGTGCCTAGGGGTGAGACGAGGACGTCGGTCGCGGGTATCGCCCTCGTGCGCCGCGTCCAGACCGCGTCGTTTCCTCGGTTCCTCGCCCCAGGCTGGGTGATCCGCGCAACGCCTCGCAACGCCGCGGAAGTTTGAATCTCAAACCCCGCGACGGCGTCCGCGATCTTCGCGTGCGCTCGAGACGGCGACGCCGGACGCGCGATATCCCAAGCGCGCGGTGTGCGTGGTATCCACGCGCGCGTTCAAACTGGTCGCCCGACAGCTGACTGCGACGAGATGCCGAGGTTTCAGGTCGAGGGGTTTGGCAATCGTGGTCTCGTGTTTGAAAAAACGACGCGACTGCCCCGAACGATGTGGACCGAGAGCAATTTGGGTACACGCAGGGTAATTGCCCATACAAGCTGATTCAAAAACCCGGACACGGCAAATTTCACCCCTCGATGGTGGTTCATCATTTTTCAGAAAATCTCGAGACTGCTCAGATCAGCGACCAGGCTCGCGGGAGTGTTGGGGCGGTTGTCGCAGAACCGGAAAATCGTGGAAAGCGCAAGCGACGCACGCTTGAAACATCTCGCGGTTCATCTACATCACGATGCACCCACACGCGGGCTGCGGTTTCTTCTCCTCTTCGGGCTCGTCCGGGGGCACTGGAGGTAACCCCCCCGCGGGCGGCGGCGGTGCCGCTTCGACCGCCTCGTCCTGCGGTTTTGCACCCGCCGCCGTCGCCGCCACGTCCACCTTCTCTTCGCTCCACACCTCGCGAGCCGTCGAATGGAACGGGTCGTCCGCTCGCGCCGTGGACGACGCCGCCCCCTTCTCCGCATGCGCCAACTTGATGGCGGCCATCTCCTCGTGCAAGCGCGCCGCCTTCGCGCGCGCCGCGAGGACGCGCGCCGACGGGGACGCCGTCACCGACCCCGGGGACGATCCCGACCCAGGGGTCTTCTTCGACGAGGACGAAGAAAAGGCCGACGACAGAAACCCCCTCGACTTTTGCTTCGGTTTCGGCGTCTCCGCCGCCGCCATCGCCGCCGCCTCCGCCTCCGCCTGCGCGAACTTGATGGCGGCCATTTCCTCGTTCAGGCGCGCCGCCCGCGCGCGCGCCGCGGCGACGCGCCACGCGGCGAAAACGTTTCGCGTTTCCCCGCGCGCGCGTCGCCCGAAGAGCGCAGCCACCGCCGCCTCCGCGACGTGCGATCGCTCGTACGCCATCTTCAGCATCTCGTCCTCGCCCTCGCCCGCGACGCTCACGGCGGGGGCCGGGGCCATGGGCCACGGCTGAGGCCCCGCGGGAGAGACCGGAGCGGCGCCGGGGGAAGGGAGCGTCGCCTTTGGGGTCCCTGGGAACGACGCCGACGCGTCGGCGACGACGACGTCCCCGGAAGACACGGCACCGGGCGACGGAGGCGACGGCGGTGGAGGCGCGCCGCCGCTCGAGGACGACGCCCCGCTCGCCGCCGCTTCCGCCGCCGCCTTCGCCGCCGCGACCTTCTGCTTCGCCGCCGCAGCCGACATCATGGGGGATGCTAGCGGCGTGGAGTAAGCGGACCCCGCCGGGGTCGCGTACGCGCTTTTTCCTCCTTTCCCGTCGCCCAAGATCTCGTCCACGTCGAAGTCCTCCGCGGCGCCCGCCTCGGCGATGGCCGCCGCCACCGCCGCGCGTCGCTTCGCCGCGTCACCCGCGGCGCTCGGATCCGATTTTGCGAGCGCGGCGATGGCGGCGAGCCCCGCCGCCGGGCTCCCCGCGGCGAGCATGGACGTCCCCGCGTCCAGAAGCGCGAGCTCGTGCGCGGCGAGGCCAGCGCATATCCCGCGCCAGGTGACAAACGCGCGCCTCTGCGTGCGGCGGGCGAGTTGTCGCGCCGAGCCCTGGGCGGCAAACGCCCGCCCGTCGCGAGGCGACGACATCCGGCTCCACGCCCGCAGCCAACGCGCGGCGCGGCCCCGATACCACCGCTTGCGGAGCCGCGTGACGAGCCGATCCGTCTTGGCGTGGTTCGCCGCCCACGCGGCCCAGCGCGTCATCAACATCCGCGCGTCCGGGGGGGGGCGCATGCGTTTGATCGCCCGCATCGCGGTTTCCATCGCGCCGTCCCCGGATGGCGCCACCAGCTCGTCGCCGCTGTCGTCCGAGGAGTCCGCGACCGCGCCCCAGTCGCGCCGTCCGATCCCCTCGGGGATTGTGTTCGAGGCCTTGAGCTTGGAGTAGAGCGCGAGCGTTTTCTGTTGCATCGAGCGGAGCTTGAGACGCTCTCGCTTGAACCCCTCGATGGCTTGCTCGCGCTCCTCCGTCAGGGAAGCCTTTTGCATGGTGACCGCCTTGATGAGGTTCGCGAGTTTGTCCTGCTTCTCTCGGTCCAGCACGATCTTCTCCGCGCCGTGCCTGAACATCTTCGCCGCCGCGGACATCTGAGGCGTTGTCGGGGTCATCTTGTTCGAGTAGAAGGGCGAGATGGGCGTCGCAGGCGCGGGCCCGCCAGACCCGGGCGACCCCGCGGGCTTCTTCTGCGCGGAGGCCCCGGGGGAGGTCTTGGCGGTCGCGAACGGAGGCGTCCTCGGGGAGCCCGCGGCAGGCTTCTTCGTGACGGGACTCGAGTCCCACGCTTTCATCGGCGCGGGCTTAGGCGCGGGGGCTTTCGTGTTGTTCGTTGGGGAGAGGCCTTTCCACACCATCGACCCCTTCGCCCCGTTGTTAATGCCGCTCATAATGCTCAATCGCGCCGGGAAAAACTCCCAATTCCGTCGCCGCCGGTCCGCCCGACGGGAGGTCTGACGGGCGCGGACGAGGCGAAGCGCGGGGGGTTCCGCACGACGGTCGCGTCGAACGCGCGAGGCCACCCGCCCGCGTCGACACGCCCGACGGGTATGACCTGCGCGAGTCCGGGCGGTTCGACCACCTCCGATTTTCCAATTTCAAGGGGCGAGTCATCACTGCGGCCGACGAGGCACACGTGCTGGCACTGGGGGCGGATTTTGAGTCTCGGTTGAAGTGAAAATCCCGACAGTTCTGACAGTCCTCTCACGCCTCTTTCTTTCTCTTCTTCCTCTCGCCGCCGCCCATGACGAAGGCCGCGGCGTCCTCCTTCTTTTTCCGCCTCGACCCCTCCTCCTTCGCGGCGGTCGACTTCGCCTTGAGCTTCGACGCCATCGCCGCGACGTCCTCTTCGCCCACCTCCGTCGCGCGTTTCTTCTTTCGCTTCTCCCCCTCCCCCGGCGCGTCCTCCTTGGGCGCAACAAAGGCGTCCCTCCGGCGCTTTTGCGACGCGCTCAGCGCCTCCTTCTGTTTCTCGAGTTTTTCCGCCGCTTGGCGCCTCCGCTTGGCCTCCTGGGAGAGGAAGTACTCTCCGGACTCGATCTGTTTGTCGATTTTGCTCGGCACCGGGGCGGGAGGGAACACCTGGTCCTTCTTCCCCTTCCCGATCTTGCTCGGCTTCTTGCGCTTGACGTTTTTCTTCTTGAACTTGGGCAAGAACCGGTCCCAGCTTTGGTTCGCGAGCTCGGGATCCTTCGCGAGCTCGCGCTTGATCATCAGCTCCTTGATGTGGTAGATCGGGTGCATGTTTTTCATGCAGTCCTCGATGATCTTTCTGACCGTCTTGAGGCCTTTCCACCCGCCCATGCACGACACCGTGTTGCCCTGCACCAAGACGTAGCACCCGGTGAGCATCTCGATCGCCTTGAGCGTGGAGCCATTCGGGCCCATGAGCCTCTGCCGACGCTTGACGTAGCGCTCCTTGTTTCGGACGAGACCGCCGATCTTGACCACGTCGCACTGCACGTCGTCCTGGAGGATTTTCAGCGCCTGTGGCGCGGGCACCGAGCGCGACAGGAGCTTGATCAGATCGCGCGCCTTGATGATGATGTACGGGTCGAACGTCTTGCGCGTCGTGCGCACAGTCATGGAACCCTCCACGAGATTCAGCTCGCACGCCACGCCCTGCTCCTTCAGCGCCCTCGTGACGGACGGCCACACCTCGCGAAGGTACTTCTCGCGGTACTTGGGGAAGAGCGTCGCGAACGATGATTCCTCGAGGAGACCGGCGGGGTTGTCCTCCTTCGAGAACGGCTCCACCTTCCAGTGGTCGATCCCGTCGTGGTCCTGCGCGTCGAGAAGGGGGAATGCGCCTCAGCGAAGGCGGCGGCAGGGAAAGAGGGAGGAAAAGTGGAGCGCGCGGCGTGCGGCGCGGAGGCGTGCGAGCACGTACCCATGGCTTGTCGCGTCGGTAGCGACCCTTCTTCCCTCCGGTGGAGGCGCCCTCGGCCTCCGGAGGCGGCGCGTCCTCGACGTCGGCCATCTTCGCTGTGTGCGCGGCGCGGAAAGGAGTGACGAAAGTCGGCGACGGTGACGGATGCCGCCGCCGACGCGGCGGGGGATTTGGACGTCTGCTCGCACTGTCCTTTACTTGTATGAGAGATTAGTATGCGCTAAACGCAAATTTCAGTTTTCCGTGACTGGATGCGTGTGTTTCGGCTGAGTCGCGCGAAAAAGTGAAAAGATCTTTGGCGCTCCGTTTTCTTTAATGCGACTGAGCAACAACTCCCTCGGCGCACGGTCGGTCGTCCACTCCCGGCGCGCCTTCGCCGCATATCGATCGTCGCATCGCGCGCGCGATCCCCGTCGTGCTCGTTTGAGCCTCCGCCGACGCGCACAGTCGCCCTTGCCTCGTGAACGCGTCGTCCTCGAGCCGCTCGTTGAGTCAACATCGACAAGATGACGACTCCTCTAACCGTCGCCCCGCTGCACACCTCTCCGAGCCTCAGCACCCTCGGTCTCCGCGCCTCTGGCTTCCGCTCCACTCGCCGGGCGCGCTCCAGCACCTCCCCCGTCGTCGCCGTCGCCGCGCGCGGTGCGTCCGCGAGCGACTCGCCCTCGGCGCCCCTCCTCTCCGTGGACGACCTCGCGCGTCCGGCGCTTCGATCGCACGGCGTCTCCTCGTCGTCCCGAACCGCCGGCGCCGGCGGCGACGCGTTCCAGCTGGCCGTTACCGCCGCGCCCGTGCCCCCCACTCCCCTCGACGCTGCGCTCGCGCGCCTCGGCTTCGGCGCCGCGGAGTGCGTCGCCGCGGGGAAGGCGGCGCTCTGCGGCTTGGCGACGGCGTTTGCGTACGCGGCGGTGAAGAAAGATCTGGACACCCCCGGTCGGCCGTGGACGGACGAGAAGACCGTCGGCCGGGAGTACGACGCGTGGACGGAGGAACAGATCTTGGAGTACTACTGGGGCGAGCACATTCACCTGGGGTATTACCAGGAGGAGGACTTGGCGCGCGGCGCCGGGACGCTGCTCGGGTGTAAGGTGAAGGACTTCGTCGAGGCCAAGCTGGACTTCGTGGAGGAGATGGCCATCTGGGCCGGGTGCGCGGAGACGACGCCCGCGACGATCCTGGACGTCGGGTGCGGCATCGGCGGTGCGTCCCGCCACCTCGCGAAAGGCTTCGGACCCGGGACGAGCGTCACCGGCGTGACGCTCTCGCCGAAGCAGGCGGAGCGCGCGACGACGCTCGCGAGGGAGCAGGGCGTGCCGAACGCGCGGTTCATGGTCATGGACGCGCTGGCCATGGACTTCCCGGACGACACGTTCGATTTAGTCTGGGCGTGCGAGTCCGGCGAGCACATGCCGGATAAGAAGCGGTACGTGGAGGAGATGGTCAGGGTGTTGAAGCCCGGGGGAAGGCTCGTGATTGCGACGTGGTGCCAGCGCTCGGAGCCCCCGGCGTTCACGCACGAGGAGCGAGTCAACCTCACGTACCTCTACGAAGAGTGGGCGCACCCGTACTTCATCAGCATCGACGCGTACGCCGGTCTGCTGCACGGTACCGGCGCGATGGAGGCGATCGCGACGGACGACTGGACGCGGCAGACCATCGCGAGCTGGAGGCACTCGGTGTGGGCCGGGGTGTGGGATCCGATACCGGTGTTCTCGAGACCCAAAATCTGGTACAAGACGCTAAGGGATATCGTGTGCCTCGAGCGCATGCACCGCGCGTTCGACAGGGGGCTCATGCAGTATGGGATGATCCAAGGAATAAAAAAGCGCCGAGTCTAGGCCCCGAAGCGTGACGGAGGAGGGTGAAGAGAGTGGCGGCGACGGTGGGCGGCCTATGCTAAAAGAAACCAAACACGAAACGTTCGCCGCCGCGTCACAGCGGCAATCGCTCCTCCCCGTCTTCCTCGTCCAACCAATGCTCTAGAAGAGGCAGTGCTCTATCCATCACATCCCCCACGTCTCGCACGAGTCGCATCCTTCGCACCTCCGCGAGCGGAATCCACCTCGCCTCCGTCGTCTCCGGCGAGTTTTCCACGCGCCAACCGTCGTTTCTCGACGCCGGGAGCGTTACGGCAAACGCCGTCAGTGCTCCCTTCCGTATCGCGGGCGCTGACTCCAGCCTGCGCACCTCGCTCGGAACCACGCCGGCTTCCTCCTCGAGCTCGCGGAGCGCGGCAGTCCAGGGCGTCTCGCCGGCGTCGACGACGCCTTTGGGAATCTGCGAGGAAGTCTTGGATAGATCGTCGCGACGGCAGTCCCCCCCCCGCGCTCGGCGTTCGCGCTCGCCGCGAGCCGACTTCGCGAGCCTTTCGCGCGTCGCCCTCGCGGCGGCCAACCCGGCGGGTCCCTTATCCACAGTCCAGCTTCGCGGCACCGTCGCGTCGCTCCAGAGGCGGTCCACCGCGGCCTCCCCGGACTCGTCGTCCGCGCCGAGGAAGTGCGCGAGCTCGTCGTCCGTGCAGTTCTGCACCGCTCGTGAGGCGCGCTCTACCTTCTCCGCTCCGTTCAGGCAGTGCATCAGGGTCTTGAACCCGGAGCGCGTCCATCGTAGGGTGACGAAGAGCACGAACACCTCCCGCGTCGCCTCGTCCCTCCTGACGGCAATGATCCCCGCCGTGCGGTTCTTTCCCATCCCACGAAGCGCGCGCGGTAACAATGGCTGGTGACTTTTAGAACTCTCCAATCGAGACCTGATTGATGACTTCTCGTGGTTCGCCGCGCGGGGCGCCCAGAGACCCAGCCGCTCGAGGTCGTTCCGCGCGCCCGGACTCGGTCTCACGCGCGTCCTGGTATCTCGGAGGCGTCCCTGGTCTCACGGCACGCGCGCGGCGGCTCCACATCCCCCGTTCGGATGCGGGTCGCCCGTGGGAAGCACTCGCGTTGAGCGCCGCGCGCTGAGGCACCGCTCAGGCGCGATGACGACGGCCGCCTCGCGCGGACTTCCGCGCGCGGCGCGCCGCGCTCGCGTGGGGCGCGCCGCGCTCGCGCTCGCGCGCCTGTCGATGGTCTGCTTCGTCGCCCTCGCGCGCGCGGCGTCCCCCCCCGAGGTGCACCTCGCGGTCGAGCGTCCCGGCGGGATGACGTTCGTGCTCGCGGTGCGCTTGAGCGGCGCGAACGCGAGCGCCTCCCCGGGCGTGGACGTCGTGGTGACGCGCGCGAGCGACTACCCGACCTGGGCCACGCCCGGCGTGGATCCACCGACGCTCGCGCACGTTCGCCGAGCGGCCGCGCGCGAGGACCCCGCCGCCCTGGGCTTCGTCGCGGGCACGAGCGCGACGCCTCCGCCGTACTTCCGCGCCTCCGTGAAGGTGCCCGGGTCGGGCGCGAACGCGCGCGTGCTCGTCGAGGGCGCGTATAACCCGCGGCGGCCGGAGCTGGATTGGCCGAACGTCGCGTCCTTCGCGGTCCGACCGAACACGACGTACGTCGTCGTCGCGGCGCCCCGCGCCGACTCGACGCACGCGGCCCAGCCCGGGGACCCGCAGGTGGCGACGCTGACGGTTCGCACCGCCGAAAAAGTCTCGTCCAACGCGTCCCTCGCCGCCCTCGGCCTCTTTCCGACCGTCTCCCTCGTCCCGTGGAGCGACGCTCGCAAACGCGGCGTCGCCTCGTACGAGGCCGCGATCGGGTGCGACGTGGCGAACGTGACGGCGTTTGCGACGCCCTCGTTCGCGACCTCCGGGGTGACGATCGACGGGCGAGCCGCGCGCCCCGGCCCTGCGCGGCGCGGCGGCGCCGTCCCCGAAGGCGCGTTCGCCTCGGGCCCGACGCTCGCGGCGTACGGACGCAACGCCCCGATCAAGGTCGTCGTCACCGCGGAGGACCGCGAGACGACGAGCGAGCACGAGATCTTCGTGACCAGGGCGCGGTCGGCCGAGGCGCGGCTCGCGGGGCTCGTGCTTCGCTCGCACGCGATGAACGCGAGTTTCGACCCGGACGCGTTCGCGTACGCCGCCTCGGTGCCGCACGCGACGGCGAGCGTCCGCGTGATTCCTCGCGTGATGGACGACCGCGCGCAGGCGATGCGCGTGAATATGAAGGTGCAGGCGAGCGGCGCGGTGAGCCGCGACCTACACCTGAGGCCCGGGAAGAATTCCATCTCGGTGGAGGTGACGGCGCACGACGCGGTGAGCGTCAAGGCGTACCGCCTCGACGTCGTCCGCGCCTTCGCGTCCACGGACGCGAGGCTCGGGCTTTTGCTCGTCGAGAGCGTCTCGGAAACGTCCGCGGGGCGCCACCTCGGGCCTGAGTTCGTGGGCACCGCGCGTTCGACGCACGCGCTCGTTCCGCCGTTCGATTCCTCCGTCGTTTTGAACGACGCCGCGCCCGACGCGCAGGGCGTCGTCGAGCAGTCCGCGCACGCCGTCGTCGTGGACCACGGGGTCGAGCGCGTGACCCTGACGGCGGCGCCTCGAGACGCGAGCGCGCGCCTGGAGGTGCTCGTCGAGTTCCTGCCCCTCGACGGGCCCACGCACGAGCGCAGGTTGCGGCACGGGCGACCGGATCCGGTGGGCGCGAAGCTTCCGGCGCCCTGGAACGTCCCCGCGTCGATATTCGACGTCGAACTGGACGTCGGCACGACGCGGATCACGCTGCGCGTGGACGCGGAGGACCCGAGGTTCGCGCGGGAGGTGGTGGTCGACGTCACGCGCGACGCGCCCGGATCCGACGCCGTCCTCGCGGACCTCGGCGTGTTCGTCGGCCCGGGAAAGCGCGTCCCGCGGATGGTTCCCGCGTTCGACCCGGCTGTTTTCGAGTACGCCGTCCAGATCACGTTCGAGTCCACGGGCGCGTACGTCGTCCCGGTGGCGCGCGACGAGATGTACAAAGAGATTCGCGTCAACACGAAGACGCAACCGAGCGGCGCGCCGTCGGCGACGTACCCGGTCGCCGCGGGCGGGAAATCGATCATCAAGGTCGTCGTCACCGCGCACGATAACGCCGTCAAGGAGACGTACACGATCACCGTCTCGCGCGACGCGCCGAACGCGAACGCCTTCTTAAAAGCGCTCGACGTGACCGAGGGGACGCTCCGCCCGCCGTTTTCAAAAACCACGTTCTCGTACGCGCTCGGGCCCATCTCGCACGCGTCGCCGAGCGTTCGCGTGCTCGCCGAGCCCGAGGACGCGGGCGACGGGACCCGCGTCGAGGTCAACGGGAAGTGGACGCCGAACGGGGCGCTCTCGGCGGAGATTCCGATCGCGGCGGGGTACGGGAACGGCGACGAGGCCGTGAACGGCACGGGGCTCATCACGATCGTCGCGTGGGCGCAGGACGGAAGCACGAGTCTGACGTACCGCGTCGAGGTGACGCGCGAGCCGCCGCCGATTTTCCCGAACGACGCGAGCTTGCGGGCGCTCGCGACCGAGCCGCGATCGGCGCGGCTGTCTCCGCCGTTCGACCCAAACACGCGCGCGTACCGGCTGTACGTCCCCGCGCGCGAGACGTCCGTGAGGGTGCGGCCGATCGCGAACGACGCGAACGCGTACCGCGTCGCGGTGAACGGCGTCGACGTCGACGGCGGCGCGGCGCACGAGACGACCATGGCGACGCTCGTCGCGCGGGAGGACGTCGAGCTGTTGATCGAGGTGTTCGCGAACGACTGCGACCCGGCCTGGCGCCCCCAGGGTCACGTGGAGGGCGTCGACCCGAAGCCGACGTGCACGCATCGGGAGTACGTCGTGGAGCTGCTCGAGTACGGCCCGGGGGCGTACGAGGGGAAGCTTCGGCTCTTCGCGGGGGACGCGGAGGATCCGGGCGGGGCGATTCGCGAGATGCGTCCGTTCCCGTCGCCGTTTCGCGAAGGAGAAGCGTTCGTGGAGTCGATGTCGTGGCAAACGGCCGAGTTCGACCAGGGGAACAGATCCACGGGCGTCGAGGGCCACTGCGACGAGTGGCTGTGCGCGAACTCGGTCGTGGACGCCACGCTGATCGCGATGGACGTTCGCGTCGCCTCGGTGGCTCCGCGAGCGCCCGCGGGCGACGCCCCGGACGCCCCGGCCGTCGGCGCCGAGATCGCGTACGCCCCGCGACCGTTCCGGAACGTCACCAGGTACTACGAGGCGTCGCCGCTCGGGTCGCACCGCGTCGATCGAATCGAGGTGAACGTCACCGCCGCCTCGTCGCGCGTCGCGGGCGTGACGATCGACGGCGTCGCCGCGAAGCGCGCGGACGCCGAGAGGGCGAACGATTTCCTCGCCGACGTCGCGCTCGCGACGGGGGCGAACGACGTCGTGATCGAGGTCACCGCCGCGCGCTACGACATCAGGCGCTTTTACGTCCTCCGCGTCACGCGCCCGCCGAGCCCGAACGCGCACCTCGCGGACCTGCGCGTCCCGAACCTCGTCGCGATCAAACGCGCCCCGCCGAACCTCACCGGCGTCCCCAGGCGCCGGTTCGCGTGCGACGTCCACGCGTCGGCGCGCGCCCGCCGCCCCGGCGAGACCCACCCCTGGTGCGACGGCGCCGACGCGGCGCTCAGGCGCGAGGTCGCGCTCGCCGCCCACGCGGACGCCCTCGCGTACCCGGAGCCGCCGTTCCCGGAAACTCGACGACCCCCGGGCCCGGTGTGGCACCCGTGCGACGGCGACGCGCCGTTCCCCGAGCGCGCGTCGGTGTGCGCGGAGGCGCCCGTCTCGGAATCGCCCGCGTGCTCGGGGGGCGCGCCTCCCGCGACGGACGACGGGAGGGACGCCGTTGGGTTCGACCCCGAGTGGTCGGAGTACGTCGTGAACGTCCCCGCGAAACTCACGCGCGTCCACGTCAACGCCACCGCCGCGGACCCCGCGCACGCGTCCGTTTCCGTGGGGAACGTTCGGAACTGCCGCGCGGCGCCGAGCGCGGAGGGGTGCGACGTCGCCGACCAAAGCGCGTGGGGGTGGGACGGCGGGGAGACGGGCATCGTCGACGTGCGGAGCGCGAGCGTTTCGCCTCCGATCGAGATCGCCCCCGGCGCGACGCGAGGCACCGTGGTCGTCCGCGCGCAGGACGGCGTGACGCGCCGCGCGTACGCCGTGCGCGCGGTCCAGCTGGTTCCCGACGCGATGCCCAGGCTGCTCGGCGTCGGCCCGTTCGTGGAGGCGCTCATCGCCGCCGCCGACGCGGGCGCGCCGCGCGCGGAGACGCGGTTCGTCCTCCGGTTCGCCGGCGTGAACCCTCTGTGGATCGTGGACGCCGAGTTCAAACGAACGCTCGAGGCGCACGTCGTCGATTACGTCGCGCACGCCGCCGACGCGGACGTCGAGGTGCGCGCGGACGCGCGGGCGTCTCCGCGGAAGCGCGACGCGCCGTGCGAGCGGCGCGTCGCGGACGCGGCGGCGCGCGCCTCGGACGGCGCGGGCGGCGTCGACGTCTCCGTCGTCGCGACCTTTTTCGCGCTCGACGACGCGCGAGGCCTGGAGGGGTGGGCGAACGCGAGCGGGTGGAGCACCGACGCGGACCGCGCGTTCGACGCGTACCTCGCCGCGTTCGCGCCCGTCACGCTCGTGAACGGGACCGTCGCGACGCGAGAGACGCCGCCCGGTTTCGAGCCCCGGCGGAGGTCGTACGCGGGTCTGGTCCTCCCCCCCGGCGCCTCCGCCGTGCCGATCACCGTTCCCCCCCCGGGCCCGGGCGTCGAGGGGTTCGCCGCGCGCGTGCAGGGCGAGGCCATCACCCCGGGCGCCGCGGCGACGGTCGCGGTGCCGCCGTGTCCGGCCGGGCCGAGACACTGCGACGACCGCGCGTGGACGGTGGAGGCGGAGGCGTGCGTGTTAAAGCGCTGCGTCGCGTACGCGTTTCTGTTCACGATCCCCGCCGCGCCGATTCCCTCCGACGACGCCTCCCTCCGAGCCGTCCGCGTCGAGTCCGCCGCGCCGGGGTCGCTCGGGACGCCGTTTCGGATCGCGCCGGCGTTTTACCACGACGTCGGGGACTTCCGGGTCCTCGACGCCGTGGACCGCGCGGACGCGTTCGTGCGGGTGGCGGCGACGCCGAACGCCGCGCTCGGGTCTCGCGTGTTCGTGAACCGCGCCCGGGTCGACGCGGCCGGAAACTTCACCGCCCTGGTCGCTCTTTCCGACCTCGAGCACGACCTCGACGGCGTGGTCACGATCCGCGTCGTCGCCCCCGACGGCGTCGCGAAGTCGGACACGCGCGTGCGCGTGAACGTCGCGAACCGATCCCCCGCGGGTTTGCGGCGCGGGGAGGCGCGGGACCCGCTCGCCGGCGCCTACGGCTTCGACGGCGGCGGCCTTCCCGCGGCGGACGACGCCGACTGGCGCGTTCGCGACGCGCCGGCGTTCGCGGAGACGTACCCGCGGCTCGAGCCCGTGTGGGAGGGCGGGCCGCACCTCGAGGTGGCGGCGCAGACGAGGACGCCCGCGGTCGTGCACTGGGCGGTCGCCGTGCCTTGGGGGCGCGAGCCGACGTCGCGCGAGGTGGCGGAGGCGGCGACGCGCGTCGAGACGTCCAGGCTCGTCGGCGGGTCGGTCGCCGCGTTCCTCGCCGCGAGGTCCGCCGCGAACCTCTCCGCGCCGACCGCGAACGCGACCCAACGCGCGTTCGTCGCCGCGGGAACGCTCCGCGGGCCGTACATGGGCACCCGAGAGCTCCGCGCGACGATCGAGTGCCTCGACCCGACCGTCGCGTTCGACGCGTGGTTCGTCGCCGAGACGACGGCGCGGCGCGGCGCCGTCGCCGCGCCAAACGGCTCATCCGCGCGCGCCGGCGACGAAGAACCGCCGCTCAGAACCCACCCCGTCGCCGCGCGAGGGGTCCGGCCCGGGTCCGGTCCGATGGGCCTCCTCCTCCCGTTCACCGACGCGGCCGCCCGAGGATGGGCCGCGGTCGTTTCCGGCGTCGTCGGCGCGGGCGGGGGCGAGGCGCTCCCGGGGGTGACGTTCGACGCCCTCGCGCGCGCCGCCGCGCTCGCGAGCGATCCGACCGCGCCGGCGCCGTCGGCGACGACGGCCGTCTCGGCGTTCGCGTGCGACGTCGCGGTCGAGTTCGAGGTGGCGGGGCTCGAACCGCCGGCGTCGAACGCGTCGAGCGCGGAGGCGAGCGGGCGCGTCGTGGTGGAGGCGAGGCGACTCGGAGGGGGAGGCGACGCGGACTCGGAGGAGTGGGTCGAGGTGGTGGCGACGACGACCGAGGCGCTGCGCGGCGCGGGCGGGGGGTGGGTCGCCGTCACGACGGCGACGATCGCGGCGGGGGAGGGGTGGGTGCTTCGATGGCGGTACGACGGAACGTGCTGCTTCTCGTGGGGGCTCAGGAACGTCAGGGCCGCCTTCGTCACGCCGTGAACGGCGCGAAGACGGCCCGGTTCGTTCTCGGCGAGGGGGGAGGTCAGGCGTCGTTCGGTACGATTGACGGTGATACGATTATTTTAACTTTCATTTAGGCTAGTAGAGACGTTACAGGTGCGACGATTTATCACAGAGTCCAACCGGTATCATATGGCGGCGGCGACTGAAACTTTTCTGCCAGGAAAGGAACAACGAGCGCTGCTGACGCGGAAAGGTTGGATCGCCTCACGCCAAATATCTGTCTGGGCCGCGCGCGCACTCGGGGTGACGCCGCTCCGCCATCGCCGCACCCCTCGAGCTTCACCACGTGATTCGAACAACGATGCTGGGTCTGTGCGCGCGCGCGCCGGGCGTGCGCGTTGCGCGCGTCTCGGCGCTCTCGTCCCGAGGATTCGGCCGCCGCTTCATTCACGCGCCCCGGGCGCCTCCGCGCTCGCGTCGCCGATCGAACGCGTCGCGCTTGACGCGGGCGGCGGTGGAGGATGGGCAGCTCGTGACCATCCACTACGTCCTCACGTTTTCGGACGGAGAGGTGGCGGACGACACGCGCGCGAGGGACGCCCCGGCGACGCTCCCGATCGGCCAAGGCCAGCTCTTTCCGAAGCTGGAGGAGGGCATCAAACAGATGAGCCCCGGGGAGAAGCGCACGTTCGAGCTCGAGTGCGCGGATGCGTACGGCGAGCGCAAAGAGGAGGCGATCCAGAAATTTCCAGCCTCGCCCGAGGAGGTGGAGTCGCTCAAGGCCCAGGTCCAGCCGGGGCAGCCCGTGCAGCTCCCGAACGGCGCCACCGCGGTGTGCGTCGCGCTCGAGGAGGACGGCATTGTGCTCGACCAGAACCACCCCCTCGCCGGGAAGGACCTCACCTTCGCCGTCGAGCTCGTGAGCGTGTCCAACGGCCCGGAGCTCTTCGGGGTGCCCATCGTGCCCTTCGACGTGAACAAACTCGTGACGTGATGTGCGCGTGGAGGGGGCGGGGGAGGAGGAGGGAAAGGAAGGGATGGTAGAGAGGGAGGAAGGAGCATGTGTGACGAAATTCTGTCTGCTCATTACGGAAATCGACGCGTCAAGTCACGCGCCAGCAATAATTTCCCGGGCCCGCCCGGCGAGCGATCTAAACGAATGCCGTCGACGTGTCGGCGATTCCACGACGCACCGGGGTGTGCGCTCACGCACTCCCCGTCGTTCCCTCGGTCGCGCGCGTTCGAACCCCCCCCTCGTATCGTCGTGATGTTGCGTCGCGCGGCGCGCGCGCTCGCAGCCTCCGCGGCGAGTGCCGCCCCGCGTCCCGCTCCCCGGACGTTCTCCTCCTCCTCCGCGCGCGCCACGACGGTGCTCTGCGTGCGCAAGGACGACGAGGTGGTGCTCATGGCGGACGGCCAGGTCACGCTCGGGAGTCACGTGGTGAAGCCGAACGTCAAGAAAGTGCGCCGTCTGCAGGCTGGCGTCATCGGCGGCTTCGCCGGCGCCACCGCGGACGCGTTCACGCTCTTCGAGCGCCTCGAGATGAAATTGGAAGAGCACCCCGGGCAGTTGACGCGCGCGGCGGTGGAGCTCGCCAAGGCGTGGCGGAACGACAAGTACCTTCGCCGGCTGGAGGCGACCATGGTCGTGGCGGATAAGGATCACACCTTCCAGATCACGGGCGGGGGCGACGTCATCGAGCCCCACGACGGCGTCATCGCCATCGGGTCGGGGGGGCCGGTGGCCAACGCTGCGGCGAGGGCGCTCGTGGACGTCCCCGGGATGGACGCCGCGGCCATCGCCATGAAGGCGATGAACATCGCCGCGGACACGTGCGTGTACACCAACCATAACTTCGTCATCGAGACCCTCCCGGGTCCCGCGGGGGGCGAGGGGGAGGAGGAGAAGGAGGCGGGCGAGAAGAAGCCAACAGAGAAGAAGTCGAAGTGATCGGAACACGCGGGAAGCCGCGCGCCGGGTTGTCTCGCAACAAAACGACGTCACATGCCGTGCGCCCAGAAGTCGTCCGTGTCCTCCCTCGCGTTGAGGAACGGCTTCACCTTCTCCTCGTCTTCGTCCATCACGCTCGGCCCGACGATTGGGGGCAGCCCATCGTCGTACGGATCGTCCCCTTCGGTCCCGTCCCCCGCCGCGTCTTCCTCGCGCTTCCTCCGCTTCGCCCCTTCGTCGTCGTCGACCCACTTGAGCGGGTTCCCGCCCCACTCCATCCGCCGCTTCGTCGCCTCCGTCGCCGCGGAGGGTTTCGCCGCGGTGCCTCCACCTTTCGCCGCGGCGACGTCCCCGCCGGGGACCCACGGCCGTGCGGACTTCGCCGCCTTCCGCGCGCGTCGCTTCGCGTCGAACTTCGCGCGCCTCGCGTCCCGCCGCTCCGCCTTCAGCCGCCGCTCCTTCGCCTCGGGCGTCTCCTCCGCGAGCGGCTCGGGACCGTCGTCGGCGGCGTCGTCCGCCGGGGGGAAAGGGTTCGGTTTCGCGCGTTTGGGACCGAGTCGGGGCTCGGGTTCGCGTCCCGGGGCGTCGTCGCTCTCGCTCTCCGACCCGGACGACGCGGACGGATCGGTCTCGGGCTCGGCCGCGGCCTCGGGCCGGGCTTCGTTTCCGTCTCCGTCGGCGCCGGCGCCTCGCGCGGCGAGACGCCGGAGTCGGTCGGCGTCGCCTCCCGCCTCCGCCGCCGCCATGGCGGTGTTCACGCTGACGTGGTCGCGCTCGAGGCCCACCTCCTCCATCTCGTCGAAGAGCTCCAGGGCGCGCTCCCAGTCCCCCCCGCGCATGCACGCGCCCATCGCCACGTTGTACGTAATGGTGGACCGGTCGTGCCCCTCCCCGGGCATGGCGTCGAAGAGTTCGAGCGCGCGCTCCCACGCCCCGCCCTTCGCGCACGCGCTCATCGTCGCGTTGTAAACGATGGTGTTCGTCTCCACGCCCTGCTCGCGCATGGCGTCGAAGATCTCGACGCACTTTGACCACTCCCCTTTCTTCCTGCAGCGCGTGGAGAACATGGTGAACGCCCTCGGGTCCCGGCGGATGGGCGCGTCGCGGTCCTCGAGCGCGGCTCGAATCACCGACGCCACGCCCCCGGGCGGCGCGTTGAGGATCGCCTGCGCAACCTCATACACCCGCCCGCCGGGGGCCTTGCCGCGAGTCTGAGCGTTCGCCTTGCCTTTCTTCCCGCCGCCTTTCGACTTGCCCCCCATGACGTCCGTAGAGGGACGCAGCTTGGCGCCGCGCCGAGAGTCTATGAGCCCGAGACCTCGCCGCCGACAACTTATTTAGCGAACTCCGACGCCAGTTAGACCAGTCTTCGTCGACTGCGCCCTCGAGGCCCGTCGTCCCGAGCGGCGCTGTGATTATTTGGATGTTCGACACGTCCGCCAGTCATCCGCGTCACGGGACCGCGGGTGTTTGTTTCTGCGCCCCCGAGCCACAATGGCCACGCGCCGCGGGTCCCTCGCGGCGGCGCTCGTCGCCGCCCTCGTCGTCTGCGCCTCAGCGGCGGGGCGACCCCTGGGCGACCCCACGTCGCCCTCGGCGAGCCCCACGGTGTTGGGCCTGTGCGACTGCCACTTCAGCGAGTACGGCGGGTGCGTCACGCCCCACCCTCTCACCCGGGTTTTTTTTTCTCTCACAAATTCTCCCGACGCGTCCTCCGACGCTGACCCGCCGCGTCATCTTGGCGAGGGGGCGCCTCGCGCTCTCGCGGACCCCCCGCCGCGCAACCCGTTCCCCCACGCGCCGGCCGCCGAGTCCCGCCGCCCCGTCTGACGCCCCCCGCGCTCGCCCCCCCCCACACCCCACCCCTCAGATCCACCCCGAACGAGCCCCGCGACGGGCTGAGCTGTAAACGCGAGGGCTTCCTCGTCGCCGGCTTCGAGACCCCGGGGCAGTACCAGACCCTGCACGGGCACTACATCCCCCTCTCGCGCGCGATATGTTGCCGCCCGTGCCTCCCCCCCGGCGTCTCGACCCTCCCCGGCGTGGACGGTAACATCTCCGCCGCCGACGTCGTCGCCGTCAACACCGACTGCCGCGTCTCCGGCGCCGCCGGCGCCTCCGCATCTGAGGTTGACGTCTCGGGGATCGACGGCCAGACGTGCGGCGCGCGGTCGTTCGCGCAGGGCTTCCGCGCGTCGGTTCGCGCGAACGCGGGGGCGGCGTCGCACGCGTACTACTACCCCACGGGCGCGGCGCAGTGCTGCGCCCCGCGCCTGGTGCTCGCCGCCACGGGCCTGTCGCTTCCCGTCGAGCGATGCGAATGCTTCGCGCAGGACGCGACGTACGGCGTCGGGTGCGGGGCGGAGAACACGCCCGAGTCGGCGCAGGCGGCCGGGGCGCTCGTGTTCGCCTTCGAGAACGAGATAAAGGCCGTGGGTACGTTCGGTCAGAGCATGGACGTGCCCCTGACCCCCGTGCGGTGCTGCAAGGCGTGCGTGAGCGCCGCGGCGAAGCCCGCGACGGAGGATTGCGCGGCGAGTCATTTTTGCAGCGGGCGCGGGGAGTGCGCGGCGGACGGGCACTGCGAGTGCGAGGACGGGTGGGGGGGCGACGACTGCGCGACCGCCGCGGGCGCGCAGACGGGGTTCCAGCTCACGTGGTGGACCGCGGCGAAGATCGCCGGTGGGTTCCTGTTCGGATGCGCGGCGTGGTTCCCGATCGCGCGGTGCCTCGGGTTCCGGCCCCCGGGGCGCGCGCGCGTCGGCGGGTTCGCCCCGCTCGAGGAGGAGCTCCTCGCGAACCAGCAGAGACCGCAGAACGACTGGGAGTTCGAAGCGAGCGATCTCAGCACGTCGGACGAGGAGGACGAAACCGAAGCGAACGGCGGCGACGAGCCGCGCGAAGGCGGAGAGGCCGAGGGCGCGGTCGAGGGGGCAGTCGCCGACTCTGAGGAACCCGACGCGCGCGGGGCGGAGAGTCCCCCCGAAGCGCCCGAAGCGCCCGAAGCGCCCGAAGCGGACGCGGAGCCCCGGGGCGGGGGCGAGGGCGGGGGCGGGGGCGAGGGCGAAGAACCCGGGACGCAAGGATCCGAGGGCGAGGGCGAGGGCGAGGATACCGCCATCGGCGCCATCGACGGTGCGCCTCCCCCCGACGGCGCGGCTCTTCCCGACGGCCCGGACGCGCGGGAGGAGGATGAGTGCGCGACGACGGAGGCGTTGAAGAAGCGCGCTCGGGAGGGAGCCTCGACGGGAGCCTCGATGGAGTGCACCGTGTGCATGAGCGCGCGCGTGCAGGTGGTGCTCGTTCCGTGCGGCCACGCGTGCCTGTGCCGGAAATGTTCGCGACGCATGCGACGGTGCCCCGTGTGCCGCACGGAAGTCGAACGACGGCAGAAGCTGTACCTCGGCGGGGCATAGACGAAACGCGCGGCGCCGCTCCAGGGCGAGACGGGTCGCGAGGGTCAGTCGGCGCGAAGCGCGCGGGTGCCCGAAGCGTGTATCGATTAGACAAGACCACCGCCACGGCGGCAATCAAATTCTACCCACTCCCGCGCCTTATCCTCGCCGCCCCTCGCCCCTCGCCCCTCGCGACGGAACGCGCTCACTGCATCCCGCCCCCGCCTCCCGAATACGCCTGAAGAACGACCGACGAGATGGCCCTCGTCGCGTCGACGTAGCGGTCCGTGCAGCGCGATATGCACGTCGTCTCGCCGCTGCTGAGGCTCGTACCGGGCTTAGTGATGCACTTCGCGAAGCACTTCTCCCGCACCGTCTGTCGTCACGTCGGGGGGGAGGTGGGACGTTAGGGTTAGCGGGGAGAGGGAGGGAAGGGGCGGTTCGGTTCGCCCGAATCCGTGATCGCGCGCGATCCCGGGCTCAGAGGGGGGGGTTTCGCGGGCGCTCACCGTGAAGAACTCCTGCGCGTACGCGTTCGCGAGCTCCGACTGCACCTGTTGCATCACCAGCTCCGGGTTCTGGTCCGCCATGGCCTCGGATGCGCGATAGTGAGCGAGGCGCTGTGCGTTGTGCGTCGGCGCGCACGGATTTTCCCGTCAACAATAGTCGAGGGGCGAGATCCGGTGAACGACGACGCTTCGGCGAAAACGTGCTGAAACGCTGCAAAAAACTGAGACTGAAGGCCATACAAGACCAGGACGGATAGACGGAGGGCTCTCGTTGCTGTTCGCGATCGCAGTTTTTCGGAAGGCGGCGCTTCGCGACGCACAGCGCGGAGCGCGCCCTCGTGAGGCGTCGACGTCGTGGGTCGTCACCGTCCCGATGGTCGCCGCGACATCCGTCGCGCCGTCGCCTCTGGAGTCGGCGAAGCCCATCTCGCCATGGTACCACGTCAAGATGACGAACGGGCAGACGCCGGCGCAGATGGGCCTGAACTTCGCGCTCGTCGGCGCGAGCTGCGTGGCGGCGCAGGGGACCGTGCACTGGACGCGCACGGCGATGGTGCAGCAGCAGCTCGCGGGCATGCGCGGCGAGAAGCCGCTCGGCATGCTGGCGCAGACGGCGTCCATTTGGCGGGGTGAGGGCGTTCGCGGCCTCTATCGCGGCTTCTCCGCCGCGGCGCTGCGCGAAGCCACGTACAGCTCTCTGCGGTTCGGCCTTTACGAGCCTCTGAAAGTCGCGCTGGACACGAGCGGGGGGACGGAGGAGCTCCCGGTGTGGAAGAAGATCACCGCTGGACTCGTCGCCGGCGCGGGCGCGGCTGCCATCGCGTCACCCACGGACCTGCTCATGATCCAGATGGCGGCGTCGAAGCGGTTCCCGCCGCCGTCCATGTTCGAGGTGGGCCGGGACGTGATCGCCAAGGACGGCGTGATGGGTCTGTACAAGGGGCTGAGCACCACGGTCGCGCGCGCGGCGGTGCTGGGGGCGACGAAGATGGCCACCTACGACGTCGTGAAGACCGAGCTGCGCGCGAACGGCTGGCGCGAGGGCCCCGAGCTCGTCTTCGCCGCCTCCGTCGTCACGGGCCTCGCCATCACCGTCACCACCTCCCCGGCGACGAACATGCAGACGATCATCATGAGCGGGAACTCGGCGGGGGGCGGGGGGGGGATGCTCGCCGCCGCATCGGACATCATGCGCCGGCAAGGGCCCGTCGGGTTCTTCCGAGGGTTCGGCATGCAGTGGGCCAGGTTCGGGCCGTACGCCGTCGTGCAGTTTGCCGTGTGGGAGTCGCTGCGGAACCTGTGCGGCATGGGCGGCATCTAGAAGAGAGAGTTCGGGGGCGGGGGTGGAGAGGAGCGGCGAAGAAGCTGCCGAAACTCCGGCGAGTGCATCATCCGTTAATTTATATAATAACACGTGAGGCGTAGCTAGAAGACCAACCGTCCGCAAGGCGACGTCTGCCGCGGCGCGAGATTCCACTTGAGCGAGGAAGTGAATATTAACTCGTCGTTTACCGGTCAGTGATGAGTCTCGATCGGCCCGCCCGCCGGATTGGCGCACGCCGAGCTGGTCCTGCACACGTCGGATTGGATTATCCCCCGGAGATCTCATCTCGATCCTCGCGGTAGCGCACTGGTCGCCGCGCAAGCCCTCCACCGCGCGAACGTCAGGATGCCTGCGGTGAGCGTGACGCGCGCGTGCGCGCTGCGCCGCCTCAGCGTCGCGGCGGCGTCGATGCACGCGGGCGGCGTTCACCCTCCACTCGCCCGAAATGCGGCGTATCCGCGTCGTATCCAACCGTCAGCGCGCGTGGAGGTGCCGAGCGCCTTGCCCGTGGGTTGGCGCCACCGATCGTCCTGGGCTGATGTCGGCCGATCGCGATCGGCGCGGTCGGCGCGTTTCGTGCGGCGCGGCGCGATCGCGACGGACGCCGACGCCGCCGGCGCGCCCGCCGCGGCGGAGGTGGACGAGGGCGAGGGCGAAGGCCCGACGACGACGGTGTTGTACTCGGTCGAGGGCATGCGCTGCGGCGGGTGTTCCGCCGCGGTCACGAAGGTCCTCAACGCCACCCCCGGCGTCGCGCGTGCGGCGGTGAACCTCGTGACCGAGACTGCCGCCGTGGAGTACTCGGACGCCTCCGCCGCGACCGCCGCGAAGGACGCCGTCGCCGCCAAGGGATTCGCCATGTCGCCGCGCCCCGTCGGCCGCGCCGCTGAGGAGGCGGCGATCGCGGCGAACGCGCGGAGGGAGGAGGAGATGGAACGCACGAAGTGGGACCTGTACAAGGCGTGGGGCCTGACCGCACTGTGCCTCGCGACGCACACGACGCACCACCTCCACCACCTCGGCCTGCACGAGTACGCGCACGGCGCGGTCCTCACCGCGCTCGGCGAGCCGTGGGTCGGGGCGACCATCGCTGCGCTCGCGCTCGCGGGCCCCGGCGCCGGGATCATGCGCGAGGGGTTCCGCGCCATGTCCATGGGCGCGCCGAACATGAACTCGCTCGTGGGCGTCGGAGCGACCGCGGCGTTCGGGCTGTCCGTCGCCGGCGCGCTGACACCCCCGGTCGTCGGCGAGTACGGTATTCCCGTGAACAACGATTTCTTCGAGGAGCCCGTGCTGTTGCTCGCGTTCATCCTCCTCGGGCGCGCGCTCGAGGCGCGCGCGCGCGCGAGGGCCGCCTCGGACCTGCGAGCGCTCTCCACGCTCCTCCCCTTGGACGCCACGCTCGTGGTGTCTGAACCGCCGAAGAAAACCGAGGGGGAGGAGAACGGCGCCGCCGCGGCCGAGTGGGTCCCGATGACGGCGACGGTGGATCGACTCGCGCTTCGCCCGGGCGACCTCGTGCGCGTGGTCCCGGGCGAGGTGATCCCGGTCGACGGCGAGGTCGTCACCGGCGCAGCCGCGGTGGACGAGGCGACGCTGACGGGCGAGCCCCTGCTCGTACCCAAATCCTCGGGCGACGCCGTCTCTGCCGGGACGGGCGTTTTCGAGGGTCCTCTGGTCGTCCGCGCGACCGTCGCGGGGGACGGAAGCGTGGCGGCGGGCATCGCGCGCACGGTCGCAGACGCGCAGGCACGCTCCGCGCCCGTGCAGCGCCTCGCGGACGCCGTCGCGGGGCCCTTCGTGTACGCGGTGATGGCGGCGTCGGCGTCGACGTTCGCGTTCTGGAGCCTCGCCGGGGAGGCCCTGTTCCCGGGCTCGCTCCTCGAGGCGTCGGGCGGCGCGGGCGCCACCTTGGGCGCGCTCAAGCTCGCCACGGACGTGCTCGTGGTCGCGTGCCCGTGCGCGCTCGGGCTCGCGACTCCGACTGCGGTGCTCGTGGCCACCTCCGCGGGGGCCAAGCGCGGCCTACTCCTTCGCGGCGGCGACGTCCTGGAGGCGGCGGCGGGGATCGACGTCGTCGCGCTGGACAAGACGGGGACCATCACCGAGGGGAAACCGCGCGTCACGGGCGTCGCCTCCGCGAGCGGGTCTGTGGACGCGAACGCGGACGTGCTGCGCCTCGCGGCGGCGGTAGAGGCGACGACCTCGCACCCGTTGGCGGCGGCGGTTTCGGCGGCGCACGCGAACGCGTCGGGGGCCTCCGGCGCCGCCGCGCCCGCCGCGACGGACGCCGAGACGAAGCCCGGCCTCGGCGCCTCCGCCGTCGTCGAGGGTCGGCGTGTGTTCGTGGGCCAGCCGGATTGGGTGGAGGGCGCGGTCGCCGCCGCGCGCGGGAGCGCCGCCGCGCTCGGCGTGAGCGCGGCGGAGAACTCCGAGGCGGTCGGTGCGGCGGCGGCGGCGGCGTGTAGCCTCGTCGCCGTCGGCGTCGAGGGAGAGGGCGTCGTCGGCGCGCTCGCGCTCGCGGACACCGTCAGGCCCGGCGCCGCCGACGCCGTGCGCCGCCTTCGGGACATGGGCATGCGCGTTGTGATTCTTTCCGGCGATCGCCAGCCCGCGGTGGACGCGGTGGCGCGCGAGCTCGGGTTGGGACGCGACGAGGCCGACGCGGTGGGGGGTTTGCTCCCCGCGGATAAGGAGGCGTACGTGCGGAGGCTGCGGGAGTCGGGCGCCAAGGTGGCGATGGTGGGCGACGGCATCAACGATGCCCCGGCGCTGGTCGCTGCGGACGTCGGGATGGCGGTGAGCGGGGGCATGGAGGCCACCGCGCAGGCGGCGGGGGTGGTCCTGCTCGGCACGGAGGATTCGGCGGCGTCCGGGGGGGGAGTGGGCCAGGCGGCGGACGCCGTCGAGCTCGGGCGAAACGCGCTCGGTAAAATTCGGCAGAACCTCGGGTGGGCTCTCGCGTACAACCTTGTGGGAATACCGATCGCCGCCGGCGTGCTGCTTCCCGAGTACGGGATCAGCCTCAACCCGGCGGCGGCGGGGGCGATGATGGCGCTGTCGTCCGTCGCCGTCGTGACCAATTCGCTCACGCTGAGAGTGCCGGGGGAGGGTCGGGACGCGGGGGCGGGGACGGCGGCGTCGGCGGCTTCTTCTCGGTGATGATCGTGTGAACACATCAATAGCGTATACATCATATGATACCGATATTCATTTAATATCATACAATCGAACAGCCTTTCGTTATCCGTGACGGTGTCGCACTTTCTGACGTTCACGCGAGACTCGTCGGCGCCTCCTCCGGCAGCGGCCCCGCCACCGGGGCCACGTTATTGCGCACCGTGTTGGTCTCGCGCTTCCGCGCCGAGCTCACGAGCCTCTCGCTCACCTCCCACAACTTCCGCCCCAACGCCTCGTCCTTCGCCTCCTCGGCGGTTTCCTTCACCCCGAACTCGGGTCGCAGCCACCCCCTGATGAACCCTCCCATGTGTGGATCCTCGCCCGGTTTGGTGAAGGACGGGGGGCCGCAAAAATATTCCCCGGTTGTTTTTCCCGGCTCGTCGCCGAGGACCATGTGCGCGGTGAAGCGCCCCGCGTTCGAGAGCGTCGTGGCGAGCGGCGGATGATCGAACGCAAACTTGAGCAACGCCTGGACGGGCGGCGCCTGCTGGCGGAACAGGCCGGAGGAGGGACAGAACCCCGGGGAGAAGGCATTGGCGACGACGCCGGTGCCCTCGAGCCTCCTCGCCAGCTCGCGGGCAAAGAGCAGGTTGGCGAGCTTGCTGTCCTTGTACGCCTTGTTGCCGTCGAACTCGCCGCCGTCGCACATGTCGAAACCAGGACCGGCCTCGAGGCCGGAGAGGTCGCCCAGCGTCGGAGGCGCGCCATTCCGCCCGTCCGGGCTGTCCTTGTCGTGCACACAGCTCGAGGTGACGACGACGCGAGACCCCCGACGGAGGGATGGGAGGAGCGACCGCACGAGCTCGAAGTGCCCGAGGTGGTTGACGCCGATCGTCTCTTCGAACCCTTCCGCGGTGCGCCGAGGGGCGCCGTGATGACTCGCGCGGTTTCCCGCGCGGTCGGGCGCCACCCCCGCGTTGCACACGACCGCGTCCAGGGTCACGCCTGCTGAAACGATGGAATCGGCCACGTCGCGGACAGAGTCCAGTCGAGATAAATCAAGCACCACGGGTTCAAGAGCCCCGCTCCCCCCAGCCCCCTCCCGCGCGATGCGGCGCATCGCCTCCTCCGCCTTCTCGGCCGACCGAGCGGCGACCAGCACCCTGCATCCCGCCTCGTACAGTTGCTTGCACGCTTCCATGCCGATGCCGCTGTTCGCGCCTGTCACGAGCACGCGCTTTCCTTCTCCTCTCCAGGATTGCGGATCGACCCCGATGATGACGTCGCGCGAGGACGCGCGAACCAGTGCGCGCCGGGGGCTTCGAACGCGGCATCGTCGCGGAACGGTCGGAACGCCGCGAATCCCGGCGATGCACGCCGCGGTGGACATGACGTGCCCGCTTGGGGAGCGCGCTCGCGTCCTTGGCGTCTCCTCGAACCGCCGCCGGGACGACGCTTTATGGCGCGGTTTGGGGGCTTTTCCTTCACAGCCACGTCACTCCCGATTCGATCGAGCCACGGGCAGGAGGCAAAAGTTGGCGGTCTGTTTCCGGTCTATTTATCCGGTTCGGAAAAACAATGCTCGCTTCTACTGATCGTACACTCGTTCGGAGCTTCGGGCCATGGCGCGGCTTCCACACTCTCCCTCTTTTCTCCGTCGTAAACCTCATCCGTTGGTAGTTCCTCCCTCGTTTTCGTTCCTCGCCCCGTCCGCGGTCGGTTTCGCGGCGGGCGGCGTCGTCTCAGCGGCGGCGTTGCTTTGGCTCTGTGCGTGCTTCGCTGCGGCTGCGAGAAAGGCGTTGCTCGCCTCCGGCCCTCCCGCGCTAGCCATCATCATCATCATCGCCATTGTGCCCTGATCGATGCCCCCCATCATCCCCGCCTGTTGCGCCCACTGCAGCCCGGCGAGACCGGATGGGGCGGGCGCGGGCGGCTGCTGCGCCGGCGTCGTCAGCGGCGGCTGCAGGCCCATCATCGCGAGAAACGGGTTGTACATCATCTGCGAGGGGAACCCCGCCTGGGGCGCGTACGCGCTCACCGCCGGGCCCGAGTCGGGCGCGAGTAGTCTGGCGTGCACCGCGCGCGCTCGAGACTTGAACGTCGCCCAAGTCTCTCCCATGACCACCGCGGGCGTGCCGGCGGCGTCGGTGTACGCGAGCTGGAGCGACGAGGGATCGTAGCGCCCTCCTGGGGGGACAGAAATCCCAACAAGACCCGCGAGCTCGCGATGCAGAGCGTCGAAGGAGTCGAGCTTGACAAAATCGATGCCTCGGCGCGCGGTCGTTCCCGCGGCGGAACCGGCCATCGAGGGCACGATCTCGACGCTGCAGTCGACGATGTTCGTCTCCACGGAAGAAGCCCCCCCGGTCAAAGAATCGACACAAAACGGAGCCTTCATCGCCATGGGGCGAAACATGTTTACCCCGGGATTGCTGTTGGCATACGGGCCACCGCCTGACCAGAACGTGCCGAATCCAGGGGGGAAAGCGGTACCACCCGCGCCGCGCATCGTCGCCTCCTCGTGCTTCAGCTCTGTGAGGGCAGAGGCGGCGGCAGACAACAGCGGGTTCCCTGCCGCCGCGCTCGAAGCGTCAAAGCCGGGCGGAAGGGTCACGCCCGTCCCCCCTCGCACGGCGGCGTTCATAGTCTCCGAACTCTGCGCAAGCCAGCGCGGGCGCTTCACCGCCGCGTTCTGTTGCTTCGCCCGTCCACCCGCGGACCACCGCATGTGTTTCTCGCAGTGTTTATGCCCAGGCATTGCAATCTCCGAACACCGCCAGTTCTTCCCATCGTTCCGACTGCACCGGTTTCGCCCCTCAGGGATATCCACCACCCTGCCGCCTCGGCGTGACGAGTCGTCCTTCCCGCTCCCCTTACCGACCTTACCGCTCGGACCCGTCGCGGGGGGCGCAGCGGTGGCGTTTGCAACGGGCTTTTGCGGAGAGTCGTTCCCCGGGCTCGCCGGCACCTCCTCGTCGGTGGACTCTGGTGGCGTCCGCTCACCGATCTTGTACAGAATCCAATCCTTGTTGTGCACCTTCGTAGACATCCCAAACACGTCCTTGTATTTATTCTGCAGCTCCTTCAACGACATCGTCTGCTTCATCCGCTCCTGCGCCGCGCTCAGCGGTTGACGATGCTTCTCCGCAGCGGCTTCGTCGGCGTCCGCCTCCCTCCCGCCATTCTCCGCGAACGCCTCCGTCGTCTTATCGCTTCCATCGCTGTCAAGACGCGCCCGTTTCGGCGTGGGGGCGCGTGCGTTCGCATCGCCGTCGGAGACGCCGACCGGATGATCGTTTTCGCCTTCCCTCCCGTGCTTCGAAAGTTCTCCTCCGTGAGGAGCGTCCCCGCGGCGCGCCTCTTCGTCGTGCTCCTCGCTCGATACCCGGGCGCGCCTGCCTGAAGAGCCCTCCGGCGTCGTCGTCGTCCCTTCAGGCCTCTCTGCCTTCACCGTATCATCCATGGGGTGTTTGGTGGCGGCTTTTGGCATCCTGGGTTGTGTTCAGGTGAGGACAGCAGGGCTGCGTGGGATTTCGAAAGGGCGTTGGGCGTGGTCAGCGTTGACGACCGAATATCGCAAGATGACGAGTCAGCGCGAGATAACGTGCGCCGGCGTTCCGGCGCGCCCCGCGGGCCGACGCGCGAAACACCCAGATACAGGGCGATATTCGTTCGAATGCCACGCGAAGATATCGAACCGAACGCTCGAGTGCCGTTCCGGATGTCGAACGTCGCGTCCCGTCGACGCCGGTACGCCGCGAAACGCGTGCGTCCGAGCGTCATACGTAGCGCCGGGAGGTGAGCCGAAAAATTTCCCGCACGGCGCCTCGAGTCCGCGGGCGCACCGCGACCGGCGAGTTGAGACGGGCCGTCTCACCGCGCGTCAAGCCGATGCGTGTCCGACAGGCTCGAGCGCGCGCGCTTCCGTTCGTTATTGACGCTCCGAGCCGCCGCGATAGTCGCCGCACCGAGGGGAAAAAAGGCTGCCGCAACGTACCACGCTGGCGGTAAAAAGCTAAGCCGATTTCTTTCCGCGTCAGACTCCTGTGGGTTGCGCAGAGGACGCGAAGGACGGCGGCCCGCCGAGACGGGGCCGTCGGGATATGCGCTGGAGGGCCCTTCTTGTTGATGCGCGACACGTGGACCGACCCGTGCGTGCGAAGAATGCGCGTCTCGACGCCGGCGCGCGGCTCGCGAACCGGTACACGCCGCAGGGCTTTTGGCGCGAAGCGCTGTTTCAGAGCGCCAGTCGTGAGAAAATCTTGAGTCGGGCGACTCCAGGGGTCACTGAACCGGAAATTAAAAGATTGCGGAGAGGAGATATGCGATTACGTGGCATCGATGGCAGAGATTCGCGTCTTCCCTCCACAGCAAAATTCCCTCCTCAAAGAAATCAGACCGTCGATTCACGATTCACCGCGAGCCTCGTCATCGTGAATAATTTTCAGGCACGAGTCTGTTGGCAGTACACCTGTGTTACCTTCGTATTTGACGTTCGTGCATCTTTTATTAGAGAAGGGAGTCCTACTTTACTCCTACTTTACTGGTCTTTCGCGGGCGCTGAGCTGGCTCGCGCGTCCTCGCGCACGACTCTTGGGTCTTCGTCGCCCGTCCGAGGCGCCTACGCGACGCGTTCCGTGACCTTCGAGAAGTCCACGCGGAAGTCGTCGGGAAGCGTCTCGAACGTGACGCCGGATTTTTTGACGGCCTCGAGGATGGCGTGACCGCCCGCGACGGCGGGAGTGAGGACGCCGCCGTCGAACGGGAGCTCGTCACGCCTGGTGGCGAACAGGAGCGTCATCTCCACGGAGAGACGCGCGGTCTCGTCGTATCCGTCTTTACCCGAGACCTTCGCGCGGATGCTCTTGCCGTCCTCCGAGGTGGCGTTGAGGTAGTAGTCGGTGAAGAGCTTCTCTCGGGTGGCGTCGTCGAGGCCTTGGCCGAGCCCGTACAGCCGCCCCTCGCTCTTGAGCTTCTCCTCCTCCTTCTTCGAGCTCGTGTTTGACGACGCCAGCGCCTTGGCGGCAGCTTCGGTGGGGACGATGAGGTGCTCGGTGTAGTTGAACTTGCGCCCGTACGGATCCTCGCCAAGGTCGGAGAGGAGCCAGTTGGAGCGGCGAATGAGCCGCGTGTCGTAGAAAGCATAAGTGAACGGCGCCGACCACCCGTCGAAGTCTTCGTAGTGCTCGATCTTGTTCAGCAACCGGTCGCTGTCCTCGTACCGCTTGCCGTCGCCCACGACGCCGCCGAGGGCGAAGGGGTCGCCCATGATCTTCGCCACTTTCCCCATCGCCGCCGTCATTGCCGCGCGCGTCGCCAGCGTGCCCCCGGATGGGACGCCGCCGTTGGAGGCGATGAAGCAGTGCACCTTAGCGATATCGCCATCGGCTACCTTGCGAAGCTCCTCCGCGGCGTAGAACGCCGCGAGATCTGGGAGCCCACCGGCGCCCGCAGCGTTGGGGCAGATGAGCACCCTCTTCTTTTTCGCCCAATCGTGGTGGGTGATGAGCTTGTGCGTGAAGGGCACCTCGCCGTTGACGTCGACGTAATCGCAGTCGTAGTCCAGGCACGCCTCCACGAGCAAGTGCGCGTTGGTCGTCATGAACGGCCCGGCGACGTTCAGCACGCACCTCGCGCTCAGAACGAGGTTTCGGATGTCGATGTGATTCGCGATGTCCGCCTTGATGATCGTCGGCCGGTAGGAGATGTTCGGGAACTTCGCCGCGATCTCGCGCACACGATCCTCGAGCTTGCTCGGCGTCCGCCCGGCGAGCGCAAAGGTGATGTCCTTGCCGAGGCCCTCGACGTGGGAATAAATGTAGTCGAGGATGAGCTTGCCGGTGTATCCCGAGGCACCGTACACCACGAACGCGTGCGGGCGATCGTCGCGCTCGACTGTCATCCCGAAAATTGTTCTGAAGGCCTCGCGAAGCTCCTGCTCCTTGAGCGTGCTCCAGTACTTGTCGAAGAGGGCGTAGTTGCCCTCGAAGAACTGCTTCGTCAGGGCGTCGCGCACGTTGTCCCTCGAAAGCAGGCCGTCCAGGTACTCATGAGGGATGACCTCGCCCTGGTGCACGACGGGACTGGTGCCGGTGGGGTTCATTGCCGCGCTGCGGAAGGGAAGGAGGGATCCGCGCGTCAGTCGCGTCGGGAAGCCGAAGGGCGGTCGACGAAGATGACGGTTCGAGAAATCGAGGAGGCGGAGGCTCGTGCGCGACGATGAGGGAGGGCGGAAGACGCGCGCGAACGCACCGTCGCCTCACGCGGAGAGGATCCGCGGGGTTCGATCGGTAAGCGCGCGCGATACGTGAAGGTTCGCGCAGCGGATAATGACGCCATCCGCCGTCGTGGTGGCGAGGAAAACGCTCGAGATCCCTCGGGACTCCCGAGGAGGAGAGAAAACGCGCGCTTCGTTGGCGCTTCACCTCCTCTAGATCCTCCTTCCTCGGAACACCCGCGTGTCCCTCAAGGCTGACAAGAAAGCACCAAAAACTGACTGTTTGACAACCAATATGGCCCGTTCGACGTCCGTGGCGTCATAGTTCACGGCTCGAGCGCCATCAGGGTGGAGGCTCTGCGTGCGACAGGGTAGCCAGGCACACCTGGCCGCGCGATTGAGGTGTTCGCGTGTTCGCCCACCTCCCTTTCGCAGGGTTTCCGGAGGCGGAAGTAAATCCGTTTGCGCGGCACGGCAGAATTCCGCGCGGACCGTGAGCGCATTCTTGCCGGAAAACCACCCCCTTGATCGGCATGGGCAAGGGTGGGATGGCTACCGCGGCGCAGAGGAAGCGCAATGAGTCCCACACAGTGGCCGAGCCCGCGATGAGCGGCTCGATGAAGCGGGTACGTCCGTACCCGGCGCGATGTTCCGGTGGAACCTTCCAAATTAGGGCGCCCTCGCGTCGTTTGCCCGATTTAGGTCGCTGACGTCCCCGCTCCCCTTCCCCCACCACGCAACAGCCAAAGTTCCGGCCTCAGCCTCCCCCCGATAACGAGTACGCCAACTACCCCGCGAATATTATGTTCGATCGGCGCGTGATTCGAGGCAACACGTACGCAGCGCAGGCCATGCCCGTGGCCCCCCCTGAGGAGCTCAAGCCCAAGCGCGCGCCGCGGCGAAAGCCTCCCGGCACGCCCGACCCCGTGGAGGGCCGCAGGCACATGGATATCCAGACGGAGGCCTACCTGGAGGAGCTCGCGGATGTCGTGCCAGAGGCGGAAGTTACGACGCAGACAGATGCGTTCATGGATCGTCCCCCGACTCCTCTCTTCATCCCGATGAAGATTGGGGTTGACGTCGAGACACAGATTGAAGACGGGGATCTCTTCGACTTTGACTTTGAGGTGGAGCCACTGCTCGAGGTGTTGGTGGGTAAAACTTTGGAGCAGGGCCTCATGGAGGTGATGGAGGAGGAAGAGCTCGCAGCGATGCGCGCACATCAGGAGCACTTCGAGCAGATTCGCAACGCTGAGCTCGTGGCGACACAACGCATGGAGGCGGCTGAGCGCCGAAAGGCGGAGGAGCGGGAGCGTCGCATCGCGCAGGAGAAGGAGCGCATCGAACGCGAAAAGGCCATGCGCGAGAAAGTCGCGGCGCAGACGTTCGCACGCGGGTACACGGCCGGGCTCCTGGGCAACGTCTTCGATCGCCTGTACGACTCCGGATTCTTTTTTGATCCCGTGCAGAGGGAGATTGAGGACGACTTCATGCCTTGGTTCGAAGACGCCGTCGTGGCGGAGGGCTCAAACGCGGCGACGACGCGAAAGTGCGTCGACGAGATCGTCAAGAAAGCGTTCACCGATGCCCTGGCGGCGAAGGTGGCGAAGGCGGCTGCGCAGACGCAGGAAGTGGACGAGGCTGAGGCTGCCGCCGAAGCGGCGGCGGCGGCTGAAGAGGAGGCGGTGAGGGCAAAGGCGGAAGAACGAACTGCAATCGCGGAGAGGGTGCTCGCTATCCTCATGGAGGTGCCTGAACCCAATGGTGATGGTGGTGAGGATCAGCAGGAAACGCCCGAGGAGGCGAAATTAACCGAAGAAACGGTGGAGGGAATCAAGACGGAGTTGAAACGGGAGGCCGCGCAAGTTGAGGTGCGTAAAGTGTTCGGCAACGACGAGGATGAGAGTGATCCGAGCGCGATCGAGGAGGAGAATCCGAGCGCGACCGAGGAGGAGAAGGAGGCTTTCGCGCAGAAAGTCATCGAACTCCTCCTTCAGCCGCCGCCCCCCTCGGGTGAAGACGAAGATCCGAAGGAGCCCGTCCTCACTCAGGAGAAGATCGATGAGGCTAAGGCGGCGATCGATGAGGCTAAGGCGGCGCTCATGCCCACGTCCGATCCTGATCCTGCACCGGATGCATCCGATCCCGACGACCCCGCCAAGGACGGTGAAGCTGCCGCATCCGAGGGACCCCCCGATGCCGCGACGGAAGATGAAGCTCCCGCAGCGGAGGAAGCGAAACCCGTTCCCGAACCGTCATCCTTTGAGATCCTGAAGCACTTGCTTGAGGGCGACTTGGAGAAAGAGGAGCTTGCTAAAGCGCTGACGCCCACAATGGAGGAGCCCACGTCGGACAAGCTGCTGGAGAAGCTGCTGGAGAATGAGGAAACATTGAAAGCCGCGGATGTGGCTAAGGCACTCGTCAAGAAGGCTTTAGAGGAGGAGGCGACCGCGGCTGCAGAGAAGAAAGCCGCGGAAGAGGCGGCGGCGGCGGCGACTGGGGCAGATGTGCCGGCGGAGTCCGAGCCCGCCGCGGTGGACGACTCCGGCGCTGCCGCATGATTCGATTCCACTTAGACTTCATTTTAGTTCGCTATTCTATGGATCTGTATGAACCCTCGTCCGTCATAACTCCTCCCCCAGATCACCCATCAAGCTCTTAAAGATCTTCTGCGAGAATATGTGCAGCACTCGGGACAACCACATGCAACCGAACACAAGAAACACCAGTGAGAGGCCGCTGAGCCGCGAGGTGCGCGACAGACTGACGCGCCGGCTGGCATTCGCGGTTCGCTCAGGGAACCCCTCCGGTAGCTCTGCCTCGAACTTGACCGACTTCCATGGGCTCGCGGCTTGTCCAGCACCTCTCACAGTTTCGCCTAAGATGCTCTGCGTCGTGTTCGGTGAAGGAGTGAGGTGGTTGGTTAGTTTGTCCGAATGGAACCAGCTAGACTGAGCGGACAATCGCGTCGTCCTCCGCGCCACCCAGGAAATCTTCTTCGCGCGGAGAGAAGGAAGCCCCTGGAATACGTACCTTCGGCACATATGATCTTCTGGGCCTCTCATCAACATCTTCGCCGGCGGGTCGCGACAACACGTACTCCGTCTCTGACTCCTCTCCGTTCGTGCACCCTTCCCCGTTGGAAGAGGTGGACGTGTTCGCCCCTCCGACTTCGCCACCCGCGTCCCCGCCGCGTGTCGCCCTCTCTAACCCGCTGAAGCGCGCGAAGCCGTCATCTCGCGACTCAGACACGGCTTCTATATTCCCCACATCACTCTGGCGCAATGGCCGAACCGGCTGGACGGCCGCCGAAGCCATCGCGCCGGATGGTATGTCAGGAGGACGGCGAAGACGCCCCTATCGTGTTTCCGACCTTGTGAGTCACGTTCCTTCGTGAGAATATTTTTGACTGCGCCGCCGGTCCACAAAATTTTTCACTTGGTGTCCTCGCCCGCGCCCGCGCGTCGACGCCAGCACTCGCTCAGTTCGTCCTGTATTGTCACTTGAGGTGCGACAGCCGTCAAAAAAGCGCACTGCAGTTCTTCTCCTCACTTTTGTCGTTCTCCTTCGCAGAGCCTTGAGCGCCGTCGGCGGGTGGCACGCGGCGACGCCCGCATCCGGTCTATCATCGACACGACGTCATGCATAGTCTCGTCATCGTGCCCGTGCGTCACAGCTCCGTTCGCGGGGCGCCCCGAGACTTCCCCGCGAGCACTTCGTCGCGGTCGAAATCTTTCGTCAGGCCGACGCGCTCGGGGACTCTCTCTGCCGCTCGCGGCGTTCGGGTCATGGCGGCCGCCTCTGCGAAAGACACCTGCCGCCGCAATCTCCTCGTCGTTGGCCCGGGCGTCCTCGGAAGCCTCGTCTGTCAGAGATGGCTCCACGTGCGTGCGCGACCCGCGTCGCTCCCTTAGGTTTTTTGTGGAATCCGTTTTCCTCCCCCTTCCACCCCCTTCCTCCCCCTTCCGTCCCTCTCCTCTCCCTGACACCCTCACGACTCGACTTGACGCAGATGTACCCCGCGGCGATCATCAAGGGCCAGACGAACACGACGGATTCGCACGAGAGACTGATGTCGCTCGGTATCAGTCCGCGAGTGAAGTCGGAGGCATCTCCGAGCGAGAAGTTTCCTTTCGTCGTTTTCAGCGCCCCGCCGTCCGGGAGCGAGGACTACACCGGCGAAATCAAGGCGGCGCTCAAACAGTGGGACGGCACCGGCGGCTTCGTGTTCACGAGCAGCACCGCGGTGTACGCCGGGACCGACGGCGAGACGTGCGACGAGACGACTCCCGAGTACGCCGTCGGTGAGAACCCGAGGGCGGATCGACTGCTCCAGGCGGAAGCCGCGGTGCTCGAGGCGGGCGGATGCGTGGTGCGCCTCTCGGGGCTGTACCACTCGACGCGCGGCGCGCACATGTACTTCTTGAAGACGCCCACCATTAAGTCCAGCCCGGACGGGATCGTCAACTTGGTGCACTACGAAGACGCGGCGGCGGCGGTGGTGGATGCGCTCGGCGCGCAGCTGGATGGGACGTCCGAGGGAGGTGAGGTGTTCCTCGCCACCGACGGCGCGCCGATCACGCGCAAGGATATGGTGGAGGCGTGCCTCGAGAGTGTGGCGTACGACGAGGGCGCGATGCCAGAGTTTTCAGGTGATGACGCGGCGACGGGGAAGAGCATGACGAACCCGAAGACACGCGAACGGCTGGGGTGGAAACCGACGCATTCGAGCTTTGCCGAGTTCGTGAGTGGGGGCGCGGTCGACTCCTTCTCCGATAAGAAAATAAAGTTCGTCTGACGAGAGCGATACCGGTGCGAGTCGAGAGCGAGATCCGCTTGTAGCCCCGTGGTGACGAATGGAAGGTCCGTAGAAAGCATGCCCCGCGGAGAGATGCCCGGTGTTCCTCAAATTTTGACGGTTCGCAAAACCGTGGATACGCTCGAAGAAAATGCCGCGGAATTTTTTTTTTCGCGCTCGTCTCGTAACCAGCCGCCGGCGTTTCCGCAACCTCATGAAGTCCAGCCGGCAACGAGAGCCAGTCGTCACTCGCGTCGTGCTTTCCGTCCTTTCGCACTTTACGACTGTACCACAAATCGCCGCACGTCTCCCTCGCGGCCGACGTGCGCGGTTCTTTTGGCGGCGTGTGGCTCGGGCACGCACCGTCGCCGCTTCGAATTCGCGCGGCGAATACTCGGTGGAACGCTGCTCTCCCGTTCGCCAAGGGGTGCGACTTCCGGATCTGAGGGGTCACCAGGATGGCTTTCGTGGCGAGAAATTGCGTGGTCGTTGAATCGCCCCGGGCCGTCGCGCGATCCTCTGCGCGACGCGGGATACCTTCGGCGCGTCGATTCTTCGCGAGTGCCGCGCGATCAAACGGTTTCCCGGACGGTGTCTCCGCGTCGCGGAGTCGGCGAGGGCGCGAGGGCGTCTCCCGCCCCGCGCTCGCCGACAGGCTCGGGCAGAAAACGGAGGAGGCGCGGCCCGCGGATGCGGTTGTACCCCCCCTACCGTCCAAAGAGACGGCTGAATCCATCATCGAGGGTGACGCGTGCCCCGTGAATAAAGATTTCGTCTGGCAGACGCTATGCAAAGAAGCGCGCGAGGAGGCGCAGTACGAGCCCGCGCTGGCGAGTTATCTCTTCTCCACCATCTTGTCGCACAGGTCGCTCGAGGATGCGCTCGCGTTTGTCCTCGCGAACAAGCTCGCGAGCAACGTCCTCCTCGACTCGCAGCTGCTCGAGATGTTCTCGGCGCAGTATCGCAGGGATGGGATGCTTGTGAAACGCGCGCAGGCGGACATGCAGGCGGTGATGGATCGCGATCCCGCGTGCGAGGAGTACACCCAGATCCTCCTGTTTTTCAAGGGGTTTCAAGCCGTGCAGGCGTACCGGGTTGCCAACGCGTTGTGGCTGGACGACCGCAAGCCCCTCGCGCTGCTTCTCCAGAGCCGGATCTCCGAGATCTTTCACGTGGACATACACCCCGGGGCAACGATTGGGGAGGGCGTGATGCTCGATCACGCCACGGGCGTCGTCATCGGCGAGACGGCGGTGGTGGGGGATAACGTGTCCATCCTTCATGGGGTCACGCTGGGGGGCACGGGTGTCAAGGACGGGGACCGTCACCCGAAGATCGGCGACGGCGTCGTAATCGGCGCGGGTGTCACGATTCTCGGGAACATTAGAGTGGGCGCAAACTCCAAGATAGGCGCCGGTTCGGTCGTTCTGAAGGAGATCCCCGAGAACTGCACGGCGGTGGGGATCCCGGCGCGACTGGTCGGGGGACCCAAGCCCTCCGCAGAGCCCAGCCTGGATATGGACCAGGTGTCCGGCCTGGCGGACTACGTGTACAACATCTGATTCTTTTCTCGCGCGAAATGCGCGGAAGTGTGCGTTTAGTAGTTCTTTTGCAATGAATGTGCCAACAGACCACCATACCCAACGCCCCGCGCCTAAAGTCGAAAATAGTGCTTCAACTTGTATGATACTTGTGGGGTTTCTTTTTGAAATATAGGATAATACACGCGCTTGGCCGCCACTCGCTGACCCGCGCTCGGCGCACGAGCACGGTCGGCCACACTTCATATCATCCCCCAGCCTGCGACGCCCGCGGCTCACACGACGCGCGAGACTTGCATGGACATGCGCCCCGAGCAGCAGACAGCCGGCGAGGGGCAGGCGGGGAAACAGGTTGAACCCGATATGGGCAACGCGCTCTTCAACGAGCGGCGCGCGGCGCCCGATACGGAGCAGGCGCACGGCCTTGGCGGCGACGCGATCGCGCCGCCGAGTGCGATGATCATCGACTCGCCCGCTAACGCTGGAGAGGAGACGATGCCTGTCGAGGGGTTACGCGAACAGCGTTTTGCCCTCCCCGAAAGGGCCCCTTTTCTGCCAGGCGAGGAGCAGGCGAGGGTCTCCGCTGTCGTCGCCGAGGTTCAAAAGCTGTGCACTGCGCTGGATTCCGGCGCCACAATTCCTCAACGCACCGAGATGGCATCCTTCGCCTCGACCGCTCGTGCACTGCTGGCCGCGTCACCTCTCGCCGACCCGAGCTTGCGCGAAAAACTCTTTGAGTCCGCTAGGAAGCTCTGGAACGCGTGCGTCGCACGCGCGAACACACTCCTCACCAACGCGACAGACGAGCGAACCGATCACGATCCCCTCTTGCGACCCGATTCTCTCGGGCAAAACGAACGACGGGTGACTGCCACCGTGAGCCATATTCGTGAGTGCTGCTGCGATCTCGTCGATGCAAGTCTCCGCTCTGGCTCCCATCTCACCGTCGTTGACCCGAAAGATGCTGAACTTTGCCTTTCGTTCTCGAGCAAGACGGCAATAGTTCTGCACGAGGAGGGTAAGTTCGACCTCGCGAACGCGATGTTCAAGCGCGCGAACGCTCATGCTGAAGCGTTGGAAAAGTGGCTCGCATCGCGTGGCGAGGTCGATCCCCACGACGCCGAGTCTCGGCGCACTGCCTTGCAGATTTTCAACCTGAAATGTGCATGGGCGGCCAACTGCTGGCACATCGGGGAGACGGATTGCTGCTACACGCTCCTCCGCGCCTGCCTTGACATCGCCACAGATCGTGAACCCTCAGATCAAGACGCGCGTAAGATGCTAATCGATCTCATCCGTACTCGGCTCAGCCTCGGGAAAGCGGCGTTAACACGATCAACCAACGGCGAAGACGACGGGGGCCTTGCTGACGCGGATCATGCCGTGGCCATGCTGGAGGGTGCGCACGACATTCTTGCCACACGTCTGCCAGAGTCGACCGAATTGACTGAGAAACTGGCCGGCAGTCCGTGTCCGATCGCTCACGATGGGTCAGAAAACGACACGGGGGTCAGGGACTCGCGTGTGAATGACGCGTTGCGCGTCGAGACACTTCATCATCTTGCGTGCGCAAATGTCAACGCCGACAAGTTTGCTGCCGCAAAAAACTGTGTGCAGCTCTTGAGGTGCATGGTTGAACCGCCGCGTCTACCTTCCAGCGTCGATTTTACCATGCGCTACGTCTCATTTCTCGCGAACGTCGGTCTAGGCGCTGTGGATAACGCTCTTGAAGATGCACAGTCAATGATATCGCATAAGGACGCAGCGTTCAAGACGTGTGTTCCGGTGCTCGTTAAACTTGCGTCTGTGTCGTCCGAGTATGCCGCAAAAGTCGTGGAGATGTTTCAGCAGCTCGTAAAGGCCGTCCCGGGGGATGATACCGCTGTGGCAAAGTCGTCAGTTTCGCTCATTGAGGCGATACTCGCGGTGGTGCGACGTAGCGATGCAGATGATATCGTGAACGCTGCCGTGGAGCTTGTGTCTGATAAAAACGTCAAAAGCGCTCTGCTGGCTCCCGGTATGGACGAGACACACCACCAATGCTACAGTCTCATCTTCAATCATGGGGTCTTATTGTACCGATCCGAGCGCTTCGCCGCAGCGAACAAACTCTTCCAATGCTCGGTCGACTTTCAGGCCAACACGTTGCCGACGTCGTCTGACTCGAGTTCAGATCCAGGTCGCGCGCAGTTGCTTCGGCTTCAGGCGCGGTGTCTGATGGATTCCGGGTGCATTGACGACGCCTTAGCGACCGCGAAAACGGTGGAGGAGCTGGAATCGACGCCGTCCCGACGACAGCATTTCTAAAGCTGAAAATTCTCCTGCGGTCTGATGATAGTGAAGCTGGTGTTCTGTGCGAAGCCGTGAGAAAACTCGCATCATTTAGAGAGCCGGACTATCTTTTATCCGCGCTCGTCGCGATAGAGGAAAGTCAGAATCACGTCGTCGCTGCAACCACGGCGAAGGAGCTTCTCAAGATGATCCAATCTAGCGACGGATGCATTCCCCCAGCTCTGTTGGAACTTGAAATGTCCGTGCTCCGGCTACGCATGTACCACATTATCGAGGCTCACCGCAAGGATCCCGGTGATGACGAACAAGGTGGCTCCCAAGCTGTCGTCATCGGTAAGCTACTTCAGGAGTTGCTGGATCGCATGAAGGCTCGCTCAGCGAGAGGCATCGAAGCGCTCTCCAAGATTGAGGGTGAATATTTCAGCGATGTCGCGTGGGACACGGCGATGACAGCGGCGCACAAAGGTGAAATGACCCCTGCTGCGGTGTGCTTCATGGCTTGCGCGCGAATCATATCTGCGTTTCTGCCAAAAAGTACCTCGGCGGAGTGCCAGAGTGAACTGCATCGCGCCCATCAAGTGCGCAAAGCGTCTGCCTTGCTATTGACAGCCTCCTGTTTGATCGAAATGTGCAAGGCTGCTCACACGACGTCACCCACTGCAACTCAGAACACCGCCAATCTCATGAAGCAGGCGAGCGGAGCTTTGTCAAAAATGCAACAGACAACTGAGCTGATGCTATCAGATGGGAACTTTGACGCCTCGTCGCAGTCTACCCTGATGTCGCTTCTCAGCCATCATCGGATTCTCACACACGAGCTTGCGTGCATCTCCGGAGATGCCTCCACACAGTTAAAACTCTTGCTGTCGAACAACCTCAATGTGGAGGACGTGCTGACAATGGCAGAAAACAGTGCCACTCGTGGAAACGTGACGGCTGCTTCTCGTGGGTTCGATATTGCTCTCACCAAGTTACTCGCTGCACCGCAGCGAGATGCAGAGAGTATTGCCGCTGTCATTCGTCATCGCATCGAGATCGAGGAAGGTGCTTCTGTGTCGGTTGGGAAGCCTCACAAAAAGATGCTCGAGCTTTTCTCTGCTGCGACGGCGCAGTTGTCTCTTCTCGCAGACTTGTATCCCCATGACGAGGCTGCATGGCTCGTCACTACTGCCTTTAACCTTGGGGTTATGAACCACCGCATGCATCGTTTGGATGAAGGACTGTCGATGTTTGAGGCTTGTAAAAAAATGATACTGCAAGCGTCCCGCTCGGATGAGTCGCTGAAAGCTATGCTGCACAGGGTTGACGAGGCTATCCGTCTCACGAAAGAATCGATGCAGAAACCCGAAGAGGAGTGAAGGTGTGGAGTACTTTCGTACTTTCGTACTTTCGAGAGTACAAAGGTATAATACGAAAGTAGTCTACGAAGGTATCATACTACAAGTACGAAAGTATCGAAAGTAGACTAGCTAGCTAGCTAGCTCTAGCAAGGGCTACTGCGTTTTACTTTAGACGCGTGATCTATGAATCGAATACGAACCACGTTGACGGTGTTTACCCCACTCCGTCAGTGCTTGCACGATTTCACTTTGAAGACTCATTGCGCTGGAGTCGGTCAACCGAATGAAGCGAACTGTCGCGGCTCTCTTCCCCGCCATTGGTTTCAGTCCTACAGTCACCACGTGATCATCCCAGCCTCTTTGTGCGACATCTATGGCCTCCGGTTCGACATTCTCAAACGCTATTCGCAATCCAACGTCGATATCGGAATCGGGCTGGGTATCGTCCCCCGAAGGCAGCCACAAGAGAGCTGCTGAGGTGACAAACAGCGTGCCAGGTGGCTCCATCATTTGATGGAATGTGCTCAACACACAGGCGAACATCTTTCTTGACGATTCGCCTGGGGGAAGAACGATGTCACTGGGAGTGGACGGTGATAATGCGACATCGTTGACCAAGAAGGGCGCCTGTGGATGATTGGCAGCAGCCGTAGCGCGCAAATTCTCCAACGCGAGGTCTCTCGCTCGTGCCCCTCCAACAAAACACTCGAATTGAAGAGCGCGCCCTTCCACGAGAACCAGATTCAAAGAAGGAGCCGATCCATACTCTGCATCACCCTTGAACGCGCGCACGATTTGGTCGATATCGACTGCAAACGAAATGTACATATCGTGAGGATGATCAGGACCAACTCCGCATGATGAAAACCCGACGCGCGAGGCAGTGACAAACAGACGGCCAGCGAGAGTGGTTTTGTCGTTGCGGCACACAAAGGTCGCGACGATAACCTCTCTCGGCGGCAGATCAAGTACCGCTGCCGCGTTACAGCTGACAGCTGTGGATAATTGTTCTTCGACGACATGGGATGCTTCCCCATCGCTGGAAATGCCGGCGCGTTGAGCGAGAAGTTGAATGAGATCGAGTGGACCAATACCACCGCCATCTTCCGGACGCACTGCACCCATCAGAGCACCTGCACCGCTCGTCTCAATGATGTCCATTTGCCGCCAGTACTCCCTGACAACTTCAAGCGTCGGGGTAAACCACAGGTTTAGAAGCCGCCGCAAGCGCTGTTCGCCATCGAGCAGTACCTTCATTGGGACGCCGCTGCCGTTGACAGAAAGGAACTCCCGAACCGCCGATGCTACCTCAACCACTCTGGAGTGTTCCGTTTCTGTTAGAGGCGCAGCAGTTGCAGAAAGCGACCCACCACTCGTTGCGTACACTAGCTTCGTCGAGCTTGCCTCGACATCATCGTGCGCACGGTGCAACACGAGCCGCTCGAGCGCTGCGCACGCCGCTCGGTGCACGGCTGCCGCAGCGAGCCGAAAAGCGCCGGCAGCAAGTGCCGAGTCCATCCTCACCAACTCTCTGTCTATTGACTCGAATGCCCTTTCGAGCGCTTCGCGTCGCGTCGTGTGATGTGGTGACAACACTGCCAGCGCAAAATCAGGCGCGATGACGTCCATGAGTAATTCAGTAGCAGATGCAATCACAGACGCGCGGGAACATCTGAGGGCGCGAAGAAGTTCTGCGAAGCTCGTATTCTCTGACTCCGCGTCACCTTCCTTGCTCTCCTTGAATCCAGTGTTTTCATCGCCCGAGTCTTCATCGTTTTGATCGCTGTCAGAGCTCTCCTCTGAATCTGAGTTCGAGGGGGACGTGCGCCACAGCAGAGGGCACTCATCGCGAAATGCGCGAAGCGAGGCCACACACCCGTGTATGTTGCTCAGACGAGTGTGGAACCCAAGAGTGAGCGCAGTCGTCGACGATGCCGCCCCGTCATCATCTCCGGTACGCTTACTCGTCGAGCGGGATTCGACACGATTCTCCCACATGTGCGCGCGCGCGATTCGAACCTCAGATAAACACGCGCGTTCATGCTCGCTCGCATACCAACGGAGCGCCGATCCCATGATATCCTCAACTTCGCTCGCATGTCGACGAAAGCGTCGAGGGTCGTGCACTATATTTGGCACTGCAGCGAGGTATGCGTCCCGTAAAGTGGCGAAAAGATCGACCAACGATGCAGAGTGCATTGCCCCGCGAGCGGGCGCAATGGGTGTCGGCGGAAGTTTGGATGCTCGTTCGCGAGCGTCATCCGCTCGGAGCAAGTCACTGAGTCGAGCGCGGATTGTCACAAGCAATGCCTCGAGCGAAGGACGCGCAAGGTCATCCAACGCGACGGGAGTGAGCGGACCAGTGGATGATCCAAAACTATGTGCCCTCATCATCGCGTGAAACCGTCGGAGACCAGCGTCGAGGGCTTCAATGACCTCACCGTACGGTGGTGCCCACAGGCCTCCTGCAGCATTTATCGCACGCGTCACCACGCTCGAGAGCGTCGTGGCGACGGCGTGAAACGCGACGGGCGCGGAGGAAACTCCCGATGGAAGAGCACGCGATACGGCCAAGTCCGTGGGGAAGCACTCGATCACGGTTTCGATCGCGTGGACTAGGCGCGCCAAGGTGAGACACTTCGAGTCACGTCCGGCGTGCAGAGATGTCTGCATCGCCGCGGCACCGTTGATCTCCATCTCGCCTCCAACGTGGCTGAACGTAGCCTTACTGGCATCTCCCGCCGCGCCCTTGTATGACCCTGCGTCCGTTTCATCGTCACGTGCGTAATGTATCGCCAACGCAGCGACGGTGGCTGCAGCTTCCGCTTCCCCGGGAAGAGGCGTGGAGAGGTCTCTCGAGAGACGATTCAGGGCAGCGCGCGACGCAGCGCGGTGCAAAAAGTTTGCAAACCTCGGCGCGGGGGTGTCCAGCGGCATACACAACGCCAGAATGGGAGTCAACGCGCGAACACGCGCTGCTTCCTCCTCGTCATCGGCACCGCGCACGGGCGAGAGGATGGTATCGAGCGTCCGCTCAGCACGAGGTAGGATGTCGGCTGCGACAGTGACATGCAGAGCCTCCTCGGACTCTGTCGCGCGGCCAGACGCGATTTCCGTGACCGAAGTTGCCAGACGCGCGTGAAGCTCCGATATCAGCGAATGCTCAGGAGCGACGTCCCATCGCCGCGAAATCGCCGCACACTCTGCGAGTGCGATGGTCGTGGGCGGCACATCATGTTTTCGTGCGAACGCCTCGAGAACACTCAGCCATCCTCGAGGGGGCACCACGAGGTGGACCCCACCGCCGGGTTCTATCCCTTGCAGCGGACCGCCGTTGGTGCTGCACCCGTCGCGCGCCCAGCCGTCCCAAAGGGCAATCGCGAGCGCAACGCATGTTTCAGAGACATCAATCGCGTTCTGTCCGTCCGGCATTGAAGGACTCGCACCCCCGATATCCGTGATGAGAGTTTCATCTTGGATGGCCGGCGCGGTGTGTGCTTCGATGTCCTCCTCCGCAGTTGTCTGTACATCTGTCTTCAGCTCGAGCGAAGTCGCACGCAAGACCTCGAGAGGGTCAGTGGGGCCCGAGGGTGAAGTCGCCGCCACAACGCCAGCTTTCTTCGGCGGCTTTTTCGGCCCGCTCCCGCCAAAACAACACGAAAACATCCCACCCGATCTCTGCGGAGGGTCGTCGACCTCCTCGACGGTTGGGACAACATCTTCAACATCTGCGTCGCCTCCGACGCTCGAGTTAACGACCGGTTTCGGCACCTCTCGCTCGTCCACTTCATCCGTCTGGTCTCTCTGACTCCGCCCCTGTACATTTGCTTCGATCGATTCCGAATGTTCCGACTTGGGCTCTCGTCCCTCACTTGCGCAGGGCGGTGTCGGCGGTTTCACGCTCTCACTCGTTGAGAGAATTGACATTGCCGCTTCGTGAGTTTCTAGCGATACGTCGAGGGCTCCGCGAAGGGCTTCCGCCACATGCACGCAGGAACTATCGATATCCACCGTCTCGAGCGCCTGAGATGGGGGAATCACTGCGCTGAGGACAGCGGCGTACACGCGGGAGGAAAGCTCCCGGGGAGCGTCGGAGCGGCCGGCGATTTCTTCAGAGCGAGCTGGAGGCTCGCACTCGGGAAGTGGCAAGTGCTCCCACCCACGCACAGCTCTAGGCATGTACTCCAGCACATTATTGCGGTCAAAATGCTCCACCCCGCGCGACCTCCACGGTTTGAGATCCTCGATACTCTCCACATCGTGCACACGCGTCAGGTGCTCGGATGTGGTCGGTGGTCCATGGCCTGACATCGCGGCGGACGACCTCATCTGTCACTTTCTCGAAGGTCAAGGCGCGGCGGCGAACATCCCGTAGTGTCTCCTGCCTCACCACACGACTTCGGTGCCACACGACCCTCGTGGACGAGACGCGTGGTATTTGTGCCTTCAAGGTGAAGCAGAGCTGGAGCTATACCCTTCGAAGGTGTGCAACATTAAGTCACAGACAGAATTGCCAGTCCAAGTTCAGTACTTCAGAGATCAGTGGGACTTTTAGAGTCTCTCTCTGTTAGTCTGCGCCCACTCTGGCTAGCACGCGGGGAAGAGACGCGTCCTCGCGCCTTGTTTAAAGGGCTCGCTACATGACAATCGTCTCTCGCTGCGTTGCCGCGTCATCGCCGTCGACGAGTTCCGCCCCAACGCTAAAGTATGCTGAGGCCTTCCTCTTCTTCCGAAAGACGGAGCGAAGGGTGCCGTCGGGAACTCTTCCCCGTCGCGCGCGTCGCAGCTCGCACGTCGCCTGCGGGATTCCTCGCGTGCAGTCGGACAAGAGAGTGACACTCGTGCGACATGGACAATCCACTTGGAACCAGGAGGGTCGTATTCAGGGGAGTTCGGACTTCTCCGTGCTGACGGCGAAAGGCGAGGGCCAGGCAGAGATGACGCGCGAAGCTTTGCGAGGGTACCCTTTCGACTTGGGTTTCCGAAGCCCCCTGAATCGCGCCAGCCGAACCGCGGAAGTGATATGGGACGATCGCTCGGCTGAGCTGCGAGACTTGTGGGAGCTGCGCGAGATAGACCTGTATTCGTTCCAAGGGCTTCTGAAGGCGGAGGGCAAGGCGAAGTTTGGCGACGCGTACGCGGCGTGGAAGGCGGACCCATCAAACTTTGAGATTGACGGACACTTTCCCGTGCGCGAGCTCTGGACGCGCGGGGGCGCATGCTGGGAACACGTGCTCGCGAGCGACGGGAAGGATGTGCTCGTGGTGGCCCACAACGCAGTGATTCAGGCGATGATAGGAAACGCGTTGGGGCTCGGGCCGGAGTATTTCCGCCGCCTCGTTCAGAGCAACTGCGGACTCACCACGTTTGCGTTTTCAACAAATGGTGGGGTTGCACTCGAAAAGTTGAATCAAACGCCAGCGTCGCCGCTTCGTGGTAATGCAGACGGATCACAAAGTCGCGCGGTGCTCATCTGCGCGAGCGACGGACAAAACGTTAATGAAGACGAGAACGACGAGGTTTGGGTGGCGGTGGCGGGCATACTACGCGACGAGACATTGACTTTGATACAGCACGACGGGACGCTATCCGCCTCCGACGCAGCCACGAAGGTTGCGGCGCTGTTGGGACACGACGAGCCGACGTCTTCGTCGAGTTCAATCGACGAGACCATAACGTCTCTTCGTGGTTCGGGTACCGCGATACTGTTCGCATCGCCAAATACAGTGACGAGCGTCGTGTCTAATGCGCTCAGCATCGACAAAGTATCGGCTCCAGTGCTTTGCCTGACGCGTGGAGGGCTGACGATTCTCGACTTCGTAGGGGGCATCGAGAACTACCAGGAAGGTGAATCGTTTTCGTCCATCGCATGTGCGAACTACGCGGCACACCTGAGGCGGTGCGATTAAGAGTGGAGGCGTGGTGCTAGGTTTTATTTTATGATGCCTTCCTCTTCTTCGCTACTGCTGCTCGCACCGAGTCCGTCACCTGTTGGGCTACCGTCGCGTTTACGCTTCTTGTGCTCCTTTTTCGCCCGCTTTGCCTCCTTCTTCATGCGCTTTGCATCTTTCTTCGCTCGTTTGGCCTCAGCCTTAGCTTCCTTCAGCGGATCTGCGCCTGGTAGCGGGAGACCCTCTGCCGCAGCCTTCGCGCGAGCCATCGCGGCTTCCTTCCTCGCCTTCAGTTCCCGAAGCATAGCATCGTCCTCGTCAGCGGCTGCACTTGCGTTGAATGCTGCTCCCTCCCACGGCTCTCTACCGAGGGCGTCACCGGGCGCGTTGGATGACGATGGCGGCTCACCCAGCCTCGCTGTTGCCCCCGCATCTTCACTCTGGTCCTCTGCCTCCGGGCGGGGTCCGCCGCATTTATGACAGTTATCCCTCTGTTTGAAGTTCTCCGCCCCACACGCGCACTTCCATTCCTTCTTCTTCGCCGCGTCTGGGTCTTTCAACCTGTAATCCTCCACGTGTTCCACGCGTATCGTTCGCCCCAGCACCTTGGCACCGTTCAGGTTGTCCACGGCAAGCACCGTGCTGCGCTGATCCTCGTAGCAGATGAACGCAAAACCCTTCGGCTTACCCGTGTCTTCGGCGCGCACCAGATTGACGTCCACGATCTCGCCGTACTGCGAGAAGACGGCGAGGATGTCGCCCTCGGTGAGATCGAAGGAGAGCCCGCCAGCGAAGATGTACGCCGAGTCTTTAAACTTGGCGTGCCACGACGCGCTCTCGCTCAATCCCTGGCGCACCTCGCTCAGGGTCGCTTTCTGCGTATTCTTGATCTGTGTAAGGGGATTCATCTCGTCCCTCCCCACGCGTGACCCCTCCCCCCACAGTGAGAAACCAAGGTTGTCGCTCGGCTTCTAAAGCCGAAAAGCTAAAAGTTGTGTCCTCCTTGGCTCCTGCTGCCTGCACACGCGGGGGGCCGGCGGGGCGCGTCGCATAGTTGATTTCTCGGAAAAGAGCGGCGGCGGCGGCGGTACGCCGAGGGCTCCGCGTGACACAAGCTCTCATCACCATCGATCGTCGCTCTCCAGAAATCGAGCGACGGGATGCTGACTCACTAAGACTCGAGCAAGTCAGCAGCTAGCTAGTGCATCTTCTTGAGCGCAACGCGCAGCAAGAGTTCGACGACGGCTCGCGCCCTTTCGTCTCAAATCGTGTTCGAGTGGAAATGCCTGCCGACACACTCGATGAGGAACTGCTCAGGGCTCTCCTTGATGAGTCAGCCCTTTCTCGAGCTATGCGTGGCGTCACTAGCAATCTCGTGGAGAAACTGAGTGATACGCTCAAAGGTATGGCTCTCTCGACATGCTCGTGGTCGACACACGCCTCACTTCGTGACGGCACTGTCGTCGGAACCTGTTGGCGCTCTGCAGCTTTCTTCCCCGTCTTGGCCCGGCCCGGCCCGGCCCGTGTGATTTCGATCCGGTGATGCTACTATAATCTTTGAGAACTGACTATCCTGGTGAAGAGTACACACAACATGACAAGCATATGGCTGAGGATATCATTCGATTTTCCCGTCACCGTTAGCTCGGCTCGTTGCTCGTTCCTTCCGATGATCCGTGTTTTTCCCTTGTCACTTTTCTGTCCTCGTGCAACCTCAGCTGGTCGGTGATGCAAGCAAATTAATCTTTGAGAACAGACTATCCTCATGACGATTAAGCTAAAATGACAAGCATATGCCTGAGACCAGCGAGCTCGCATGGATGATGAAGAGACAGGTTCTCTCGTGTTTTAGGCTCTTCTGACCAATACAACCTTCGATCTTCTCTCGCAGACATTCCAACGCAGGACTTAAAATTCACCCCGGCGCCTCACTTCTCAACGGGGAAGGATTCGGCAAAAAATATCGCTTTCCGAGCTCCTAATCGCATATGCACGGGTGGTAGCATTGCTACCGGTGGATGCCTGAAAATCTCATCCGGTGCTGGTGTGACTGTTGCAGACGTCATCGTGGAGGTGCCAAAGGAATTTTACCTGGAAAAGGATTTCCTCGATCACAGGTATCACGCAAAACGGCTGGCATACCTTCAAGTGCTGCAGCGTCATATCACCCGCGCAGACTGGGTCGCGAATGTCTCGAGCTCATCACACCATGCTGATATTCGCAAGCCGTGCCTTCTCGTCAAAGCGAAGAAGTTTGACGACGTCTGTCTTCGGGTAATTCTTACTGCTCCCTCGGATACCTTTCCCGCGGCTCGTCTTCACCCAAATAAGTCCAACTTGCGGCATCTCGAAGGGAACGAGGGTGAACGTGCATTCAGTCCGCATTACAACCAATCTATCATGGAAGATCTCTTCGTCACGCAGCACATGAACTATCTGCAGGATGCCGCCGCGGAGATAGAGTTCTTGGAAGACGCCTGCGTGCTGTTGAAAGTCTGGGCAGTGCGTCGGGGCATTCTTGGTGCCCCGGATGGATTTACGGGTTTCATACTCTCGATGCTCATGACGCACATTGTGACAACAGGCGGTAAGCTGAACCCGCTCATGGACGCGAGGCAGCTTGTGAAGGGAGCGCTCACGCTGCTTTCAGACCCAAACGTCTTTGCCGCTGGGTTTTGTGCGGGAGGTCCGAGCAATTTGACACAGTGGAAACGCGCGTTCCCGCTTGTATTTCTTGGGCCATGCGGGAACGTGAACATCGCTGCTCGGGTGTCAAAGAGCGCCATCGCAGAATTCACACATGAGGCCGCATTATCAGTAGCCATTCTCGAGCGCGGAGAAAGAACAGCGTTCGAGCAAGTGTACTTGGCATCGATGTGTCCTGCAGTTCGGTACGATATGCATCTTCACATCGGCTTGATGAAAGATGACATAGCACCGTCTGGCGCCTGCGATGATGACGTAGTTACCTGGCGTGGTGTCGAGGCTCGTGCCTACAGTATAGCCAGCCGAGCGCTGGGATCAAGATCGAAGCTGATTCGCGTGCAGCATCAGCCATTCGTGAACGGTTCTGATGTGCGACCTGTTGTCGAAGTGATTGCCCCTTCGACAAAAAAGCGGAAAAGCCCAGTTGGTGCAAGTGTTACGATCGCAGAGAACCTCTGTAAACTCTGGGTTGGTGTAGTTCTCGATCCGGAGAACGCTTCGAGGCTGGTTGATATTGGTCCCAGCTCGGATGATGATACGCTCGCGAAAGAGTTTCGCGAATTCTGGGGAGACCGTGCAGAGCTTCGCAGATTCAAAGATGGACGGATATGTGAATCGGTAGTCTGGGACACGATTCCTGTGAACAAGCGTCATCACATTCCAGCCTTGGCGATCGAGCATACACTCAAACGGAATCTTGGGATGACTGAAACCGTAGATTGGAGTTGCAGCTTGCTTGATCCTGCGTTGCAAGGCAAAGGCACACTTCCGGAGGATAACTCAAAAGAATCCTCGCCCACTGCGTTGCTTCAGAGCTTGGACAGGCTCACGAAGCGCCTGAAGGCGCTCAAGGAAGTGCCCCTGAAAGTGATCAACGTCCAACCGATGAGTTCTGCGTTTCGTGGTACAGATCCCTTCCCCCCGCAACCACATCAGTTGGCTTTCGGTGCCGGAATCGGCTTGGGACGGACTGACGAGGATATTCCTGTGTGTCCGAAACCCTTGGATGTGCTTGTGCAACTAGAGGGAAGCGGTAGGTGGCCCGAAAACCACATCGCAATCAACAAAACAAAATCTGCCATGGCTTTGAAGATTGCAGAGCAACTTCGATCGAGTTATGGCACACCGTCAATTGTCGCAGAAGAGGCAATCGACATATTGCACGAGGGGTTTGCGTTCCGCATGCACATCAATTCTTCTGCAAGCGGCTCAAACAACGAAAGTGCTGAAAGGAATCTCATCATGCGTGCTGCACATGCTGGTATTGTTGCCACAATCGCTGCCAGGTTTCCCGTTTTTGGCCCAGCAGTTCAGGTGGCAAAACGTTGGATCGCGGGACATATGCTTTCGCCCCACCTTGTCGATGATGTCGTTGAGCTTCTCGTCGGGTATCTGTTCCTTCATCCAGGCTCTGCATTACCACCAACATCACGGGAGGTAGCATTTTTGCGGTTTTTGGACCTCCTCGCATGCCACCCGTGGAACGTATTACCGCTGTTCGTGGATCCAGAGGAGGAGGTCACTTCCGAAATTATGCAAACTTTGGAGAAAAAGATGGATGACCCGCACTCTCCGGCGATGTGCATCTGGACGCCGTATGATGGAGATGGAGATGTATGGACACACAATCGTCCTGTCGCTGTGGTATTGAAGCGCGCTCAGGCGCTCGCCTTGCGAGCCTCTGAGCGTCTGAAGGCCCTTCTTCAAGGCAGTACTGGTGGGTCGCAAGTTGAAGCTTTCAGTGGCGCACTTCTAGGTGACAACTCAGCGTGGGAGTCGATCTTCACGCCGGCGCTGACGCATTATGACATCGTGCTCAAAGTCCGAAGAAATGCTCTACCCTTTCCTGACAATGCGTTATTCAGTGCTAAGCAAGTCAAACGCAGACTCGTAAAAGAGCTTGGTGTTGATCCTGGAAGCTTTGAGCAGGCAGAGCATGGAAGTAGAAAAGGCTTACAGCTAGCGAAAATCCCGGAGAAGGTGCTAAACCGTGGACCCGATAAAGCTCGTGAAGCAATGATGATTGGGTTCGACCCCCTAAGATGCTTTCTCCGAGATGCTGAGCGCCGATTTGGGGGGACGGCCCTCTTCTTTGCTGATAAATACGGTGGGGATCTCATCGGGGTAGCGCTCAAGCCAAAAGCGCAGCATTATGACGCGCAGCTATCTGCTTCTCTTGCCGATTTCGACCCTCTCGGTGATTTTACGCCACCAGCACCGCCTGAAGCTGAGGACATTCTTGATGAGCTCCTCTTTTTCGGGAATGGTTTCGTTCAGGACGCTTTTGGGGGCAGAAAGTGACTGTTTGCATGTTCATTGCGTCAAAGACTTCTGACATTTTATCTATCGATAGCTAAAGGTAATATCATATCAGAAGAATGTATCTGGATGCCTTCTCACTTTGTTCTCTTCCATCGCTTGATCAAACGAAGGAACAGAAGGGCAACAAGAAGTATTCGAGATAGAAAGCCTTCCAGATGAAGCGGATGTAGAAGTCGTACAGTGACGTGCTTGACGAGATGTTGACGCGACGAGAAGCTGCCAAAAGAGTGACGAGTACGACCGAGTGAATGACTCCTACGACGAGTGAAACCGGGGTCGACGAGTGCGTGAATCCCATCACCACCGCGGTCGCGTATGCCATCGAGAGAAGTCCGAGACACAGGTTGAACACAAACGTTGGTCCAAGTCGCACGCTCAGCGTTCGCACATTCTGCTTCAAGTCGCCCTCAACGTCAGGCAAGTCTTTGAAGAGCGCAATGACGACTCCGTACACCGTCATGAAACATATCGCGCACCACAAATTGATCGGAAAATTGAAGTCTGTCAAACCCCGACCGAGAGCGTGTGCGAAGAATCCGAGCTGGACGATGATGGCGCGGACAAACAAAACGCACGAAGCAGCAAGGACAGGGGACCGTTTCCATCGAAGCCCAGGATAGTCAACCGAGTACACAATGCCAAGCACCAAGCTGATGACAAGAGCCCACATCAAGGCGCTCGAACCACTCCAAACGCCAATCACGAAGCTCAGCGTCGTGCATACCGCGATGACCGTCAGCGCCGTATCTGTGCTGAATGCGCCGCTTGCCATCGGCAAGTACGGCTTGTTCACCCGGTCAAGTTTTTTGTCGTAGACCTGATTGATTCCGACGATGGAAACGTTCATCAGCACCGCAGCCAGCACTGCCTGCGCCGCCTGCTTCGCCGCCAAGATGACGGAATGCATCTCCAAGACGTGACCAAACTGCCACGCCATCAGAGTCACCGAGGATACGCTCACCTGTACCGGAAGAGAAAGACGGGAGAACAGTTAGCACCTGGAAAGGCACGCTTCTGAGGAAAGACTCAAGGACGCACGATGGTTCCCAGAATGGTATGAGGCCGCGAGAACTCCTTAAGGGCTTCTTGGGGTGTCATGCTTCTTTTTGCCCCGCTGCGAACATTGAGATTAATGTCAGCATCGTTCGTGCACTATTAGTCATCTGCGATATCAACGGAAGATGCACACTGGACGTACGTCTGCGCCGCGCGAACGGAGAGGCTAAGATATTTATGACGACCAGGAGTCGCGCGCTGGACGGCTCTCCTCCTGGTCCCATTGCGGGCGACGACTGTAGTCCCTCGAAAGCATGCACAGCGACGAGCAGAAGATCCAGTGCCAAACCTCAGCCCTGATCCCAGCGCCACGCCATTCGCGTTCGTAATCCCCTGCATGCCGTCTCGCTCTCTCTGTCAAGCTCGGTCCCGAGGGTGCGCTTTTTCGAGGTGAACGAAAAGTCGTTGAACAGGTGCCGGTGTCCACAAAAAGCGCACCAAGAATCCGACCAGTCGGATTCGGGTGGCCAAACTGCGCTTTTTGCCCACGGGGTCCGTCGTCAACTGAGGTATTCCCTTCGGGGAGGATATGCTTGAGGTTGCGGCTAATATAACTCACATCTGCCTGCGCAGTCTCCTTCCGATTGTCACCGGATACGAGGGTACTTCAATAGATGTTCTCATGGGGACAGTGAGCGTGGCATGCCCGGGGAGGGTGTTGTGCCCTTTGAGAAATACCCACCGCGAATATTATCGGCATGCGACTTCTCAACGTTTCCGGGCGAGCAAATCCCGAGCGACAGTATGTTGGGGCGGGATGGGTCAGACAAAAGATGCAGAAGCACGTATCAGTATTCGTAGGATAATCGATACTAGCGATGAATCCGAATTTGAAATCGAGGAGCTGTCCAGTGGCTTTTGCAACAGCGTGTACCTCGTCAAGGCAGAGCAAGACAGGCAAGTGGTGAAGTTGTACAGCGAGCTCTCGCTTTTGCGCACAGAGCCGCGGCAAAGGGGGGTGATCGATGAACAGGTTCGCAACGCGGGGCTTGGACCCGCTGTTCGCTTCAATACATCGGAGGGGATTTCGCACACGTTCGTTTCTGGGCGTATCCTGGAAGAGAACGACATGCACACCCGTCGCGATATCGGGGTCGCTGCTGCAAAACTTGTCGCCAAATTTCATGCTCTTCCTATTCCTTTGGAGTTCGACGCTAACGAGCCTCTGGTGTGGAAATGGCTGCGTGTCATGCTCGGGCAGATCGGAAAATCAAACAGACTCGAAGTCTTGCCTAAGACGGTCAACCTAGCGGACTTGCGAAGCGAGGCAGATAGGATGGAGCACTTCCTGAGGACAAGGCAAAAGTCCATCGTCCTTGCGCATGGTGACCTCAAGCCATCCAACATAATGCTCGTTCAAGAAGATCCAGTGGAGTTGCAACTAATTGACTTGGAGCTCGCGGGACCGAATTACAGAGGTTTTGACTTGATGAAGTTGTTCCGCACGAGCCCGGAGAGCTTCAACGCAAGCTGTTTCGCTGACTTCCTCGCCGTGTACTGTGAGTCGGCTGGCTTAGGTGAATCTGTGATGCGAGAAATCGAGGTAGAAACTCGTCTGTTCGAGCCGTTGACGTGGCTTGAGGCTGCTGTGTTCTTCGCTTTGCTGTTGGTCACAGAAGCAATGGAAGAAGAGGAGAGAAATACATGGGAGAAGCTTTTGATTGATCGTTGGGAGCGATATTTGTTTAGTGCAGAAGAGGCGGGATTGCCGTAGGCAGCTTTCTGTAACACTTCAGTTCTACGATAGCAGTGAGGAAAGCTGAAAATTGAGCGCCGCCTGGGCTCACCATCGAGAGCCCCCGCCTCCTCCTCCACCGCCGCTGCCACCGCGACGTGGCTCATAACGATCGCCACCGCCGCGATCGTCGCCACGCCTGGGCTCGTAACGATCGCCACCGCCGCGATCGTCTCCACGCCTGGGCTCGTAACGATCGCCGCCGCCGCGATCGTCGCCGCGCCTGGGCTCGTAGCGATCACCGCCGCGCCTGGGCTCGTAACGATCGCCGCCGCCGCGATCGTCCCCACGCCTGGGCTCGTAGCGATCACCGCCGCGACGGGGTTCGTAACGATCGCCACCACGCCTGGGCTCGTAACGATCGCCGCCGCGGTCATCGCCACCCCTTCTGTCGTCGTATCCGCGACGGGGCTCATAGCGATCGCCTCCACCGCCCCTTCTGTCGTCGTACCTTTCGGGACCTCGGCTGGCCTCGAAGCGACGAGGCGCATCACGCTCGGAGGTACGGCGGCGGTCCTCCTCCTCCCGCTCAGCAGCCTTCCGCGCGCGCTCCTCTTCCTCGCGGCGCTCCCGCTCAGCATCGGCAGCAGCAGTCTTTGCCTCTTCCTCAATCTGCTGGAGTCGGCGAACATACTCCCTGCGGCGAGCCAGCTGGCGCTCGGCCTTGCGAAGCGTGCGCAGCTCGTTAATACGCTCCTCGCGTTCCAGGCGGAGAGCCTCGAACTCCTCAGATCGGCGCGAAATGATGGCCGAGGAGAAAGACTCCTTATCGTCAGCCATTCTGGCAAGGCGCTTCTTCTCCTCGACGTTCGTCTCCCACGCCTTTCGGTGCTTCTCTGCGTTCTGAAGCTGCATCTCTTTGTGATACTGCTCATCTTCCGTCATCTTGACTTTGTATGCCGCTTCAATAAGAGGAACCTCCTCCTCGCGCTTGGCTCGTTCAAGGTGATCCATCATCTTCGCGAGGCGCACAAGCTTTCGCTCCATGTCCTGACGCTCCTTGATCTGTTCCTTGATAGCATCTTCCATGAGACTGCGCTTGTCGAGCTTCTGGCCCTCTTCGAGCTTGATCTTGAAACCCTTCTTTCCCTTGTTGCGCTTCTCAGCCTCGGCGAGGAGTGCGAGCGCTTCCTGCTTCTCCTTCTCCTCCATCTCCTGACGGATGCGGGTTGCCTCGCGCGTGCGACGCTCCTCTTCGAGACGCTTCGCTTCGTTCTCCTCATGCAACTTCTGCGCAGCGGCGCGTGCCTCCTCGATCTCGCGCTCCTGCTCCTGGAGAATACGCTCCTGCTCTTCCTTGCGACGCTCAATGATAACCTTGCGCGCAAGAGCAAGCTTGTGCTCGTTCTCCACCTTAGCCAAAAGTTCAGAAATGTTGATCTTCGATGAAGGCTGAGGAGCTTCAGGATACATCATCCCGATGGCATTCTTGAGCTTCTTCGCCATGGTCACGAGGTGGTTCTTGATGTTGTTGCTCTCAAGTTGATCGCCCTCGAATCGCACACACTGATTCTGGTGGTCGAGGCGCACAGAGACGGCACCGCCCTTGGTAGCATCGACAAGGATGCGCTCAACCTGTGAAAACTCGAGGAACGGCACATTCTTTTGCAGCGTTTTGAGCTTCATCGTCTGGAACACCTGGGAAGATTGCTGAAGCATGCGCACGACGGCAAGGCTGCGCATGCGCGGGAGGAACTGCGCGAACTCAATCGAAGGAATGGGGCTGGCCGCAGACAGCTCCACAGCCTCGGGGCTGAGCGTAGTGAACACGGTCTGCGCGTGTTTGCACATATCCAGAGGGTGGAACTCCTTCTCAAAGAGCGCCCAAACCTGACGCGCCTCGGTAGACACGAGAGAGAGGATGCCCTTTGAGATGAGCTCGCTGAGGAGAGCCTTTCGAGAGAGCACCTCACGCGGATCACGCTTCGGATCGAGCGTGTATCCGAGCAGAGTGGCCATGCGAACGTCGCGCTCTTTCGCAATGTCCAGCTCTTGCAAGGAAGGACTGGCAGAGGTGCGGGACTCGTACGGAGGGATGGCAACCGCTGAGAGAAGAACCGTGGACGCCATCGCCTTGAGATCCTCGGGAGTAAGGTTGCGGTTGTACGTCTTGCTGAGGTTGAATAGCTTGTACCAAGCATAGGCATGGTAAAGGTAATTCTCAGACACCCAGAACACCTTCGTGAGCTTGGCGAAATACGTGGCCATCATCTTCGGGTTCGGCGAGCGCTTCAGGATTATTGTCAAGCCGTGGATGTCCTCGATCGTTCGGAACGCTTCTTGCCACAGCTCGAGCTTCGCCGCCGCCTTGAGCTGCTCGAACCGAGTCTCGAGGTAGTACTGTTGCGTCTCCGGGAGGGTCATGTCGGGCCTATCACGCTGATCCTTGTACTTCTGAAGGTTTGCGAGGTGGTTGCGCATGATCTCGCACAGGCGCCGGAACTCGGTAGTGCGCTTGTGTTCAACGCAAAACGCGCAAGCCCGGTTCGCCGTCATGGCGTACAAGGCCTCCAGCTTGTTGTTATTGCGGAGGATTTCGAGGATAGTACGATAAGCCTCCCAGAGAAACTTGAACCAGGGTGTCACAGTTTCGCGATCAGCGCGGTCCTTCTCACTTTCAGACGAGACAGATTTCAGCATGAGGTTCTCAGGGGTGTTCTCAGCCTCGAGATCACCGACCGCGAGAGCAGCATCACTGGCAGAGGCAGCGGCTGCGGCCTGCGCAGACTCCGCCTTCTCCGTCGCAAGCTTCAGAAAGTGCTTAATGACCTCCTCGAGCGAGTTCACATTGACTTGCTGGCACACGATCCTGTACTGGATGAGGCCGTCCTTCGCGAGGCGCCCCTTCTTCAGTTCGATGCAGAGCTCGACGTACTTAAACATGATCGTCTCCAGCACCTTCTGCCAAGTTCGGTGACGCTTCGACGTGATAACATCGTGAAGGGCCTGAAGCGCAGCATGCGGCTGACCAACGTGGATCAGCTCCTCCTGCAGAAACACAAAGGTCGGGGGGGTAGGCGGGATCAGCACACCGACGGGGGAAATCGACAGCCCCCACCAGGGTTTGAGATTTACCGGGCGGCGCCAACCGCCGGAAAACGCACCGCACGCTTCAGCGCGTTCTCCGGCTTGGCAAAAGTTCCGGCATACGGCGGCATGACGACCGATTAGCTTCCGATCGAGACGCCAAGCGCGCTCGCGTCGACCTCTGCTGACGGTCGAGCGGCGGTGAAAGAGGGTCCGCCGCGTCTGCAAAGCCGATATAAAAGTATTCCGCCGCCTCGACAACTCTCGCTTCCGTCCCGAGCTAGTCTGGTATAGACCACAAATCCGTCTGTTGTCTGTCGTCAGGAGTTAATAGACCCTTAGATTCGACACCGTCTTCGACGCTAGAAATCATCCTCCCGTTATGGGCGGTGGTAGAAGTCTCAGCGCGTGGCCCCCGCGAACTTTCCATCGCTTTGAACGCGCGCGATGAGCGAGGAGGAGGACATCGCGGACATCGACGACGAGGACGACCTTCTCGCGGAGGACCGCGAGGTGGAGGAGCGAGAGGAGTGCGTCCAGGATGTCCTCGAGCTAATTGTGGAAAGAGTCAACGCGCACCTCGACGCGTCAGAGCTACAGAGAAAAGTGGTAGGGTACGCCGTGCGCGAGGCGCTCAAGGATTCGCTCGCGGTGGTTGACATGACCTTCCTCGAACGAGAAAGCTTCTCCACGCGGAGTCCTGCGACTGAATCCGAAGAGACCATCGGTAGCTGGTTCCCTGACGAGGAGCACGTCCCCGGGCCCATCGATGCTTGGGCCAGAGGGACTGTGCGGTCGAGGAGAAGGCAAAGGGAGACAAAGCAAGATGAACTGCACCCGTCGCTCAGACCGATCAACAAGCTCGGAGCTACCATGGGTGCACCTAGGGCCTCGGCGGCAAGGACTAGTTCCGCGTCCATGTTGAGCAAAACTGGTGGCGATGCGAGACTGTCCTCCACATCTGCTCCGAGGAAGTCTTACGTCACCGCACGCGAGCTTCCCAAGCCAAAGCGGAAACCCAGGCTGTCCGGTGAGGCGCTCGAAAAAGAACTTCGGCTTCGGGAAGAAATCGAAGCGAGACGAGTGGTGCAACAGATGCAAAAGCTGCAGTTGCAGAAGGACCAGCAGGAGCTGCGACAGCTTGACGCCATGCAAAAGTCTATGCGCGGACGGGATTATGGATACGATCATAACGGCGAGCTGGTCCTCGTGAACAAATTAGACCCGGAGAGGATGCCAGCTTTCGCGGTTGGGATGAAAGTGAAAGTGATGGAGAAGAAGGAGACATCAGCCGAGGCGAGTGCAAGGAGAATAAAGGATCTCCGGGCCAGTCGGCTGAACGAGGTGGACTACATCCAGCCACAGGAGAGTGGGCAGCCGAGCGCGATGGAGAGTATGAAGATGGCCAAGGGTGTGACCCTCCGCCAAGGTGGTGGTGCAAAATCTGGTCCTCCACTGTCGTCCACATCACAGAACATGGGAAGACGAGAATACATGGACTCGGCAGGTGCACAGTCATCTGCACCGGCCCGAGGTGGTCTGCCGGCGGTTAGATCCTTGGCGCGTGGGGGCTCAAGTTCAACTTCAGGAGGGAGGTTTGTTCATTCCGATCCCAACCTGCAGCTGCTCTCGGCAAAAGACTGGGGCATGAACCCTCCGTCTGCGATGAAGATGAAACCTTATGAACCGCCGACGGGTGGCATTCCGAAGGCGAGGACACCTTCCACCAAATCGCTGACAAGGCGCGTCGTGTGAAAAGAGTGCTTTGCGGAGTGCTTGGTGGCTCGTGTGAAAATTCTTAGCTCTAGCTCTACCTCTGATCTAAACCTACGTGTTGTCCTATTGCAAGGAAAAGAGTCGAAACGATTCGTTGTGCTCGTGATAATCATCATCATCATAGGATCCTATATGCAAATTTCCAATCTGCACCTCAAAAGGAATGTCTAAAGGCTAACCGTTCACTCCCCCCCGCTGAAAAAAGATCTAAGATCAAGCGGCCTTTGCCGCAAGCGCGTCTATCTTCTTCCAGTTCTGCTGCCGATTCTCTTCCTTCACCCGTGACTGTGATTCCTCTTCCTCCCATTGTTTCTGACACTCCTCATAAAGCTCCTGATCCATCTCCATGAGCATTTTCCGCACGTTGATCGTAAGCCCACCCACTGCCGAGTTCCAGTGATTTCGCGCATTTCGCTCGAACGCTCCAAAGCACACAGGAAGCAAAGCGTGCCTGTTCTGCGCCACGAGATTCACGATGTAATCATTGTTCCACAGAAACAGCGCACGTTCTGCAACCTGAAAATGCGAAGAATTGATGCACACCGAGATTCGCCGGAACAGGGGAAGCATAGTCTTGACAAACTCTGCTGCCTGTGTGAGTTCCAACACTTCCTCCAATTCCCCGAGAAACAGGACCTCCTTTTGGCTGTTTGTGACAGGCCAGTACTTCAGCAATCCTCGGAGTACAGTATCCGCGAGTCGTGGATCCTTTTCCACGAACTGAGTGATGCAGTAAGACAGTTGTTGGTGATACATAGCCGCGCACTTCGGTTTGTGCAGCGGCAAGAGAGCGCGCTGAAGGAAAATCTTATGTTCCTCTTTCAGGGGGAGTGCAAAACCGTTAATGATACTTCCAAGAATCTCAAGCAGCTCCGCGATACCGTTGTGCCTCTCCGTCTCGTAAATGAACCTGTAAAATATGTTGTTGATGGCCTTCCTGATGAAGGGTCGATGCGCCATGAATTTTCCATAGATCCGGTGCAAGATCGTCTTGAGGTAATCGCGCTCGCGCGGGTCCTCTGCGTCAAAGAGCTCGAGGAGCTTGAGAACGAAGGTATTGTCGATGTACTTCTTCCCGATCTTAGCGTCCACCTCGTTGGAGACTACGTATCGCAGCAAGAATTCGTAAACGATCTGCAAGTGCGGCCACGATGGCTCAAGAGTGGGCTCTTCCTCTTCCGGGTCAAAGTTGTCGCCTGCCGCGTTCCCAGTGATCTCATGGTTGGATGGTGGCAGTCCCCTGAAGAGGTTCTGCGCGAGCATGTACGAAATATCCTCGAAAACAGCCTCCGTGAATTTCCCCTGACCCTGGTTGACGTAGTCCACCAACTCCAAAAGCGTCTGGCGCTTGATCTCTTTCTCCCTCACGTGTGCTGTGGGGTCCGTGAAGTCGAACGTGTACGAGCACAATTGCAGTTTCTTGACGAACAGGTTCTGCCTCTCCGAAGCCACGACATCGCGGAAGAGGAAAAGCGGCTTGTTCTTGTCATAAAGCGTGTCCATCGAGGGGATAGATCCCCTGACAGAGCCGCCTGAGCTTGACGGCTTTTTAGTCGCCATCTGGGCGCTCCCGGGCCGCCCGTTCTCTCCCTCCTTCTTACGCCCACCTGTAAGCTTAGTCTTGACGCTCTTTAACATGCGTCAGAGGCAATTCGAGACGCAAGCGACCAGCGCGAGAGTCAGGCAAGGATATGAACGCAAGCGACCACAGGCGAGTCACGGGAATCGATTCCCGACCCGCTCGTGCGCCGCGTTTGTGGACCGCCCGATGCGTTTCGTTGCCTTTCCGGCGTACGCGATCGCTCCGGAAAAATCTTTCAACCCACGTTCGTCTCTTTGTTTGTAAGAGACCCACTATAAGACCAAGCGAAAAACAAGCAAGAGGCGGGAAAGAAAAAAAATCAAAAATATGGCTCGAAGCGCGCCTCAGCAAGCAGCCTTCAGGGGCAAGATAGATGCAGCAGGGAGATAGATACCCTCCCTACCAAGCGAAAAGCACTAGAATCTTCATCAAGTGGGAGCGTTCACTGACATTGTTCCAAAGGAAACGATCGACGATACTGTCCATCAGGAAGCTACTTGTAGTCGGATGTTCTGTAGTGTTGCGTGAGCACCAACTGGTTGAGGAAAATTCGACGACATCGAAACAACAGATGTCAAAACACTCAATGTTGAAAAGCTGCACCCGCACACATTTAGGCTACTTTATAGCATGCGTATGGCCTCTTCAACTGACAAGAGGCAGTGTGAAAGAAGATTGTGAACGAAGGAGAGAATCAAGATGGAACTGCATTCACCTCAGCAAAGTCGAGCACGCTTGCGGTGAACCGACCGACCATGACAGACAGCCTACGAGACAGATACCCACCCAATCATTGAAAACGCAAGTACGGCGCGACTAAAGGATATGTGCCAGTACAAGTAGGGAAGAGAAGAAATGAAACGTAGTTCGTCAAGGTGCGAGACAAGGAATATGAAAAAGAGAGAAGGACGAGAGTCCAGGCAAACCTCAGCGAAAGAGCATGAAACATCGCAAGCAAATGCGGTAGCCAATGCATCTTGAAAAGGCGATGTGGCTAGAAACTGAAGAAATTTAACCCATAAACAAAGGTCTGGCTAGCTAGACAAAGCGACCATGACATGCGCCGAGCGAGAAATAATCAATCATCGAGGCGAGGACAATTGACAAATGTCGAGATAAAAGAAGACGGCAAGGTTCACGAATAAGGTACAGGCGTTTAATCTGGAAGCAAGCTCCAAAGCATGCTAGAGAAATAATTCAAAACTCGAGAAGAAAGCAAAGGCTCTTTAAGCTTCGTGTGATGTAATAAATGATGGCGGTTTGAAATCGAATGAAAGCTTTATTGTACCAGAACAATCACATGTTTGAAATCAACTGGTGGTCACCGAGTAAAATGTGCTTGCGGAGTAAGTGCTTGTCATGGAGAGCGCACATGAATGTCGAGCATTGTGCGAAGACAAGAAGTTTCAGCCCGATTCTCATTGTTATTGGTTTCGTCTTTTCATCAGAATTCAATGCGTTTACTTTTACGTATTGCATTTTTCAATGTCGACGTCATTCTCCGAGCGTCTTTATCACTGCGAACAAGGACATTGTCGTATGTTAACGTCCCATTTTCGTCACATTCGGATCTTCATCTTACAATCTCACACGCAGCTGATGTTAAGATCATGGAATCTTGTATCAGGTTATCTGCAATTTCATCGGTTCTGGGTAGGCGTTTTTTTATTTTTGGATTTTAGCGTTCGAAAGTTCACGTCTTATCCCGCGATGTTCATGTTTTGGCGTGTCATTTTTTTTGCCTACAGCATTATACTCCAATTGAATATGCCGTTTGTTTGCGGACCGCGCTAGGCTTCGTTCAAATATGCCTACGCGTTTGATAAGATATTATTCGCTATATTTTTGTCCAATTTATGCTGAATTCGAGTCTTTCACGTTTTTTTCGAAGTCCTTCGCAGCAGGACAGGTCATTTCTCTCTTCGAGTCGACCAGTTCTTCGCTGTTGCCTCTCATGAATTCTTTTGAGCCTTCTGTTTCCCCGAAAACCATGTTTGATTGCATTCGTTGTTGAGCCATGTTTCCATGTTTTCATGTTTCCACGTTTCTGGTTTTAAGGTAAAAAGAGTACGAAGGTATTTTCAAACGGAAGTAACATTCTGCGCATTTTGCCAACGATCTCGGGTGGCACTAGATGAGCATTTTCGATCGTTCCTGCCGTCGTTGAGTTGGTTTTGTGCATTGATGAGCCGGTTTGAATTTGTTTTGCGCTCAATTATGTTGATATGATAGTTCGTGTGGCATTTTCCTCTTTTGATGTTTTATATGCATGTATTCAGCGATCGACAAGATGTTCTTTCGCTTGTTATTGTGATATAGCAGTCGACTCGGGGTGCAACAATTTCTGCTCGCATAGTAGTTAGTAATAACGAGATGTATATCTTCTCCCTGTGGCCGACTGTTGCGAATCAAGAACGTGGACTTCGCACTGTTAAGATCCACCCCACCTAGTTCTAGCTAGCTAGCTAGTCTAGCTAGTTAGCCCAGAGAGCTACCTCACAGACGCCTTCGTAACCTTTGCCGTGTTTACCGTCCATATGTTCCGACGGGTAGCAACATATCAGACAGAGCTGCTCATGTAGAGTGATTTTGCACCATATTCAGCCGCGTACGTATGTCGGAAGTACAGCCAACCAAATCTGTCTTTTCTTTGTTCACAGCGTGTGCTACCTGAAGAGCGCAGCTCTCACATGTCTCGATACGAACTTTTACTTTTTGCACTTTCTGCTGTCGTACACACCCTTCTTAGACTCTCAGGTGATGACTCCGAGGACGACGATTGTCAAGATAATGACCAGCCTTCATTCTAGTCGCACCTCGTACTTCGTCCCCACTTCTCGGTGATGACTCTTCGCGTCGTGTGTCTTGCTTGAGTGAGCCGCAATCAGGTGCAGCAGAGACGTGAGACGCCACCAAAGCGAGCCCCTCGAAAGTAGACTACTTTCTCTCAGAACGATGATCTGCCGGGGCTCTACATATACCATGTACAATCAAGAACGGACGATGTTCTTGGTGAGTATCCCCATCCAAGGTTATGTCAAGGTTATGTCGCCATACACCGAGCATGGCCCTGCATCTGGATGTGAATCCAGACTGGCCCTGGCGCGCACACGTTCCCGTCGACGCTGCGTTTTATTTATGATACCTTCGGTAAAGAAAGCTCCATTGGACACGCTGTGACCAGTTTGATTTTTTTTTTCGCAAAAACATGCATTCACGTCAGTAGACTAGAGCTAGACGAGACTACACTACTGGTAGTCTAGAGCTAGTCTACCTGTAGACTCGGGGCCGGAACAAAGTTCCCGTGTTCGCCGTTGGTTGGTCATTCTGTCGGCCCGCGGAAAGATCCGACGTGCTGCTGGAGGAGATCGCGAGGACAGAGCTCGCGGGCGTGGAGAGGATAGATACCTCATGAGTTCGCAGTATTGGCTCGTTTCTCTGCCGCTCGAGGGAAGCTCGGCGGATCGAACATGGAGCATCTTGCAGGACAAAACCGCTCACGGTGCGTGACGTGCCGATCTCCTCAAGAGAGACAAGCCACCCACTCAAACATCGTTCGATTCTGTCTCCTTCTGTTTTCCTCCGTCGTTCCGAGTTGTTGTCGTGTCACGCGCGAACTCCACGACTCTGGTGGTCAAGTTCGTGCTTTGAGAACCACCGGGAGACGCGCGCTGAACAGATGTTGGAGAACGTGACTGACCCCTGCCCTCTGTGACTTGCTCTGGCAGATAACGATCTCAGTGTCAACTATAAGGTGCGCCTTGGCATGAGTCCGAATGCAATACCGTTTCTCACGAATTGCGGCGCGTGGACGTCTGTGCGTAAGCGCGTCTGACTCCCTTCTCTTCCCTTTCTGTCAGTTCAACGTGCCGGAGCTTCGTGTTGGAACCCTAGATTCACTCCTTGCACTCAGCGATGATCTGGTTCGCGTGAGCGCACTGGTTGAGTCGGTAGCTTCCAAAATCCAGAGACAGGTGATAGATTTAGCCTCAATCGAGGGAGCATCGGAAGAATTGAACGTCGATGGCGTTTCGGCCGAGCGGTATCTGACGGCGTTTAACTGGGATGAGGCAAAGCATCCCGCGCGCCGCCCGCTTCGTGAAACCGTCGAGAAGCTTCAGGAGAGCGTCGCTAAAGTGGATGACGAATTCAAGGTAAAGACGAGCGAGTACTCGTCAGTCAAGGGTCAGTTAAATGTGATTTCGCGCAAAGCTGCTGGAAGCCTTGCGACCCGAGATATCGGCGAGTTGGTGAGTGGGACTGATTTAGTGGATACGGAAAATCTGACGACACTTTGCGTCGCGGTTCCAAAGTTTTCCCAGAAAGAATGGATGGAGAGTTACGAAACTCTGGCGCAATTTGTCGTGCCGCGTTCGTCCACGCTGCTCATGGAAGATGGCGACTATGCGCTGTACACGGTGACGCTATTTCGACGAGTAGTCGATGCTTTTAAATCTGCAGCGCGCGAAAAAGCGTTTCAAGTGAGAGAGTTTAAATACGACGAGGAAGCAATCCAGGCTAAGGCTTCTGAGCGTGCTAATCTGAAGACGGAGGTTGAAGAGCGAAGGGCTGCCATTTACGAGTGGTGTCAAACCAGTTTCGGAGAAGTGTTCAGCGCTTGGGTTCATATATGTGCCATTCGGTTGTTCGTTGAGAGCATATTGCGCTATGGGTTGCCTCCGAGTTTTCAGGCAAGTGTCATGAAGCCTCACAAAAATTGTGAGAAGAAGGTTCGCGCGGTTCTGAGTAATACTTTTGGGCGGGGGGCATCCTCTCACTGGAACGATGATCCGAGCGAAGATAAGACTGTCGGGGAGGACACGCATCCTTATGTCGCGTTCAAAATAGATGTGTGAGCTGAGCTCCTTGTAAACTGGAATGTATTCATCGCTTTCTGAAGCTGAAAAAGTTTCTTAGCGTAGACGTCTTTCTCACCCCAGCGCGTTCCTCGAGCGACGGGTAATCAATTTCATCTCCAGCCACGTCCAGAACGATTGGGCATACCGACACAGGTGTCATCCGGGGAGGAATAGGAGCGATGTGCACCTTGGATGCACCCTTACCCAACACTGAAGATTTGTACTGATCCAGGTGATCCATCAGGTATTGCACTTCCACACTGGCATCAGGTGACAAGGACACCCCTTCGATGCCATTCCGAAGCTCCTTTTGCTGCATCAAGTTCGTCAGCGTCCCATCTGCAAGTGCCTTGCAGCGCGCCATGCGTGCATCGAGGCGCACCTTTTCTGCAGCGGCGACGATGCTAGATGAGTCCGAAGCCCGGCCGTGAACCCTTTCAGCATGTTCGGCAGCTCGTGCATACAGGACTGCAGCCTCAATGTGGCTCCCGGCGCTGAGGTGCACAGCAGCGAGGGCAGCGGCTCTCTGAGCTTGGAGCAGTCCCTGCTCAAGAGCGCACTCAACCTGAATGCTTTCCTCCATTCCTTCAGCACTATCAGCTCCGCGCAGCACCTCAGGTCCACTTTCAGCAAGTTCCTCGTAATTGCGGAGCAACGTGTTGTACAGATGGACGAGATCCTCAGGCCTGGGCATCTTCTCTCCTTTCTCCAACTTCACTTCACCAGAGAGCTTTGCCGCGGCGGAAGCGATGAGAAACTTGTTACGCTCGATTGTCCTCTCCAAGAGGATCGTGGCCAGTGCCCGATCCGCAAGTTTGATCTCGAGTATCCTACTCGTAGAATCGGAGCTCCCTGATGCCGAGCTCGCGGTGGTCATCTCATCACGGAGGTGCTGGCGTGCATCATTGTACGCCATGAAGGCTTTGTCATAGATGGCGAGGACGCGCTCAGAAGACATGGTCGCTGGCGACTCCACCTTTGACAGCTGCGCCGCTGCTGTTGCGACACATGATCGAGCTTCTTTGTTTCGCAGCGGTATATCATGGCCGCGCCAAGTTGTCGCCGCCAGCGAAGTTTCAGATGATGCACGCCCACCGTCCTCTTTAATCAACCCCTTCAAGACCTCATCGTCCGCTCCGCTCTCGCCCTTGAGAGCTGCAAGATCTTCAGCGTCCAGCGTCGAATCCCCTCCGCCAGTGCCGCGTTTATAGGAGCAGTACCTTAGACTTGGCTCGAGCTCCTCAATGCGCTCCCTGCACACATCCACTTGATCTGCCCCTCCCACGCGTGCGAGCTGCTCGAACGCCTTACGAGCGCGCATAAACTTTGCAAGCGCGCGATCCCAGTCACGCTCCTGCTCCTGCAGGAAACTACCGTAGATGCACGACGAGTAAGCCTCAGCCTCCAGGGCCGTCCGTGCGCTGCCGACCTGCTTGCACAGCTGTACAAGTTCGCTGGCATGCAAAGTGGCTTTCTTCAGACGTCTGATCATGTGTGCCCGTTTACGGGGGTCGTTGCCTGCATCGCGCTTCAGCTCCATCCCGTAACTCCACGCGCGCTCCGCGTTGATCAAAGGAATGAGCAAGTAGTTCTCGTCCGCCACCATGGCAGGTTCAAGCGTCCTCTTCTGATATTTTCCCCGTCCATGACTGAACTTTAACGCTTTGTACATGCGTGCGAGACGACGCTTGCAGTACTGCCTGTATCGCGTGTGGTCGCCGTGACGCAGACCGTGCTGACTCTGGCCGATCTTCACGATCTGGAGGATGTCGAGGTTCAGATTCGACGCGAGCTCATGCGGCGCCTCGGCGTCAACCATCGTCGCATCGGACATGATTGCAAGAAATCGCCCGATCTCGACCCTTCGCGCTTTGACCGCAGCTACAAAGTCTACCGCGGCGCGCCAGACGCAGTGCTGGAGGGCGCCGAGCGGAAAAAAACCTAGCTATGCGTACGGGAGTGAGTGCGAGCACACTGAACACCGACACGACCTTCAGTAATTCGAAGTCAATGATAAGGTTATTTACATCATCGGACGGAACAAGTTGCACCTTGTAAATTATAAACAACTAATGTTATCTGTAATTTCAGAATGAACTTTGATCAGACGATGTAAAGTGCGAGGTCGGCACCTGCGCACCTGCCAAACGGAGGATGCGCGGGTCCCGATGCAAATGACGTTACTTCGATGCGCGCTGCAGGAGACAGCTCCTCGCGTACTGCTTCACCACACAGCACGTAGGCTTCCGAATCCATACTCGCGCTCAACGTCGCCTTGGAGAGCGGCGAAGATTGCCTTGCGAGACGAGGGGTTTTTGACTCGCAACCCGAGTCACCTCCTCGCGGAGAAGTCCATCCTTTTGTGTGGAGAAGGTGACTTTAGCTTTGCTCGCGCGATGATCGGAAGCGCTGATAGAGACGGAATCTTCGAAACCAAATCGATGAGGGTCACTGCGACGTCCTACGAGCCTGTGGAGGAGATAGAGAAAGTCTGGGGTGGGGCCGAAAATCTTCGCGCGCTTCGCAGCGTGGAAGGTGTCGAGCTGCTTCACAATATCGACGCGACAGGGCTCGACGCTTCCTTTGCCGGACGGAAGTGGGATCACATTTGCTTCATGTTTCCTCACATCCCGGGTAAAGGTAGGATCAGTCTAAACCGAGAGCTCCTGGCAGGTTTCTTTCGTGCCGCGACCGCGGTTCTGGCGCCCGGGGGTGCGGTTGAAGTCGCACTTGTTGCCGGGCAGGGCGGGACCCCCTCGGATGGTGACGCACGTAGAGAGTACGGAAACACATGGCAGGCTGCAATTCAAGCGGCGGAAGGAGGGCTCGTTCTCATCGATACCGCGCATTTCGACGCTGAAGCATGGGAGTCTCGCGGCTATCGTAGTCGCGGGCACTGGCGTGGGCTGACGCGGGAGAGATCTTTCCAGGTGAGAGATGGCGTCGTTCATCTCTTTCGTCGTGAGGGCGAGCTCGGAGATGCCAAGTGCCCAGCTCCCGTGCCTCATATTCGGGATATTAGCTTCTGGGTTGATCTAGAACGTTTCGAGGAGTCGACGCTGCTGCATGTCGTGAGCGACTCAGCTGGTGTTGGAGTGGATGTCACTGATGTGAAGACGCTCGAAGAACACGTTCACAGTGATGGGCGTTTGAGTCGCACCATTCGCGTCACATATTCTAGCACAACATTGGCATACACCAGGCAGTGCGCAAACGTATCGCAGTTTGCTTTAAGAGATGCTCTAGAAGAAGGGAGAGTACGAGGTGCAATCTTACGTTGAAGTGAAAAAACAGCGCCATCTCGAAAATTTTCTCTCAGGCAAACGAGCCGGGCGCCCCCCAGAGTCCACTCCCTCCCTCACCCCTCTGAACACCGAATCCCAAGAGGTAGAGACTCGAAACGGCGAAGAACGCTGAATGCTCACTCCAGCCATAGCCTGAGCATGACAGCAAAAAGTTTCTTCTCGTAGTCCACGACGGACGGCATGGCCAGCGCGGACGACGTTCCGCCTGGCGACGAGGGTCACACGCACGGAGGTTCCAACAAGGGCGCTGCGCCTGTGAATGCCAAGAGCCCCATGCATCATCACCTCCGTCCAGTCGAAGGGAAGGGCCTGAAACCAATTCCACTTCCACCTGAGGGTTCTATTGTCATCGGTCGGAGCGCGCGCTTCGGGATCCTGGACGAGCTCGTGGTGGCTCACCACGTCGAGTGCAGAGTGATTTACAGTCCCATTCTCGCGGTCTCACTCTCTGCGAGGCAACCGGTGTACGTCAAAGACCGCCTCGGAGTTCTTAAGATGCTCAAAGCTGGAAAGGTTGGCTCGCTGAAACAGGGTGAAGTACTATACCTCGCGCGACGCGGCACCGTGCCCATCTGCGGGTACATCTTCACTGAGGGTTTACCCGCGAAAGCGTCGCGGAAGGGTCCTGAAGGCTCCGCGCGCGAGTCGAACGCTGGCGATTGCATCGACCTGTTGGACGAGTCGAGCGACGAAGAGATCGATGCGCGGTCTAAACCTGACATGGCCCCTCCTAACGTAAGGGATGAACGGGAATCTCACACCAGGGACCAGGGCAAAGACGAGAACGGGGCTGGCACACGGAGTGACGGAAAGGGTACCGCAGAAGATCCATGTGAGCTGTTGTCTTCAGATGATGATGAGGTGGTCGTGGAGCGCGCGGAACGCAAGAAGAAGGTCAAGAACAAGCAAACACACGCTGCGCACGAGAAAAGTTCGTCTCGAAAGCGGAAGCAGCCACCGATACGCTCTAAAGATCAGCACGCAGGTGCAGGTGCCAGCGGGGCTGGCCCTGGGTTTCGGTGGCCTCCTCCACCTGCGCCTCCTCCAGAGCCTCCGTTGCAAGCCCCTCCACAGCCTGCGCCCATCCATCCAGATGACACACCAGCGGTGAAACAGTGTCGTGCAAGTCTTTACGAGAGGTGGAATGATGTTTTACGTTCGCAGGCACTGTACCGAAATCTCGCCGCGGAGCTGCACCAAATTCAGGCAGAATATGACCGTCTTTTGCAGTCTTCCCAACACATCATGATGGCAGATTTTGCGACACAGCAGAATTTCAACGTGAATGTCAATCTGCTGACTACCAGAATCCACCGAAGTATTGCGAGTGTGACGGCGGCCCGTGCTGGAGTTGGTGTTGCTGTAGCGCAGCATAAAACCGCCAGTGAAGCGGTTGAGCAAGCTGTATCTGACATGCAACGAGCTCGTCGCGCAGAAGCTGCGCAGCGCAGCGGTGAGGCGAGCGCCAAAGCATTCGAGGAGGAGAAAAAGGCATGGGATCTCGTCGAGAAAACCACCGATCTCGACACTTTGTCTGCGGGAGAGCTTCGACGAATAGCGAAGGCGATGGGGGTTGACATCGCGGGGCTGCTTGAGAAGAATGAGTTTGTTGCTGCCATAGTTGCTAAACGGGATGGGGGAAGGGAGGCATGGACGGTACGGAAGCGAAAGCGTGCTACGGAAGAAGCAATTGCGGCTCGACAACGTAAAAAACTCGTGGAGCTGCGCCAGGATGAGTCTAAGCGTGAGGCTCAAGAGTCTTCGGAGACGAAGGCAAAGCAGCACGCTGTAAGGCAGGTGGCTGCCTGGTCACGCAACGCTGATCTCAAGCTATTTTTGCAGCGCTGTGGGATCGACGTGCATGGAAGTGGTCGAACGAAAAAGGCACTCCAGACGGCTTATCGTCGCGCGATGATGAAATATCATCCTGACCGCACCAGGCGAGCCTCGCCAGAGGAGCAGGCCCTGGCAGCAGAGGTCACCAAGTGGATCACCCAGTCGTGGCAAAATCTTCGGGACTGATCGATAATATCAAAATGGATAATCGGTCGAGAAACAACAGAGACAAAACGCTAGTCATCTTCGTCGTCCCAATAGTCATCGTAGCCTAACCTTGTGCCCCCGGAATCCTTATCTTTCCATGCTTGCTGGCCATCTGGAACGTTGATGCCTGCGCTCTTTATCACAGATTTCATCCCAAAATCTGACACCCCAAACTGCTCCAGCGACTTGCGCTGCCCATACGCCTTTTGCGATGAGGTGATGAACGCGGGATTTTTGGGAATAGAACGCATCAGCATCTCGTGAGTCGCGCGCGCCACACCGGTGGCCGATTTAGGATCGAGTGCCCCCTCCTCCTCTGTTGCCCCTGACGCCCTTAATGGGATCCGCTTCTCAATCACAGTTGAACCTCCTCTGTGCAAGTCGAAATACTTCGTCCGCTTAACCTCGAACGCCGACTCCGCCGCGTCCCTAGCTTCGTAGTCAGGGAGGAGAAAACCCCATTCCGACTCAAATTGCTTTTGAGAATGTGTTTCCTCCTTGATGCGCAACCTCCAGTTCTTATCGTCGTTCACGACGTTCCGCGCGGAAGGGGACGGCATCTCTCGATTTCCCCTAAATCGAGACGGATTCGGATTTTCGCACGGGACTGGCACGCAGTTCGGTGCGTGAACGTGCGCGCAGCCAGAATAGCCACGAGAGACAGAACGAGCCCCCCCGAGTGAAGAGAAGAGGTTCCGGAAAACACAGCTGCGCGTGCGCGACACTGGCGACTGCTACAAACTACCAGTCCCTTTCTAATTCAACAGCACTTCCGGTGCGAGGACTCGCAGTGCTCTCAACTCGTGGCGAGGACCGGGTTCAGGATCAGGCGTGAGAACGCCGGGTCAGCAACCCTGAGGGCTGACTCGGACTTTTCTGATGACGGCGCGAGGACGCGCGCCACTCCTGTTCGGAGGCCACAGGCGGTGAGATCGCCGCGAGGCATCGAGCTGCAGAGGAACGATCAATATGGTTCTGAATACCTTTCTGCGGCGGCGGCAGCGTCCCCGGGAGGAACCCCCGCGTTCGCTAAGGGATCCCGGAAGGCACTTCACCATCGTCACGACGGCGAGCCTTCCGTGGATGACGGGCACGTCTGTGAATCCGCTGCTGCGAGCGGCGTACCTCGCCAACCGCGGCGGAAATTGCGGAGTTACCCTCCTCGTGCCATGGATGCCGAGATGTGATCAAGAGTTGGTGCATCCTAATGCTATTTTCGACACTCCCGAGCAGCAGAAGCAGCACATCCGGGATTGGCTCACCGGGCGTGTCGATTTCGAGCCCAACTTCGATATTCACTTCTATCCGGGGAGATATGCAATAGACAAGGGCAGCATCGTGCCCGTGGGCGACGTCACCGAGTGCGTGCCGCAAGAGGAGGCTGACGTGGCGGTGCTCGAGGAACCCGAGCACCTGACGTGGTTCCATCACGGGCGACGATGGACGGATAAGTTCAGACACGTTGTTGGAATCATCCACACCAACTACCTCGAGTACGCTCGCCGGGAAAAGGACGGCGAGCGGAAGGAGTCTCTGTTGCGCAGTGTGAACGCCATTGTCGCGCGCGTGCACTGTCATAAAGTTATCAAGCTTTCTGACGCCGTTCAAGATTTTGCGCGGTCGATCACTGTCAACGTGCACGGGGTCTCCCCGCACTTTATCAACGTTGGGCGCCGGATAGCGCAGGCAGCGAGCAACGTCGGCGAGGAGGCACAGAGCAGCTTCACAAAGGGTGGGTACTTCATCGGAAAGGTGGTCTGGGCCAAAGGATATCTCGAACTACTCGAGAGGGTGAAAGAGTATAACGAGACTGCCGCACCGAAAGATAAACTCTCCCTAGACGTGTTTGGAAATGGGGATGATTTTCAAGCTGTGCAGGCGAGAGCCGCACGAGAGAGGCTGGCTCTGACTTTCCATGGCCGCGCAGACCACGCGGGGGAGATGACGCAGGGGTACAAATTCTTCATCAACCCCTCCCTCTCGGATGTTGTCGCAACGACTACTGCAGAGGCTCTGGCCATGGGGAAGTTTGTGGTGTGCGCACGACATCCGTCAAACGAGTTCTTCTCAACCTTTTCGAACTGCCGCACGTACTCAACGCGGGAAGAGTTCGCAGAGTGTGTGCGCGAGGTGCTCCACACCGAGCCGAGACCAATGCCAACTGAGGATTTGAGAAGGTTGACATGGCAAGACGCGACAGAGCGCTTCCTCGACGCTGCCGAGCCCGATGCACCTCCCTCAACGCTGAGACGCAAGATATCAGAAGCTCTATCCGATGCATTCGCGGCTAGTGTGCATAACACATTCACCGCGTCCGAGGCGATGCGATGCCTGATAGGAGGAGGGGCTGGGACGTTGTTGAATCCCGTTGGAGATCTCGCTGAATGGCAGCCGGACGAGTGGTCGGGTGGGGTGATGGACAGAAAGTAAATCTGCGTGACTCATGCAATGAAGATCTACCTTCGAAGCGTATAACAACAATACTCGAGCACAGACTATGTGGAACTTACCAGTCTCAATGCGAGTCTCTTTTTTGCAGCAGCGTCAACGACGGCGTTTGCGTTGGCCGTTGGGCTCTTCGGGCAGTCCGGAATTGTCGCGGTAGAGCGTACGCCAAGATAACGGAGCGGCGTCAATTGTTTCTCGGATACAGGTAGCCTGCGATACAGCGCTCGTCCCCATGCCATGACAGAGGAATCTGTCACCTCAACCTCAATGTCGCGCTTTGGACCTCTGACGACAAAGCTGGACCCGTCGCTCGCCCAGCTCATCTGACCACCCTGGATAGACATCTTCCTGAAGCTGCCGAGCGGTGCCCACTCAAGAGTGTTCGTCTGGAGATGGCAGCGAATCATGCGTCGATAAATCTTACCGTTCCGACCTCGCTTTGCCACAGATATGCCCGAGGCCAATCGTGCGCGCGCAGAAGTCTCTGCGTCATTTGCTGTCATAGCAGACGCACGTTGAAGCTCGGTCAGATCGTCTCTCCAGCCTGAACGAAGACGTTCCAGTTCGTGCTCGAGTGCCTGATAAGCAGAATCACGCTTCTCCGCGTCTAATCTCGCCGTCGCTTCTGCTTCGGACTTACGACGCACTTCATCTTCGAGCTCGTGCACTCGTTCGAGGATGCGCTGCTCCGCAGCGTCGAATTCTTTGCGAAGCGCGCTGACTGTTTGTTCGTTCTCCTCTGCAAGTGCGCGACGAAGTGCGTCCTCTGAAGAATCCCGCTCTGCCTTTTCGCGGTCAAGTGCCTCGGAAAGCCGTGATTCCGCTGAATCAGCAGCGCGTTGCGCTGCAATCTTAGCAGACTCTCGCTCCGTTTCGAGCTCACATCGCAGCGCACTCACCTTCTCACAATGGACAAGGCAACGATCTTCGACCTCAGCAATATCTCCCACCGCGCACGAAAGACGACGTTCGACATCTTGTGCGTCACGCTTTGCATCTGAGAGCTGCATCGTTACTGACGCGATTTCATTCTGCAACTCGGTGACGCGAAGTTGCAGCTTTTCCTCCATCTCCGCGCGTCCCTTGCATTCGTTGCGGAGCATTTCGCGAAGCTCGGACTCCGTTGCGGCACGTTCATTTCGTTCGCGCTCGAGCACCTCTTCGTGTCTCCCTTCGATCTCGGTGCGCTTGGTTTTCTCCCGCTCAAGCGCTTCCCGAAGTTCAGCTTCAGTCGTCGCGCGCTCCGTTTGCTCACGCTCCAGCTCCACTCGAAGAGCCTCCTCGGCTTCGACGCGAGCTTTCTTTTCACGCGCAAGACTCGCCCGCAGATTCTCTTCTACTTTCGCCCGATCCTCATTATTGCGACGAAGCAGCTCGCGAAGCTCTTCCTCAGCGGACGCTGCCGCCTGCATCGACTCTCGCTGCGTGTTTTTGCGCTCAGCTTCGAGATCAGCTTCGAGAGCCCTGCATTTCTTTTCGTACATGGCGCATCTCTTTTCTGCATCGCTGATGGTCGTCACCGCTTTCTCGAGCGCTTCAGTAGACTTGACCGCTTTCGTCCTCGTGTCTTCGAGCTGGTCGCGCATGGACTTTAATTCAGTCTCGAGTTCAGCAACACGACGCTGTAGTGTCCCCTCCACCGCAGCGCGTTCCTTCCTCTCACGATTGATGACATCGCACAAGTGATCCTCTGCCTTGGCACGCTGCTGTTTTTCTTCATGGAGAAGCTGCTGCGAGTACAACACCTGCTCTCCCAGGCTTTCCATTGCCGTCATTGCTTCCATTCCCTCCGCGAGCTCTTTCGCGAGCGTCGCTGGGTCGATCTCCTTCGTCGCAGTGTGGACTCGCGGTGTGGTCTGCACACGCATGCACCGAGACGCAAACTCCAGTGCGGTCGTGCTTTCCTGCGCGTGTTCAATCTCTGGGGCGACGCACACCAAGAGCGCAGTGCGACTGGAGCCCGATAACGAAGATTCGAGGAGCTTGGTGAGCATCGACTCGCGATACGGAACGTGCGGGCGCTTTGCCGCGAGCGCCTGGACGACGTTACCGAACGCCAATAAACTGGTGTTGATGTTGGTCGCTTCGTTGAATCTGACACCCTCCGAGAGCGTCTTCTTCACGCGTTCGCTTCCCGCCATATCGACCACTGTGAGGAGCCCGCATTGCTGGACCAGCTCCACTTTCTTCCCTCCCACGCCCGAGACGGCGGCAGTGGCGAGCCGTGGCACGCGATTGACACGGAGCTGCAGCACACAGTGTGACCTCGAAGATTGCTTGTTCATCATTGTGTCGGCATACACCAGGCGTTTACGACCGTGTCGAAAACACTCGAGGAGGTACTCAGGGGTCTTACACCGGTACCACGTGCAATCGAGGAGCTCCCATCCGCCACCCTCCGAGGGCTTCCGCTGGCTCGCCTTCAGACCTCGCTCAACGTATGGCGCGTTTGAGGGAGAGGTGCGCGTGCGGTCTTCCGTCAGTAGATCCATCGCAGACTCGTTGTATATCTGTATCATCGCAATCTCGACGTCATAGAAGTTCGTCCAGTCCGCGGCGATGCGCGCGAAGAGATCCACGGCCAGTCGCGGCATGATACCTGCGTCTTCGTGCCCTTCCTCGCCGAGATTCAGCATGGAGTGCGTTTTGCCGCTCCCGGTCTGACCGTAGGCGAGAACACAACCGTGGCACCCACGAAGGACTGAATCTAAAACCGGTGCTCCGACGGCATTGTAAACATCCTTTTGCGTGCATCGCGGCCCGAGAACCTGATCCATCACGAACGTCTTCGAAGGCACCGCCGCGTTCGGGTTCCGCACGGCGATTCTCGTGGCTTTCCCGTCGGACCCGAGGTCGTGCACTCTCGTCGCGGCATCGTCCTCCCCGACGTGCGAAGTCGCCGTCGGCTTGACGCGAGTGTACACGAGTACTCGATCAGGGAGTGCCTCGTCTTGTGTCGGAGGAAGCGTCATCGCGAGTAACACGGCGTCGCTCGACGATGTGACCCAAGGTTCCGAGGCGCCGCGGTCAACGCAGCAAGGAAGCGTTTTCTCTTGCAGAAAAGCGACAGGTGTTGCGTTTGACGGGGGCGAAACCTCTGATTAATAAATCAAGAAATCGCTAATACAAAACCATAACCTGCAAATCTTCGCCTCTTTTTCCGTCGCTCGATGTCGATGTGTCGTGTCGAGCTGTCAAGCTTACCGGCGCATGCTTTTGGATTCCTCTTTACACTTGTCCTCTCTGGATAAGTGATGGTCGAACCGGCGTCGGAGAGGGCACTCTCTGAACGCACCGCGACGCATCACTCGCGTCCTCACACATTTCAGTGAAGATGCAGGCAGTCTCCATGCGTGTTTCGGCGCCCACTCGCGCGTCTGGTGCCGCCAAGCTCGGTATGTGCTCGGATCACGGCCGCGAACACGATGTTACCGGGAGTCACGACCCGACGCGATCCTTTTGCGATGGCGCGTTTCTTCGCGTGCCGGAAAGCGCGCGAACGATGACGATCGATCGCGCGACGAGCCGCGGACGGTGTGCACGACCCTTCGTTACTGATGATAACTCTAAAATTTCCTTCATCTCGCAGGTTCCCGCCAGGCGGTTCGCGGCAAGGCGTTCGCCACCGCCCGCAACGGCCAGAAGGCGAAGGTACGGTGCCACATTCTCGACGAGAATCGTCGTTTTTCCCAGTTTAGGCGGGTCACTCGTGGCGGAGAAGACGTGCGCACTCTGCCCATACGCGCTTCATCTGACAAACGTCTCACTCTCTCCTCCCCTCGATCAATAGGTCGTGCGCACCACCCGCGCGGTCGCCGTCAAGGCCGAGGCCTCTGCTGGCACCAAGGATAAGACCGAGGTGTCCGATAACACTGACAACGTCCTGGCGATCATCCTCGGTGGTGGCGCGGGCACGCGTCTGTACCCCCTGACGAAGACCCGCGCGAAGCCCGCGGTTCCCCTCGGCGCGAACTACCGCCTCATCGACATCCCCGTCTCCAACTGCATCAACTCCGACATCAACAAGATTTACTGCCTCACGCAGTTCAACTCTGCTTCGCTGAACCGCCACCTCTCCCAGGCGTACAACAGCAACGTTGGCGTTGGCAACCGCCAGGGGTTCGTCGAGGTGCTCGCTGCGCAGCAGAGCCCGATCAACAAGGACTGGTTCCAGGGCACCGCGGATGCGGTGCGCCAGTACCTCTGGCTCTTCGGCGAGTCCAAGTGCGACGAATACATCATCCTCTCCGGTGATCACCTTTACCGCATGGACTACAAGCCCTTCATCCTCAAGCACCGTGAGGTCGGCGCTGACATCACCGTCTCCGCGGTGCCCATGGACGAGGAGCGCGCCGCTGCGTTCGGTCTCATGAAGATCGACGACACCGGCAAGATCATCGAGTTTGCGGAGAAGCCCGAGGGCGATGCTCTCAAGGCGATGCAGGTGGACACTAGCATCCTTGGCCTCGATGCCGAGCGCGCTAAGGAGATGCCTTACATCGCGTCGATGGGCATCTACGTCTTCAGCGCCTCCGCGATGGACTCCCTGCTCGACACTCACTTCCCCGAATCGCACGACTTCGGCGGTGAGATCATCCCCTCCGCCAAGGAGATGGGCATGCACGTCCAGGCGTACCTGTACGACGGGTACTGGGAGGATATCGGTACCATCAAGGCGTTCTACGACGCGAACCTCAACTGCAACAACCCGGAGACGGCGAAGTTCTCCTTCTACGACAGCGAGACTGGCAAGAGCATCTACACCCAGTCTCGCTTCCTGCCCCCCAGCAAGCTCCTTGACGCTAACGTGACGCAATCCACTATTGGTGACGGGTGCTTCATCCACCGCTCCGTCATTTCTAACTCCATGATTGGCCTCCGCTCCAACATCCAGGAGGGTTGCGTGATTGAGGACACCATGATCATGGGCGCTGATTACTACGAGGAGACGCACGAGTGCGAGTCGCTGCCTGGCTGCACTCCCATCGGCATCGGCGCTGGCACCACCATCCGTAAGGCGATTGTCGACAAGAACGCGCGCATCGGCATGGACTGCCAGATCATCAACAAGGACAACGTGAAGGAGGCGAACCACGAGGAAGATGGCTACATCATCAAGGATTACATTGTCGTGATCTGCAAGGATGCTGTCATCCCCAGCGGCACCACCATCTAAGTGACTCGAATAGCCAGCTACCCTTTCGCCGCACTGTTGTAACTAGTCTAGGAAACAAACAACGCCAAATCGACCCGCAGAATCATCGACGCGTGAATTAGGAATTGTGCTTCTCATCTGGAGAAGATGCAGGAGTTGCGCCACTTCGGTAAAGCTCGAGTTCGACGATCAGGACGCTGATGTCGTCGCGACTGCCTCGCGTCCGCGCGAGCTCGACGAGCCCACGAGACGCTGCGTCGATCCCTCTCCGTCCACCCGATACAGAGTGAACTTTCGCCGCCACGAGATCAGTCGCCTCCTGATTACCGACGACGTCCCATAAACCGTCTGTGCCGAGGATCAAAAATTCCGACTGATTGGAGACCAGCATAGAGAACACCTCCGGCTCAGCAGTAATGTACTGCTTTAGATCTCTGTCGCCAATCGAGCGACTCACTCCAAGCACACCTTGCACTCTCGACGTGCCGAGAATTTTCACCACCTCTCCTCCTCGTCGCTCGACCGCTTCTCTCTCCTCCTCCTTATCCGGTCGATGATCATGAGTAAGAGCCTTCGCCGTGCCGCCCTCACACATCACTGCGCGGCAGTCACCCACGTTTGCCACCCAAATCCGCCCCCTGCGTAGAAACGCCGTCGTAGCCGTGGCGCCTCCCCTGAGGTGCCCCTCCGCCAGAAACCGTCTGTCCGTAGCAAGAAAGCCCTGGACCATTGCCACCTTTACCACATCGACTGCCGCTTCGTCTTCATCTTCGGGAATACCTGCGCATGCGTCTCGGACAGCCTTGAGCACCTCGTTGTGTAGGTGCTCCGATGCAAAGTCGGCAGCCTCCCTTCCCCCGTGTCCGTCGAAGACTGAGAAAATGCCCTGCGTTGGATCCCCATCGAGGCCAGGCGCTGCGACGTACGCATCCTCGTACGACATCCGTCTCTTACCCCGCTTGCTACTTAGAGCGAACGTATCTCCTTCCACCACGACCGTTTCCTCCGCAGCCCCAGCGTCAAGCAGATCTCGCTCTGTGGCGAGTCTGAGTTTCGCACCGGCTCCGTGAGTCAGCATGTCGTTCGTGATGCTCAACGCCGGCGGCCGTTTGCGTTTCTTCGAGTCAGTGGGAGCGGTATGAAGATATGACGTGACACCTTTTGTCGCGGGAGAGTTCACCGCCACCGTCCCATGACCACTGGCAGCGCTCGGCACGCGAACTTGCGGTGAAGCGACATGCTTCGACTGCACTCCGACGGTTTTCGTGGGAGGAGGTGTCCCCGATAGCTGAGCAGTTGAGCCTCGCACGGGGTCAACGGAAGCATCCGTCAATAACGATTGACCGAGTTGAGCCCCAGGCGACGAAGTCGACGCCTCGACGAGCGAGGTGGAAGTCTCCATCTCGGAGAGACACCTCGCACCGCGGCGCCGAAAAGGGAAGAAAGAATCTCTCTTTCGGGACTGGGCACTGTCGTTGGGTCGGGAGCAGCACGAACCACCGCTGAACGGCCCCTCGAGCAACTTGGGGGGCGTGAGACTGCCAAAAGTAAGGCGGTCGCTCCCCTCGCGCGCGCGGCGGAACTGCTGTTGCGCGCGCTCCAATGGGCATGTCGTACAGAAGTCTCGACTTCCACGAGGGAGGCGAGAAGCCGCGGCTGACCCGAAATTGGGAATCGGAAACCGGCAATTGATGAGAGGCTTACCGAAGGTAATAAAATCACCAATACATACGCATTTATCATACAGTATTATTACGATTGTAGATTAGAAGAGATATACTAGTGCTAGTATTAACTTCACTCTATAGGATCTCGCGTGTCCTATCGAGCATCGACGTGGCACAATCGATGGCGCTCTGCAACCACCTCAACGCGGCGGCGCTCCCTCGTGCAGCGGTTGCGCGCGGTGGACGTGCGACGATGCAGAGGACCAATATGTGCCTAGGTCGCGGCCGTACCTCCGTCTCTGAGCCGCGCTCATCGTGCGCGCGACCCTCACTCGCCGCGCCCTTTCGCGTAACGCACGCAGCACGAAAGGGGGCGCATCCGAAAGCTGTCACGCCGCTGCGCATAGTGTGCGCGAACCCACGTAGGGTCGCGAAGGTGCAGCAGCAAATGCGCAGGGAGATATCGAATATGCTGCAGGTGGACAAGGTGCGCATCGCGGCTTCATCCCTGCGCGTCGAAGCTCATCACCACGCGTGGTATCCAACGAACCAAAACCCTAAACCCCGCCAGTGCTGACAAGTCCCCGCCCGCCAACATCGACGCTGAACAGAATATTCGAAGCATGATATCGCCCGAGGAGCGCATGGGTGTGGACAACGTCGTCTCTGTTATGGTCACCGTCTCTGACGTGGAAGTTTCAGGCGACCTGCAAGTGGTGAAAGTGTTCGTCTCCATCCTAGGCGACGAGCGCGGGAAGCAAAACGCAATCAAGGGACTCAAACGGATGGAGGGTTACGTTCGCCGCAACATCGGTCAAAAGGTGTCCCTACGCCTGACTCCCGACATCAGATTCGTGTATGATGACTCGTTCGAAAGGGGACAGAAGGTTTCGAATCTGCTCGACGTGTTGCGAGAGGAGCGCGAGGAACGCATGGCGGGAGGGGGCGGGTACAGTCAAGCCGAGCTCCTCGCCGTCGAGGACACCATCACCAACCCATTCGACGACGATGACGATGAAGACGAGTGGGAGGGCAGTGTGGAGTTTACGGGAGATGACGATGATGACGATGATGAGGAAGAAGTCGAAGTGTTGTAGTGCATTGACGAGCGATACGCGCCGCCTTGCGTCTACATTTCCCAAATCAGTTGTCCACGTCGTCAAATTGTGGTAGAGTGCAGAAGACTATGAAGGCTGTCATGTGCTCCAGAGTCAGACACTTCGCTCAGCGCGCGACGGAAAGGTCACGATCTTCCTCCTGCGTTAGCTCTATTGCACTCATCGCGTGACCCCCGCACGCAATGTCGGCTTCTACGATGCAGGCTGGGCCCGCCGCCGCGCCGTTCCTCACGGGCCACCACCGCACGACTACTACGCGAATTATCCGAGGAGCATCCGCCGTGCGCCCCGCGCGCGGGACTCGCCGCCTCAACCTTTCCTGCGCCGCAAGCACGGGTGAGGCGATCAAAGACAAGCGAATCCCGGTCACTGTGCTCACCGGTTTCCTCGGGTACGTCTCCAGTTCACATTTCCTCAGGGGTCTCCCCCTCCCGGCCGACGGTTGGATGCCCGGAAAAACCCTAGGCCCTCGGGAAGATTCATTTAGCTTCTAGAGCCTTCGAACCGTCGCATCGATCTGAACTTATCATACTTACCCTTCGCCGCTCGAATCTGTTGTTCCACAGTTCCGGAAAGACGACGCTCTTGAACCACATCTTGAAGGGCGACCACGGCAAGCGTATCGTCGTCATCGAGAACGAATTCGGCGAGATTGACATCGACAGCGACCTTGTCGCATTTCAGGACAACGGCGAGGAGGACATCATGCTCCTCAACAATGGCTGCCTGTGCTGCACCGTGCGCGGAGATCTGGTCGATATGCTAGGAAAGCTCGTGACGGAGAGAAAGGGCCAGTTCGACCACATTCTCATCGAGACCACGGGGTTGGCCAACCCGGCTCCAATCATTCAGACGTTTTACTTGGAGCCCGAGCTTCTCGACACGCTTCGTCTTGACGGCGTCGTGACCCTCGTGGATTCGAAGCACGCGATGATGCATCTCGACGAGGAAAAGCCGGAGGGTGTGGTGAACGAAGCACAGGAGCAGGTGGCTTTCGCGGATCGTTTGGTCATGAACAAGACGGATCTCGTTTCTGATGCAGAGATTCGTACTGTTGAGAACCGCGTTCGCGCTATCAACAACCTTGCCAGCATCCAGCGCGCGAAACAAGCAGAGGTCGACCTGGACTTCGTCCTCGGCATCGGTGGTTTCGATCTCGATCGTGTGCAGGACGTTGTCGACCCCGAGCCAGAGGCGCACTCGCACTCGCACTCGCACGCCGCAAAGGAAGATCACGGACACTCGCACGACAGCAAATGTGAAGATCCCGCGTGCGATGATCCGAGCCACTCGCACTCGCATTCTCACGCGTCAACCGATCACGGTCACTCGCACGATGGCGAAGAGACCGAATGCGAGGTCTGCGGCGAGCATGGACACAGCCACAGTCACCATGTCCACGATGACACGGTGTCGAGCGTCAGTCTCGCGATGGATGGCGAGGTGGACCTCGACCTCGTGAACGACTGGCTTGGTATGCTCCTGAACGACAGGTGGCAGGATCTGTACCGTATGAAGGGTGTGCTCGCGATTGAGGGATGTGATGATCGATACGTGTTCCAGGGTGTGCACGCGCTATTTGAGGGTATGCCGGATCGAGCTTGGGAGGATGGCGAAGCCCGCAGCTCCAAGCTCGTTTTTATCGGCAAGGAGCTCGACCGGGAAGAACTCGAGGCTGGGTTCAAAGCGTGCGCAGTTGGTGCTCCCGCTGGGGCTGGGGCTGCTTAGATGGACCGTGAGGTTCGTACGTTGATAGATATGAAGAAGTTTTGTATACGAAGAGCAGAGCTCCAAACCATCCCTCGTTAGACTCCTCCCTGCCGCTGCAGCGCGAGATGTGAAATCTTCAGTCTTCACGGTGAGACTTGCCCGGCTCACATCACGAGTGATGGAGTCCGAGCGTAACCCGACGAGGAATTTCTACGAGGGTTCCAGAAGAGCGCGCTTATACGACACTTGCCGAAGCCCTTGGCCGTGATTCCACACACGGCCGTAACTCTCGCACGTGTAAAGAGCTTAACGCGATCCATCGCACCGCAACAGCCATGGCGCTTCCCACGAAAGCAATGGCGACAAACCCTAGCCAACTGCTCCCGTCCGAGCTCGTCGATCGTTGCGTCGGGTCTCGGATCTGGGTGATCATGAAGGGAGAGAAGGAGATGGTGGGGACTTTGCGGGGCTTCGACGTCTACGTCAACATGGTTCTTGAGGACGTCATCGAATAGTGCGTGCAGCTCCCAACCCGCGTGCAGCGTCGTTCTCGCAAGCTTCGATCGCCCTCAAAGCTTCCCGCGTAAATTCTTGGCGTGCTGACTGATTTATCATCCTGCTTCCTTCGTTGTTACTCTTCTTGCTGCGCAGCGAGATGACCCCCCAGGGTAAGCGCGAGACCAACCGGCTCGACCAGATTCTTCTCAACGGCAACAATATCAGCATGCTTGTACCGGGGGGTGATGGAGGAGAAGGAGGAGGAGAGAAGAAGTGACTTGGGGAAGATTTTGACACATCCTTGGAAAACGACTGTCCAAGCGGCGGCGACACTGCCACCGGTCATTAGCCTCGGCGATTGGCGCCCGTGTATTCGACTTTTTAGATTAAAAACAGCGTCTGAGCAAACTACGCGATATGTACGGTCGTTCGTGCTGAAACTTCCCCCAAGCTGAGCGCTTAATGATGTTCGTGACGCGAGGTTGCGACCGCCGCAACAAACGCGACAACCAGCGCCACCCACCAAGCCGCGGACGCCGCCGCGCGCCCACCCGCGGGCGCAGCGCTGAGGAATGGGAAAAACACATCCGCGGGGAGGGCCGGGAAGATGGGGGGCGTCGCCGGTGTGACGCCCTCCGCCGATGCCTGGTCCATCTCCACGAAACGCACGGTGGACTTGAGCATGAAATCCTGGCGCGTCGAGGAAGCCGCGTAAGGGTCCGCGTACGTCCACGAGCCGTATTCCCAACTGAGCTCCACTCGGCTCACGCGCGACTGAGGGTTGTCCATGGTGCCCACCTTCGCGGTCAGGATGTCGATGTTGATTCCGATCGGGACGTTACTGCACGTGCGCGTGTCACTGTCCCATGCCATGGCCAACGTCGGCGCCGTCAGCCCCGTCACCACCGTGGCGCAATCGGTCTCGTCGGAAGATGAGCACGCCTTCCAGTCTGCGACGTTGAGGTAGGACGCGTCTGCCCAGCCGGCGATCAAAGTCGTCTTGGCGTCGAGTGTCAGTCCATCGGTGGCGGTCGCGTACAGAAGACCATCCGTCAACTGCACGGGAAGCGGCACCGTGGGAGAATCCGGGTGAACGGCATCAGCCACACCGGTGGTGGTGGTGGCGATGATATCCATGTAATCATCGACCGAGCCACTGCTCGTGGCGCCGCCACAGTACGCTTCGAGGCCGCTGACCGTGAGTGGAACCGCGCATGAGCTGGACTGGGACATGCCGAAGCGAACGGTCGATTTGTAGTTCACTCCACATCGGCCGTCGGGTCCGGCGCCCGGGATGGGCAAGCCATGGGTGAGTCGCGTCACCGCCGTCTTCGTGACACCGGAGACGGTGTTTTCGGTGGAGTAACCAGCCAGCAGGGGCGCGCCGACGACGTAGCCCGGAGATCCACTCTTGGGCACCGGCGTGTCCCCGGTCTTGACGAAGGTCACGGTAAACTTTTGCCGGAGCGAGTTCGGAGGCGTGGACGGCGCCACGATATTAGTGAACTTGGAGGTATAAGCACTCCCGTCCGGATGGTACACTTCGGCGTAGACCAAATCCACAGTGGCCGAGGAGAGGCTTCCCGCGCCGTCGTGCGTGAGCGTCCAGTGCGCCTCGGCGACGGCAAACGAACACGTCCCAGTGCCACTTGTATAAACCGAAGTCTTTGAAATGGCACCCCCCCCGGACGCGACGACATCTTGTTCGTAGCCGCCGACGCGCGTGCGGTACTTCGCAGAGGACACGGAGGGGGTGATCATCGTTGGGGAACTTCCCTTGGTGGACGCGAGTCGAAGATTGTCGACGAGGTTCACCGAGTTGAGCGTTGAACCCGTGCAGGCAGTTTCGAGCGTGGAGAGGTCGACGTCGCACTCGGACGCGTAAGAATCGATCGCGGATGGAATGGGCAAGCCAAATCCAACCACGTTCGTATAACCGCACGTCCCACTGAGCGTCTTGCCAGGGAGGGTGAAAACACCTCCAGGCGCCCCCGTCGCGGCAATGGTGTCGTTCACGCGGTACTGCGCGGAAGTTGCCGCGGCGGTCTTGACCGCCTCGGCGGCGGCAACGGCGTTGGGATCGGGGTTGAAAAACTTTCCGATCTCGCGCGTGCGAGCCGCCGCGAGGGTGGCCTCGGTTGCATGCCCCGGATCCGTGAAGTACTTTCCGAGCTCCGCACTGTTGCTGTCCACGATGCACAGCTGTTGAGAGAGGAAAGACATCGACGCCTTCTGGTTTTTCACGACGCTCAAGGTGCTGCTCGACGGCAGATTGACGCTGGAAACCGCCGAAGACGGCACACAAAAGTCCAGAGAGGGAGGAGCAGGACCCTCATCGAGACAGACCGTGGTGGTCGTGTCGTCGGAGCGAGCCGTGAAAAGGCCCTTCTCGGTGGTCTGCAACAGGAAAGAGAGGAGAGGAACACGTCAGGCTTCGCTTCTCTTTCAAAAATGACATTCGGCTCGAGGTGAGTGGAAAGCGCGCTCCAAGACGCGCGTCCGCGCGATACGCACCGTGCAGTCCTCATCGCAGCAGCAGTTGCCATCGCAGCTTCCCTCGGTCAGGTCGCAGACGCATGATCCCGCGGAGGTCACGGCGACGACTGTCTCCGTCGGGTCCGCCGACAAGGCGGTCCACTCGGCGCTCGTGGGGGTCATTGCTGCCAGAGTGTTGGTACCGACGTCCTCGGTCGGCGCGGTCTGCGCGACCGTGCCGGACACGAACATCGCAAGCAGAAGCAGAGCGCTCATGGTGCGCGCAGTATATCGAGACATCATCGCGATGGGCGCGTTCACGCGCCACTCGCGCAGCAGGAGTCGTCCGAGGTAACTCGGCGCTTCTTCGACTCAACACGGAGCCACCAACGGCACCCTTATTTCTCGCGCAGTCCAAGGAATTCGCGACGCGACCTTCGGCGGCAACGGCGAGTGCGTTCGCGATACGCCGCGTTGATACTACGAGCGCGCGCGAGATGCGCGAGGTCGTGTGCGGTTTCCGCGCCGACGTCACGCCGTGCGGTGTGGGCGCGCACCTTCAATCGACGAACTTTTTAAACGGCGCTGACGCTGACACGAAACGGTACACTTTCTTTCACCCCCATCTTTGGATCCTGCTAACCTCATGATGGATAACTCGAAAAATCACTCGGGCGAAAATCTCACTAGTCAGTATTTAATTTATCATCAGTTAGATCGGAAGCTTTTTAAACCCCACGATCTAACGATGCGACCAATTTCGAACCATGACGTGAGGGTGACCCTTCAGGCGTGCTCCCGCGCTGGGCATTTCGCGTGGCGTCGAGATAGTCACCATGTCGGAAGACTCGCTTCCCGCCGCGCACATTAAGAGGCTCGTTAAGCACAAGCTCTCCGAGCTCATGGCCGAGCACGGCCGAGACGCCAAGGGGAACGTCCCGGAGGGGCACGTGCAGAAGGAGGCTCTCGCGGCGTTTAACGAGTCGGCGAAGATCTTCATCCATTACTTGACCGCCACCGCTAACGAGTTCTGCAGAGATGGCAAGCGACAGACCATCAGTGTGGACGACGTATTCCGGGCGATCGAGGAGACTGAATTCGAGGAGTTCATCGAACCGCTGAAGCAGGCGGTCGAAGGTGCGCGTTCGCTTCGTTTTTCTTCCGTGTGCCCGATCTGTGTTTCGTTCAAAAAACGATCCTCCCGAGCCCTTCTCCTCCCTCACGGAGCCCTGACGGTTTATACTTCATGGATATCTCGCGCGTCTCAGGTTTCAAAAAGAATGCAGCGGCGAAGAGCGCGAAGAGGAACGAGCGGGATAAGAAGCGTAAGTCGATGGAGACGTCGGGCGCGGGGGAGGAGGGCGACGGTGCTGTCGAGGGGGATGCCGATGAACCGGAAGACGTCGAGGCGGACGTTGACAGGGGGGCTGCAGATGAAGACGCAGACGCCGCATGATCGAGTGACTTACGCGGGCGACGAGGGCACCTTACGGCTCTTATGGAGGTTGCGCCAAGCGCGAACGGGAGAGACGGTTCAATGCAAACGTTTGTTTCATTCCTTTTTTTTCACAACACAGCTGTGCTCGCCACGATCCAACGCGTGGGCAAGTTCTGCGATAAATGACGCTCATCCGGTGCGCCACTTGTAGTCCTTCATGGCACTCTCTAGAGTTTTGATGCGTTTCGCAATTTCGTCCTGCTGCTCCTTGAGCTTGCCGACCGCCACGGCGCGTTCGGCGTCGGTGTTTGCGAGGGTTTTGGCAAGTTCTGCCTCCACTGTCTGGTACCGCACCCGGCGCGCCTTTTCGTCCTGCATGACAAGGTTCGACTTCATCGCCGCACCCCCGTCCTCAGTGTAGTTGAAGAGGTTATCCCACTTCGTGTCAAGTCGTTGAAGCGCCTTCCTCAGCGGCGTGGCCGTGTACAGAACTCCCGCGCGCTGCTCCACGAGACCCTCGCGCATCAATTTCACCATGGCACCCTCCACGTCGAAGTCAACTTTAAGATTGAAGCGGCGTTGCAGAAGGAACTCGCACTTCGTGTCGATCTCCTTCAGCGTCATGCTCTTCACGTTGGCCGAAAGAATGCAGTACGACAGGATCATCTCTTTGCATTCCTGATCCTCCATGGACTCCATTAGGTGCATGAGCATTCCGAGCTGACTGTTGTCGCTCTTCGCCAGGATCGCCTTGGACATCAAGGCAGCGTATTGCTTCTGCTTTGCCATCAGCGCCGTGAAGGACTGCAACACCTTTCCTACGAGAACGGAGATCAGCGTGGTGATCTCTTTTGTAAACTTGACGCCCGTCATCAGTGTCCAGAAGAATGTTCCGATGGCAATCACCGCGAGCGAGACGTTGATCAGCATGTCTTGGAACCGCACTTGGATGTTCACCTCGGGGAAGATCATCTCCATATCCGCCATGGGAATATCGTGGAAGGACTTGAGGATGAGAGGTCCCTCGCCGCCGGGCCCCCCCTTCATCCCATCCATAGGCTTCGCCATGCGGTACATGATCACCACCTCCTTGAACGTGGGCTCTTTAAGCTTATGCGTGCTGAAGAGGTTTCGCAAGACGGCAAACACGTTCGGGAGGAGGCGACGCAGGTTGATGCGCTCAGGCTCGCGGTGTTCAGGCTCGACCTCGCCGGACATCTTGTTAACCTTGGCAACCTTAGCTCGCTTCTTGGAGAGGTCATCGTTGATGTCCGCAACGACCACCTTCGGCCTTCCGATGAGAGCCAGCACAGGTTCCATCAGGAGCATCTCGAACAACATGTTGATCTTCTCCATGATGAACATGCCCTCGGCACACGCCTCGCCGTTACCTCGCTTGAAAACGAGTGCTGAGTCGGCGAACTGCGTCAGACCCACACTCACAGCCGGATTCTGTTTCAGAAAAGTACCGAGCAACTCCTTGTCGTGCTTGTCCCAAGCGATGTCGATGGGTAGGTCGAACATGAAGTTTTCAGCCTTCGCGAGATCCCACTCTTTTTGCGTCAGCAACGAGAAGTTTGCATCCGCCATGAGCGTGCAGAAGTCGGTCACAAAATCGACGGAAAGACTGGAGAACTCCGCGGGGCTGAACTGCTCCTCGGTGAGTTTCATGAGCGATTTGTTACCATCCTGTGCTGCCGTGATGAGGTCGAAGTTGCGCTTGAGGCGATCGCGCGAGTCGAGGTATTCAAAATGAAACAACAAGCGAACCATCCGCATGAAGTCGTTCATTCCCTCCTTCTCCGTCTCTGGCGTGAGTTCCAGGGCGAGCTCCTGCGAGCAGAGGAGCGAGAATCCGAGGAAAGGTGAGAGGGGCAGCGAGTCGGCGAAGTCGAGTGGCCAATCCAGGCAATGCCAAGGTCGGTCGGCGAGAAAAACCAGAGGCGCACCTTGACAAAGTTCATACCGAGCGGAAGATACCCAGAGAGATACCCAGAGTTCTTGACCTCCGACATGTTATCGTTCATTTCCTGGCGTTTAGAAGGGGTGAGAGGACACGTTGTTCAGAGAATGGGCCAAATTTAGGCGGACGCGTCATGCAACAACGACAACAGTCGGAGAGGGCTTTCGGTGGCGCGTCACTCACCTCGCTCATTTCTACTGGATTGAACGGGGCGACGTTCACACGCGGAGCTTTCTCGAACGCTGCGGCACCGAATACCGCACGTGGTGGTGTGTGCCCCGACGGGACGTGCTGATCGCGTCCTCCTATCATTTTTGCGCAATTTACGCAGATACTTTTTTTACCCAGCAGGTCTCTAGCAGGGTATGTTTTATCTGTATTTTACAAGTGCACATAGTCTCTCTACATAATATTATCTACATAATAAGCTTATGAGTAGACTACTACTTGTATTTATGTGTCTGTAGGCTGATGGAGCTTCCATTTCGAACTGCGGCCGTTGTTGCCCCCATCGGAGACCCGCGGTGGCTCAAGGATGTTCGGCAAGATGAACTCCATGTTTGGCGCCGGTGGTAAGCAGGGCGGCGGCCCCGGCATGGGAGACCCCGGGATGGGCATGGGCGGCGGGATGGGCGGGGGGGGCGCTGGTGCGGGGGGTGGTATGGCGATGTCCGCCGAAGAAGTGAAGGAGGCGTTCCGCGAGTTCGACCTGGACAAGAACGGGTACGTGGGCGCGGCCGAGATCGCCCACATCCTGCAGAGCATGGGAGAGAAAGCGACGGACGACGAGGTCGATGAGATGATCCTCATGGCCGACCTTGACGGCGACGGGCAGGTCAGCTTCGAAGAGTTTCACAAGCTCATCAGCTCGTTCCAAGGCATGCCTCCGCCCCCGAACACGGGCGCCGGCGCGGGAACGCAGCAGCAGATGGGGGGAGGAATGGGGGGCATGGGCGGGGGGCAGCAAGTTCCTCCCCCACCTGGTAATCCCGTCGGGGACATGGAGTCGTTCCAGAAGATGCACGGGCTCAACAACGAGGCTCTGAAGAAGGTGTACAAACAGTTTCTTGCCGTCGACACGGACAAGAGCGGGATGGTGGACATCAACGAGTTTTGCCGCTTGCTGCGCGTCGAGCGTTCCCCGTTCGTCGAGCGTCTGTTTTCGATGTTCGATACCGACAAGACGGGGCTCATCGACCTCAAAGAGTTCGTCGTGGGCCTGTCCAACGTGGGCACCGAGGCGCGAGAGAACAAGGTGAAATTCGCGTTTCAGGTGTTCGACCTGGACGGGTCGGGTTCCATCGACGCGGACGAGCTGCGAAAGATCGTCAAGGCGACGAACATGGCGAGCGAAAAGCAACTCACGCGCAAGGTCGAGTGGCTGATGAAGCAGTGCGACACCGACGGCGACGGGATGATTTCGTACGACGAGTTCGTCAATCTGTCGAAAAAGTTCCCGAACATTGTCTTTCCGGCGTACTCACTCGCCAGCGGTTTGGGTGGGCTGTCGAAATAGGCGATCACGCACATTCTCGCGGCGACGATAGTAATGTGTGACTGTAGTACTTGTATGAGTCGTGGGGCGAGCGCGTCGTCGTATCGAAAGTCGAATAGATGCTTTTCACTCGGTTCCGAACGCGCGATCGCCCGCATCCCCGAGACCCGGAACGATGTACCCCTGGTCGTTCAGTTCTTCGTCGATCATCGCGGCGTACACGCGCAAGCCAGGATATTTATCCGACAGGATCGTCAGGGCTGGCGGGCACGTCACGACGCACACGATGCGAATATTCTTGACGTCCGCGCCGCGAGCCACGCACTCGTCGATGGCCTGCACGATGGTGCCCCCTGTGGCAAGCATCGGGTCGCTGATGAGCACCCGCTGCCCCTCCGCGAACTTCTCCGGGAGCTTGTTGAGGTACATCTTCGCCTCCAGAGTCTCCTCATCGCGAACGAACCCTAGGTGGTACGTGTTGGTGGCCGGAAGCACCGTGTTAGCCTCCTCGAGCAACACCAGACCCGCGCGAAGCACAGGGACCACTGCGATGGGTTGCGAGGGATCCACCATCTCCACCTTTGCTAATCCCACGGGGCCCTGCACCTCTGCGCTGAACGTGGGCAGCCAATCACGCGCAGCCTCGTAAATCAGCAGACGACCGAGTTCGCCGAGGGTGCTTCGGAAGATTGGCGGTGGCGTCTGCACGTTGCGCGCTATGGCGAGCCAGTGGTTGATGAGGGGGTGGGGAGGAACGAACACGAGCATCTGGTTCGTGGAGGGCCCCGGAGCGCGCTCAGGCTCGGCATTCGACTCGTCCGCGGCGCGAACCCGCACGACACTACGAAGCGACACCGTGGATGCGCCGCGGCGACCGCCACGTGAGCCGCTCGAACTGTTCGAGAACCGCGGCGACGCGAGTTTGGGCGCAAAAGCGCAAGCTGTGACGGCACTCATGATGATGTCGGGTGATCGCGTATGCGTCGGTCGAAGATGCACGCGCGAGACTGAGGGAGACGGCTGTACGGCGTGTGAACGCCCACGAAGCCCGTTTCAACACGCGGGTGAGCCTGCCGGCGGGTGAGTGAGAGACGTGCGACAGGGGTCGCTCCTCAAGGCACTGCGAGGTCGGCTCTCAAAGCGATTTCTAGACCCCTCTGGATTCTGGATAAAATCCGGACTTCCTCGGATCCAGAGTCCGATAGCATTCGGAACGACGTCCTGGGGCTACCTCACATCGTCTTGCGCCCTCTCTCGCGCACGACACCGCTTCTGCTGCCCGCCACTGTTCGCGTGCGCTGCGACAAGCCACTCCGATCGACGTCCACCTCGGTCGCCGCCCTCCTTCCTCGCGGAGATAACGCGCCTCGTTTGATCGCGCGAAAAAAACAACTCGCGCAAGATGGCGTTCGCCGCGACGCGGTCCACGACGTTCGTGCCCTCCCGTGCGCTCGCTGCTCCTCATCGCCGATCCACCACCGGTCGTCGAGCGATCCGCTGCGTCGCGTCGGCCGCCGTGGAGAAGGACAGTGTCTCCCTCGTCCTCCTCGCTGGCGGGGTGGGGAAGCGCATGGGCGCGAACATGCCCAAGCAGTACCTCCCCCTGCTCGGCACGCCCATCGCGCTGTATAGCTTGAAGAAATTTGCTGAGATGGAAGAGGTTGGCGAGATCGTCGTCGTGTGCGATCCGTCTTACCGCGATGTGTTCGAGGGTTGTCCCGTGTCCAAGCCCGTGAAGTTCGCGCTGCCGGGCAAAGAGCGCCAGGACTCTGTCTCGAACGGTCTCAACGAAGTGCGTGAAGGTGCGGCGCTCGCCGCCATCCACGACTCGGCGCGCCCACTCGTTGCTCTCGAGGACGCGGCGCGGTGCTTCGCCGACGCCCAGGAGCACGGTGCGGCCGTGCTCGCGGTACCGTGCAAGGCGACGGTGAAGGAGGCGAACGCCGATTTGTCCATCGCCAAAACGCTTGATCGCAGCAAGCTGTGGGAGATGCAGACGCCGCAGGTGATCAAGCCCGACCTCCTCAAGCGCGGGTTCGAGCTCGTCAACGAGAAGGGATACGAGGTCACGGACGACGTTTCCATCGTCGAGTTCATGGGAGAGCGCGTTCAGATAACTGAAGGGTCGTACGTCAACATAAAGGTGACGACGCCGGAAGACATGTTCATCGCCGAGCGCCTTCTTGGAGAGCAGTGAACAGCGGTCATCATTTTTTATGTTACAACGGTGTTTGCGTGCACTCCTCTTTCGCTTTGTCCGCCTTGCGATTCGTCTCTCGATCCTCGGCGTCGCTTGTATCGCCGTCTCCGCGGCCGTAACCGCACACGTCGAGGAGAATGAGTGAGAGTAAGGTCACGAACACCAGCGCGATGAAGGTCAGGGTCAAACCGCAGACGTCCACCGAGATGACCCATGTTGTCCAACCGGTCTGGAGAAAACCTCCGTCAAGGACGAGCGCGTCCTCGTCGTCGTGGAACTCGTTCGGCGCTCGGGTCAACGTCATCATTGGAACATATGACGGCGTCCACGGGCGAAGGCCGCGTCGAGGAACTGTGGACCTCGACACGATCGTGGTCCTCGTAGCCATGGGCACGTCCCACGACATCGGAAGCATGGAGTCGACCTTCCGAAAGGACGGACCCGACTGCTCGGCTTCCGTCGACACGCGAAAAAGCAGCGTCTCGAGACTGGAGCGCTCGACCTCCGAAGCCGCCGCGAGGCTCGAGCGATAGACGGAGGTCTCATCCTCGCCGGACTCGATAGCATCACCGGTGATGTCGCGATCTAGTCTGGGCGGACCGTCGCTCGTTGATGAGGGGTGTCGAGCCGCGGAGCAAAGCGAGACTATGCTCAAAAACCACGACGCGACGTGAAGCAGCCTCGCAGAAGTCGACAGACGACGACCTCCGCCCCCACTTCTCTTGCGCAGGGGTAGGCCGCGTCGGCCGTACAAAGGGGTCAGAATCGTCATTACTCTAGACTTGGAAAAGACGAGGGAGAGGAGCCGGGAGCTGCCTTCGCGTGATACGCGCGAGTGCGTGTTGCTCTCCGTGAGGGAGCGAAAAAACTTTCTTAAAATTCCCAGTTTCATAACGCCGTTGAGAGCCCCTCGCGCGTCAGTGTCCACCACCGCCCCCAGACTTCGCCATTCGACGCGCAAATTGTCTCGTTGGAAAGAGGACGTCGCGGACGACGTCCTCGATGCAAAAAAACAAAAAAGTCATTTCCCCGCCGGGACTCGAACCCGGGTCTCGAGAGTGAGAGTCTCGTGTGATAACCGCCTACACTACGGGGAACGTGCACCGTGTGCACATTAAGCGAGTGTAATCTCGCCGTAGTTCGGGGGATGGAAGATATTTGTTTTTCCTCGGGATTTTAGAGAATAAAATCGCAGAAATCGAACTATTTTAGAGAATAAAATCGCAGAAATCGAACGCACACCTGCTCGGTCGGACATTCTCTTATCTAGGATATCTTCGGCGCATGGTGGCATCTACCACAATCGGTCGTCGGGTCGCCATCTTCGGCGCCGTCTCAACATTTCTAATCGTCTCGAGATGTTGCGTCGCCTTTTCGCGGCTTTGAGTTCTCATCATTTCGTTCTATTCTCTGGCTGACAACCCCTCTATTCAGCTCTCGCGTTTTTGGTCATTCCCTCCTTTGGTCTCACTTGCTGACCCCATCCACATCCCCACTTGCTCCCGCGGTTCTCAACACCCACGACGCGTGCGCCTTCTTCACCACTCCGTAGGTCAACAGACCGACGGGTCCGAAGAACATACCCAACAAAATACACGGCACGACGGCGACGTGAGGGATCCCGGCGCGGAAACTGTCCAAGACGAAGAAGCGCGCGGTGAACAAGTCGAACACGATGAAGTGCGCCCATCCGGCCAACACAGCGGTGGATTGCGCGAGCATGGCGCTGAGACCCTTCACGGTGGTGAATGCGGCGAAATCTAGGGAAAATAACGCCTGCGAAAACAGTACGTACGCCAGCGTAGCATACAGAAGAGAGTACGCCACCGCGACGCCGATGGTGATCTTCTCCGTGTGCCGCCACCGAGGCAGAAACACCAACGCGAACCACGCCGGGAGCGACCCAAGGTTCACCGCGTGCAAAATCTGATTGTGCGTGAACGGGAGGAACGGTATCGGTCCCGGCGCGATGGTCGCCGCCATATTCGCCTTCGCCGCTGCGAGAGATGCACCTGATGATTACCGGGAGAAGCACGTATTCGTCGTCAGAGAAAAAAAGGCGCTTTTCTCGCGATGTATTGGCGCGAGCTGTGACACGCTGGAAAAAGCCTGAGACGGGGCGCGGGTGGTCACGGGGTCGGGGAAGGGACGCACATGGAAATCCTAGGAAGAACGCGACAACGACAGTGGCGATGGCAACGTGCGTAAAGAGCTGCGGTGAGAAAAAGGGGAGGCCGTGGTTAGCGAACGCAGTGCGCGCGACGATCTTCGCAGGGCTCGGACGCGGGATGACGGGATGATATTTTGCTTTGCCTTTCGCCGAGACGAGACGCACCTCTTTCGCCTTCGCTTGCTCGGCATCAATTTCCGCGGGCGTGACAGGCACGGCATCCTCGAGGGCGATAGCACGCGTCGATATCGATGCGCCGCATCCGCGTGCATAGACGAGTGAGCTGCCCGACACGCTCGCGCCTGGGACGCCCTCGACGCATCTGAGGCTCTCGACGCGTCGCTTCGACGCGTGCGATTTCACGCGGCGGTGCGCGACGCGTCGCGGCCGCTGGCGCGTCGCGAGATCGCGCGAGATCGACGCGAGCGTAGTCGCACCACGGAGAAGGGCGCTCATCACAGCCGCGCGAGCGACGCCCGGAGGCGCTCCCCTGCGCGTAGGGACGTGAGACGGAGGGGTGGTCCGGTTCGGCGTGACGGGCGGCTGGCAAACCGCCGCCGAGGGAATCAGCCCGCCTCTCGTCGATCGTGAGCCCTCGAACCGGTGGCATTTGTCCAGCGCAGCACATCCTGAACCAAAAAATCTTCGGGCCGACACTTGCCCGTAGTGCTTTTTAGTCCAGAGCTCCAAGCTATGCGTGGTCTAGTTAGCCTATCTTGAAGAGCCCATATTGTGTGATCCCAAGTCCGCCCGCTCGCGAGGAGACGAAATCCTCGAAGACGGCGTGGCGTGATGGTTCGCATCATCTATCCTTTTCCCATGGCGTCGGCCACCCTCGCGCTCGTGGCCTACGCTCGCGCGGCGCCTCGCGCCTCGGCGCTGGCCTCTCCTCGGCGCCGTACGACTGTATCGCGCGCCACGGACGAGACGGCGGCTGTATCGGCCGAGTCGGACGCACCGTCGTCCGCGACCGGTTCCCCCATCGCGGACGACGACGTGGCTCGGGACGGCAGCCGCGCTTCCGCCTCGTCCTCGACGTACGATGGCGCATGGAGCGCGCCTCCGCCGAAGCGTGAGACCCCCCTGGAGCGCATCACGCGTGATCCTCTCCTCGCTGCAGTCATGGCCCCGCGCGTGGCTCTTGGCGGCCTCGATCTCCTGGGCAAGGGCGAGCTCCTCAGCGTTGCGGTGTCCGCCGCCGGGGAGTTCCGCGCGCTCATCGACGATCCTCGCCCGGTGCAAGACAAGGCTGCGGACGCGTTCAAACGCGCAGAGGAGATGGTAGAGATGCTCGAGGACCGGGGGATTGAGGCGGAAACCCCGGGGAGGGAGCTGGTGAGACCCGTCGTGCCGCCGGATCTGTACGACAAGTATCTTGACCCGGCCGCGTCCAAGCCGCCGCCGCCAATGACAACGACGTATGCCGCCGAGCCCCGGACATACGCCGCGTCGCCGCCGCCGCCCTCGGAAGAGAAATCTACAACTCCAGAAGAGAAATCTACAACTCCCCCGTCGCGATCGTATGACTTCTCGGACGAGGAGGATCCCGCAGTGGCGGAGGCTGCCGCGGCCGTGGCTGCCGCGCTCGACGCGGCGGCAGCGAAGGAGAAGGAGGAGAAAGAGGGGGAGGAGGAAGGCGCCGTCGCCAGTCCGACTGCCATCGTCGAGAACGCGTCTGACGCATCCGCGCCGTCATCATCCCCACGGATCGATTCGGCGGCCTCCACATCGTCCACGTTCGGGGCGCCGGCGTTTGAGCTTCCCGCGGTGCCACCGGATTTGTGGGCGGCGGTGGAGGAGGCAGAAAAGCTCGCGGCGGATCTCGTCATGGGGCAGAGCACGGCGGTCGCGACGAAAACCGCGAAGAGGTGAGGGCGAGAGAAGCGTGGCGATATCATTGCACCGTGCAATGGCGCGTTGAAAAGCAGCGAAATGTCGAGCGCTGCGCCAGCAGAAAGGCATCGTACGCGGAGAAAACCCGTCACCGTTGCCTCTTTCCAAGAAGAAAAATAACGAACGCACCCACCACTCCCGAACGCGCGTCCACGCGTATTGACCACAAGCGGTTCATCCCCGCGTGCTTATCGGTGTGTGGCGTTTCTCCGCGATGGACATCCTCGACGTGGATGCGCACAGGATCACCCCTGGGTTCCTCAGGTCAGAGCTGACGAAGTGGGTCGACGCTTTACCGCTCAAGGTAAACAAGCCGCTCTATTACCACGGTGTCCCGGACACCAAGCTCTCGCTCACGGGACGTCCCCGTGGCCTCGGCGCCCGCTCACACCCGACGTTTAATCTGACGCTCACGGCGGTGCGTATCGCTTCGCAATCGTCGCGTCATTTCTCCGTCGCCGGGACGACACGAAGAACGTCGCCGCCGCTGATACTCAACTAATATCGTCAATAACCACGACACCTCTCAGGAGGAGGTGGACCACGACTTGAACGCTATCAACCGCTCGATACGTATCAGCTCCGCTCACGAGACCGTCATGCCGAACCGTACGCACACGAAACGTCGGGGTCGTGCCGGTGGTGTACGACGGAGGGAGGGGAAGACGCACCAAGAGGCTGGAGTCAAGCTCACTGCAACACACTTTTGAGCGGTTTTTTTTCGAAGCTTCCAGGGCGCCATAAGTTCGTTGTAAACAGACCCGTCACCTCGTCCACGCTCTTCTCCTCGCTCACTCGCACGTGCCCCTTCGCAGGCTCGAGCACTCGTTCACAACCGACATGCCGTTCCCCATCGCGTATTCCTTGCCCGCGGGCGCGTGTGCCGCCGCCGCTCGCCCTGGGTGCGTCTCGTCGCGCCCCGCGCTTATCCATTTCTCCCCCTCAATCTCGACGAAGTGAGGGATACGTCAACGTGTCGTCGTGCGAGCACTCGTGAGAGCCCGATGGCTGTATGCTAACGCTGATCGCGGGTGAACCGCCATGCCGTTACACACGCAGGCTTAAGTCGTCCAAGATGCGCGTCACCGCCCCGGTCACCACCTCCGTTCGCGGTCGCGCGCAGCGCCGGGTCATCGCGTGCGAGGCTATCGGCGACGCCGAGACGCAGAAACGCGAGACCGCATCCTCCCGTCGTGCCGCCCTCGTCGGCTCTGCCGCCGCCGCCGTCGCTGCGGCCGCGGTCGCTCCCGCGCTCGCTGACGGCTGCCCTACGGCGGATTCCGCGCCGCTGCTTTGTAACGCCGAGGTGACGAACAAGGTGTACTTCGACATCTCTATCGGCGGTGCCCCCCAAGGCCGTGTCGTCATCGGCCTCTTCGGCAAGGAGGTGCCCAAGACGGTGGAGAACTTCCGACAGCTCGCGACGGGCGAGCGCGACTTCGGCTACAAGAACTCCATCTTCCATCGCGTCATCCCCAACTTCATGATCCAGGGCGGCGATTTCGAGCGCGCTAACGGGACCGGCGGGTACTCCATCTACGGGCGAAAGTTCCCTGATGAGGCGTTCCCGCTTGATAAGCTCAACCACGTCGGGCCCGGCGTGCTCTCCATGGCGAACGCGGGGCCGAACACGAACGGCTCGCAGTTTTTTATCACCACGACGGCCACGCCGTGGCTGAACGGGAGGCACGTTGTGTTCGGGACCGTGGTGGAGGGCCTGGACGTGGTGCGTAAGATCGAGAAGACCCCGACCGGGCGCGGCGACCGCCCCATCGATGACGTCGTAGTGACCGCGTCTGGCGAGCTTCCCCTCGCGTGAAGCGCGAACGAGAGCGCCATCGCGTGAGGGGGTGAGCGTGGCGGGAAGTGACGCGTAATTGAGCAACACTACAACACTACAAGTATATCCACGAATCGTCACTGTGATGAGACTATCCAACATCGCCACAATAAGACTTCACATCGCGGCGAGCTCAGCGACTTTCGCCGCCGCCTCCGCCTCGGCGGAAGCGATCGGCGGATCGACCTGAACACCCTTCACAGTTTGTATGAGCGCCCCCAGGGCGAATGTCATGACATCCCGCGAGTAGGACTCAAACATCGCCTTTTCTCTGGCCCTTTCGGAATGCAAGTCCCTCACGGCTGCGTCCGCCTCCTTGATGGCGCGTTCGAGATTTTGCAAAACCTCGACGTCATGCGATCCATCGGCCCCAATCTCCTCATCGATGCTCCGCCCGACGAGGTACCCGGCCGCGTTTTGCAGGTCTTTGCACGTCCCTAGGACATATTCCGGTGGGTACACGGCCAGGCCGTGCTCGTAAGACATCAAGTACGCCGAGAGCGCGAGGTTCATCGCTGGGTTGCTCAGATCCTCAGGTGCGAGACACCCGGGCGGGAACCCGAACGTCTCCGTCGCCGCTTCCGCCGCTGCCTTCGCCGCGTCACCTTCTTCGTCACCACCAGTATCGCCTTCAGAGGTTGCGTCCTGTGCGCTTACAACTGTGACAACCGGGTTGAGTGCGCGCATCAGCGTGTACATTGTCGCGCCGTTCCGCATGTCCGACGACAGGTTCGCCACGGGTCGAGCAATGCTTGCCTCGAGATGGCAGTTGATCCAGCGCAGGAGCATATCAACCGGCGCGAGACCGCGCGCGTCCAGCTCCCCCGCCGCGTGCATTCGCCCGACGTCCACCGCGACGCACTTTTCAGCCAGCCCTTTGAGCATTCTCGCGCGAGATTTCGCCGCCTCTGACATGGCTCGTCGGTACTCTGTCGCCACCATTCGAAACACGTCTGTCTGCGCCTTCACCTTTTCCATCTCGACGACTTGTTCTGCGGTTTCCCTCCTGGCATCCGCGAGCTCGGCGCGCAGCTTCGACACGTCAGCCTTCAGCTGCGCTACTTCGTTAAGTGCCGAGTCGCGCTCTGCTTCAGTTTCTACGAGCGTCTGCTTCGTCCGCTCGTGCTGTAGCGTCAGTTTCTCAAGCGCACCCTCGCGTCGCTCTTGCTTGTACAGGTCCACCGCGTGGCACCATTGTTGCCACGCGTCCCCTCGCCGCTTTTCCGTGTCCTGCCGCCGCCACTTCGCAATGAGTTTTGTGACCATCGCTCGGCTCTCGACGGTTTTTCTCACGTGTTCTCTCCACTGGCGAAACGCGGTCAGGTCCTGCCCTTTGAAGAACTTTTGCATCGTGCGCTTGATGTATGCCATGCGTTTTTCGCTCGCCGCCTCGTGTTCGCTGTTGCTCTTCGACACGAGGTCAAACCTTGCTTGCAGCTGGCGTAGCTCGCGCGAGGTCTGGCCATACTTGAGAAAATAAGGCAGTGCGTCGGGTGTTTCGGGATCGACGAAGACGGAGGCGAAGATATCGTCGAGCAGGCGCGTCGCGATGTGCTCGAACCTTCCGAAGCGCCTCACCACACCCTGGAGGAGTTGACACGCCACTCGCGTCCTCGCAGCATTAGGCTTTCCGAGGCCCGCCGTCGCCGCGAGCACCTCCTCGTACCTCAACTCCGCGTTCAGGACGGTAGAGGTGAATGTCTCCACCTCGGATTCGTACGAGCTGATCCAATCCGACAAGTCGCTGTGCGTCGCCGCATCCAACGCTTCGGTCCCGACGTTCGGCCCCGCAATGCCTGTAGAAGCCGCCGTCGCCGCCGGCGCGGAATTCCGAGCGTGGAGCGTATGTGCACGCTCGCCGCTCTGACGAGGCCGGGCACCCCGATGCGCCTTGGGAAGCCAAAGTTTCTCATGTTTCTCGGTTTTCACGCCCGGCGCGGTCAACCGCGCACGAGAAGCGGGCGCCACGCGCCCATCCTTCGGAGCTGCACCATCAACCACGCGCACCAGTGACTCCGCTCGGAGGATGCTGCACGCATTCTCAGCCGTCACGACGAGCTCGTCGCACACGAGGTGGGACTCCGCTTTGTTCCGCCTCAGAAGTTTTCTCAGCGCGTAGTACACCTCCGCATCGGAGGAATGCACGTCCACGTCCACTTCGATGACGCGCCAGTCGTCTTCCAGAGTCACGAGCACCATGTTTGTAAACTCCGAGACAGTGCCGAGAATTGGAGCTTGGCGAGGAACTTGCTGCCCTGGCGCGGACTACAAGTAGTCGGAGTCGCCGATAATGTCGCAATCGATATAGGACTATACGTGTTCTCGCGTCGAATCACACGAATACCCCACCTACGTGCGTCGTCGACCTGTACCTGTTCCCGACCTCTCCCCTCCCCTCCTCTGTCTTCCAAAATCACTGATGCTCGAAGCTGCACCCGACTTCGACGACACACCCGGGTGATCGCCGAGAGCGAACTTTCGAGCACTGGTGGCATATCACCTTTGAACCTTCTGCCCCTCTCCAGCTCCCCCGGCAGCCATACTCACGGCTCCGAAACCCGCGCGAGAAGACGTGCTCGCATCTTTTGCGCGGAACCATCTCGCTCCGCACGACTCGTGATCCCCAGTTCTCGTCGACCACGCTCGTGGGCCGCCCGTCCCTTCGTCAGGACTCTCCACACAATAACCCGGTGCGTCATCGAAGTCTCAAGACGCGAGTCAGATCTTGGCTGTGCGCGGAATCCCGCTCAAACCCTCTTTGTCGAGAGCACGCAAACCGCGCGTCGGGCTTGCATCTCACGGAGATCCCTAGAAGTGCGCTCAAACTCACGTGCAATTCATTCGTCATCCCCTCCCCCTCTCAGAGCGAGTGAGACCAAGGCTATGCCGTACGTCTTCGACATCCTGTCTGATGCGAACACGGAAGCGAGGCGCTGAAGGAGAACAAGAGCCCGCGTCGGTATCGGGAGGGAGAAAGCGTTCTCGCAACGAGAACGCTGGCGCATCCGCCGCACCTCTTGAGACCGCGAAAGCTTCTATCGCGGCCGGCGGCCGTCGCGCGAGCTCCAAGGCGGGGCCTCGGACGGCGTCGGCACCACCCGACTCAGCAGCGCGAGGCGCGTTAGGTGCCTCGCGAAGAGGAGCGACTAGCAAGAGTAGTAAGGAGGCGAGGGTGCCGAAGACGCGCGGACAAGCGTCTCGCACGAAGCACGCCGAATCACCAGTGGCCGAACAGGGCGCGAGTGCCGCCGTCAAGAAAAGCGGAAAGGCTAGTAGATCGACAGCTTCACGCCGGTCGTCTGGAAAAGACGCGATGGCGAACCGCGAGGAGCTTGAGGCGATGCGGCAGGAGGCATACGATCACGACGACCTCGACGAGGAGGAAGAGGAGGAAGAGGAGGAAGAAAGAGATGAAGAGGAGGAGGAGGAGGAGGAGGAGGAAGAGGAGGAAGAGGAGGAGGGCGATGAGGGGGAAGATGACGACGAGGAAGACGGTGAGGAGGCGGGCGACGATGAGGACCCCACCGGACTGCAGGCACTCCTACGGCGGCTTGGCGGCGGCTTGGAAGATCTCCTTCCCAACGCTGGTGCCATGAATGGCCGACTGAAACAGATCCTGGCGGGTCTTCGCGACGACAGTGATGACATTCGCCAAGTCGCCGCGCTCAACGAGCTGTGCGAGGTGCTCGTCATTTCCTCGGAGGAGTCCCTCATCACGCTCTCCATGGACACATTTGTGCCTGTCCTGGTGAACCTCATGCAAGCGGAGCACAACCCCGACATCATGCTGTTGGCAACTCGCGCGCTGACGTCCATGGCGGATATTCTCCCGAATTCACGCGGTGCCATCATCCACTACGGCGCGCTTCCTGCATTCTGCAGCCGCTTGCTAACGATCGAGTACATCGATCTTGCGGAACAGTCTCTTCAGGCGCTGGAAAAGCTTTCCCAGGACCACGGTGCCAGCTGTCTTCGCGAGGGCGGAATGATGGCATGTCTGAGTTACCTCGACTTCTTTTCGCTGGGCATGCAGCGCGTGTCTCTTCAGACTGCCGCGAACATCTGTCATCAGCTCCCTTCCAACGACTGCTGGGATGCGGTCGCGGACTCCGTGCCGGTGCTCACCAACCTGCTGATGCACGATGATTCACGTTTGGTCGAGAGCGCATGCACGTGCCTTACACTGATGGCGGCAAACTTCAGCACGCGTCCGCATCGGCTGCAGGCGATGTGCGCGCACGGTCTGATTCCGAACGCTACGCGGCTCATCGCCCCGGGATCTTCCCAAGTCGGCCCTTCCACATACCACGGTCTGATTCGTCTCATCGGAACGTGCTGCCGAGGCTCTGCAGAGGTGGCCGAGCAGCTGCTTCGGGGCGGTCTTCCTTCCACTCTGAAATCGGTGCTCGCAGGTTGCAAGGTGTTGTCCACTTCAGCAGCGTCTCCAGCGTCACCAGTGGTTTCTGCTGACCAGCTGCTTGAGGTGACGACATTGGCCAACCAGCTTCTGCCCTCGATTCGACCGGAAAACTGTGGATACACCTCAGATTCTCCGTTGGCCGAGCTCGGCATTGATGCGGCGATCCCCATGAAAAGCTCAAGCGCCCGTCGTCGCAGAGGCAGCACAGAGGATGACAACGCGACTGCATCCCCCGCCGCCGCCGCGAGCTTGGCCCTCGAGGAAATACTCCGAAATGAACCGGAACTGTTGCGCGACTACGGCGCGAACGTGGTCGCGTCTCTGATGCAGGTGACGACCGCATCCGTGGGCACAGACGTGAAACTGCAGTGCTTGGCGGCGTTGGCCAAATTTTTGCACCACTCGCCGCCGGAGATGCTCTCCGACGGTGCTGCCGCCCTCAATCCCGGACAGATGGCGTCATTTCTCGCCGAACTCACGTCCGTTCGCGATGCTGTGATGAAGGAAAAGTACTCTGTCGTGCAGGTGGCCCTGTTCATCATGGATCTTCTCATGCACAAGCTTCCCGATGTGTTCAGTCGTGCCTTCAGGAAAGAGGGCACCGTGCACGCTGTCGAGCTTCTCTGCGCGCAGCGCGTCGAGACGCCAGCAGAAGCTACGAAAGATGCCAAAAACGGTCCTGGCGGGAACATCACGCCACGTGATCAGGTGGTTCCCTCAGGGGTGAGCAGCGGAAGTGCAGCGAGCATCGTGGCGAAGATGGCACTCGCCGGTGGAAAAACACCGAGTGACACGCCACAGCGCCGCGCGGCGGTGCAGCGCGCAGTCCAACTGCGCGATGCGCATTTCGCCACCACCGCGAGCGGAGGGCCAGAGAACCTCATGCAGAAGACGATCGCTCCGCTTCGAAACGCTGGCGATGATCCTTCGGCCGCTGCTTCTGCTGCGATAACGTTTCTCGCTGCGCTCAGCGAGGGCGAGGGTGCATCGACATTCGAGCTCATCGAGTGCGGTGGCATCGAGGCACTCGATGCATTCTTCCGAGGCGCTGATCTCCCGAGCGGGGATGTCTGGGGCGAGGCGGTCGCCGCGAGAATCTCCGCGTTTGTCCGCGCCGCCGCCGCGGACCTTCCCCAGAACGCACTTGGAGATCTCGTGGAGCGTCTGTTAAGCGCACTCGCTGTCACGGAGTCGCTTCCCATGCGTCTGAGCGCGGGCGGCACGAGCGCGCCGTCTGGCGGATCGAGAGGAGGCTCGGGCGCCGCCGCGAGTGACGGCCTCGGCGTTCTCGCGCGACCTTTCAAGCTTCGGCTGAGTCGCGCCTCGGGCGAACGCGCGGCATTGAAGGATTACACGTCAAACATCATCTTGGTCGAGCCATTAGCAACGCTCAACGCCATCGAAGATTTTTTGTACCCTCGCGTGCACAGGCCCGCCGGGTCAAATGAGGATGCCTCCGGGTCAGGTGCGGCGGAGGGTGGTGGGGTGCCTGCGCGCCGCTCGTCTGGACGAAACCGGGGTGATGCCAAGACGGAGGGTGAAGAGGAAACAGAAGAAGACGCGGTGGATGAGGATGACATGATCGATCGGGAGGAAGATGCTGATGAGGATGATGAGATGCATCCGCCAGACGAGGTGGAGGACGTCAGCCCAGCGACAAACGGCGGTGGATCGGGCGCGGCCCCAGCGGGCGCGGGGTCATCAGGCAGTGCGCCGCCCGCGAGCGCCCCCACGGGACCGAGACTGCTATTCCGTGCCCCGGGCGCCGGACCGTTTCACCCAACAACGAGCGTACTGCAAGCTGTGCACGCTGCGGCCCTCGCCTCCGCCGGAGACGCCGGCGAAGATCGCGAAGACGGAGAGGGTACCAGGCTCAGCACGGCGTCTCTGTGGGAACGCACGCACGTGCTCCAGTACGGGGTCACCCCCAAGGGGCAGCCACTGCCGCCCCCGCTTCTCGGAGCGGGAGGGAGCAGCGTAACGATCAGTGTGGACGCGTCGGACGCGGACGAGGCGATGGCGGCGCTTGGACCCGCAGATCGTCGCGCCGCGCTCAGCGGCATGCTCCCCGCGCTTCGCGGGAAGCTGTGCGACGACACCCCTCCTCCAGGACTCTCGGACCAGGCGAGTGCCATCCTCTCTGTGCTCTCTGTGCTTCACAATGTCTCCGCGTCGGCGTCCCGACTCGCCGCTTTGAGTGGTGAACGCGGCGCGTCCTCCACGGGTGTCGCTACCGCGCTGGCGCTTCCTTCGGAGGCGTTCCTTAGTTCTAAGTTGGCTGGGAAGATGATTCGTCAACTCGGCGACACCTTGTCTTTGTGCAGTGGGAGTCTCCCGGCTTGGTGCGCGGATCTCGCGAGGGCGTGTCCATTCCTGTTTCCCTTCGAGGTGAGGCAGCAAATGTTTTACTGCACCACATTCGGACTGGCGCGAGCGTTGCACCGCATGCACGGTCAGTCGCAAGAGAACGGCGCAGGTGGCGGCGCGGGGAGTAACGGCCGGGACTTGCGCGTCGGTCGCCTGCAGCGGCAGAAGGTGCGCGTGTCTCGCGATAAGATTTTGGAGTCCGCGGTGAAGGTGTTCGACATGACACCGACACATCGTATGGTACTGGAGGTGGAATTCTTCAACGAGGTGGGCACTGGCACCGGCCCTACGCTGGAGTTCTACACGCTCTTATCCAAAGAGCTGCAACAGCGCGCACTCGGGGCATGGCGGGACGCCGACCCCCGCGGGGAGAAGAGAGGGTCCGTTCACGCGCCACATGGTTTATTCCCGTCACCCATTCCTCCCGGTGCGAAGGATGACGCAGCTCCGGGGAGCCCCGGCGGTTTGAAACGCGTCGAGGTCTTCAAGCTCCTCGGCCGCGTCGTCGGCAAGGCGCTCCAGGACGGTCGCCTCCTCGACCTCGGTCTGAGTCCGGCGTTTTTCCGCGCCGCCGCGGGTCGCGCGCTCGCGCTCCCTGACCTCGCAGAGATCGACCCTGAGCTCGGGCGGACCCTGTATCGGCTTTCCGACATGGCACGACAAAAGAGCGCGGGGGTGGAGGACATGTGTCTGACATTCGTGCTCCCCGGCGACGAGTTGTACGAGCTCCGACCGGGCGGTGCCAACGTCACAGTCACCTCGGAAAACCTCCCAGAGTACCTCGATGCGGTGACGGACGCCATCGTCGGCGGAGGGATCGCGCGTCAGCTGGATGCGTTCCGCGCGGGCTTGAGCGATATCATGCCCCCGGCGGCGCTAAGGGTTTTCTCTGAGTCGGAGTTGGACTGCGTGCTCTGCGGCCAAGGACAAGCGTGGACGCCGGAGCTCTTGTCGGAGTGCGTAACGTTCGACCACGGGTACAGCGCACAGTCGCCGCCCATCAAGGCGCTGATGGAGGTGATGTGCGGATACGGGCAGGACGAGCAGCGTTCGTTCTTGCGCTTCGTCACGGGCGCCCCGAGGCTCCCCCCGGGTGGTCTCTCCGCGCTGCAGCCCAAGCTCACGGTCGTGTGCAAACAGCCCTCCGGAGCAGCCGGGGGCGGCACGACGGGCCCTGAGGGTAAACCCATCTCGGCGGGCACGACCTTGGCAGACAAGGATTTGCCGTCGGCGATGACGTGCGCAAGTTATCTCAAGCTGCCGCCGTACAGCTGCGTCGAGGTGCTAAAGGAGCGCCTCGGGTACGCCATCACCGAGGGCGTCGGGAGCTTCGATCTATCCTGAGATGGCGCGGGAGGAGGAGACTGGAGAGATGGACGAGCGAGCAACGTTTCGAAACCGTGTGTGCATTGATGCTACTTTTTTCTACTGGGACGTTTCCACGAGCGAACGCCTGGCCCGCGCGCGCCCCGGATTGTACGACCGTTTCTCTCCAGCCCCTAGTTCCATTCCACTCACCGTGGCCATCGCTCTTGCCGCACCCCATCCTTTGCTTTTCGCGGGAGGTGTGTCCGGCTCCATCACTGGTGCTGCCGTCGTCATCTCTGAGTCCGGGTTCACGGGCTTGCGCGTGAACGGCGTACGCCCAGCCTCTAAGCACGCCAACTCGTATTCATCCGCCTCATAAAAGTGACCGGCCTCGTCGGCCACGACGGGAACGTCGGGATCCATCAGTCGGAAATACCGCGGCTTGATGCGAGCGCAGCCGGAGGGGCGAATCACGATCTCCTCCGGAGGCAAGTCACGCAGCATCTCCCGCGTGCACACAATGGGAGCGTTCGCCACTGCCATCTGTTGCGTGAAGTGGTCGTCGAGATTCAGCGTGTTGTCCTCGTCGCCGTCGTCAAACGTCATCCTCTGATCGCCGCCCTCTGCGGCGATCGACCCGCCTCCAACCCCGCCCCCACGCCTCTTAGGAGGCTCCTCCTTGAGGAGCTTTCGCGCCTCCCTGACGGTGATGTCCTCGGCCACCTCGAACTCCACCATGGGTAAGTGCTCGAACGTCACGAACGACCGCACAAATCGTGCGCCGCAGCTAATGCACACATCTCCCTTTCCCGACACCAGTGGGTTTGTCGCGGTGCACCGATAGCACAATGGCAGGAGATCTTCTGCGTCAACGTATGGCTTGGACCGTGTCACAACGCACGCGAGGTCCACCTGCGCCTGCCACGCGGAGGGAATACGTAAGCCCTGAAGCTTGTTATACGCAAACCTCGCGAGTTTGTACGCCTCCATCGCCTCACCGTGCTTCGCCAGGGTGTTCAGTACGTACGCCAAGCTGACGCCGAGGGGCATCTCGTCTCGCGTCGCGAATTTGGCGAGAAGAAACTGACCGATGTTCAGCAGTGTGCTGGGCAGCGACGAGCGAAACGGTTCATCCATTGCGGTGTACACGACGTCGTACGCGTAGTATATCTCCGCGCGGTCCTTGAACTCGTAGAAACGCTCGAGTTTCGCCTCGTCCGACGCATCGAGCGGCTGGCTCGGATCTTGCGGCAGACTCGCAGCAATCTCCTGCGACATGAGCCAGTAGCAGTACCCCGCGTCTTGAAACCGACGCTCCAACACCGCGTTGTGCGTCAACTGCTCGAGCATGTGCGTCGAGAGCTCGGACTTCCCCGCCTTCTGGTACGCCGCCCGTGCCTCGTCGAACCTGTCATTATCTGCGAGCCATCCCGCGTAGGGAAGGTACACCTTATCACTGTACTCGGGGTGTCGACGCAACATCGCAAACGCGTCGTCCCACTGTTCGGACGCGATGTACAGCGTGATGAGACCGTTGTGGTCCCCAAGCTTATTATATGCCTCTTTAGCGTGCGCGGTGTCACCCCAACGCGCGAAGTGTCCCGCGCACGCCTGTAAGGTTTTGGTTTGCCCCTCCCCGAGCGCGCGCATAACGTCCACCATCATGTCTCGGCCGTCGATCTTGCCCAGGAGCGCCACCGCCTTGTCGTATTTCTTCGCCTGAATGTACATTGTCGCCGCTGAGGCGTAGTCCGAAACCTCCTCGGCCCATTCCGCCTGCCTGTGCACAAACTCCTGAACGACGCTGACGTCCCCGCCTTTGCTCGTTGCGTACTCCTCCGCCCACCGCTTCGCCTCGTCGAACTGGCGCAGGTCCGAGAACATCTCCATTGCTTTATCCACCCGCCCCGCCTTTGCAAACACTTTTGCGGCCTCCTGAAACTTCCCCTGGTATGCGAAGCTCTCCGCGCGAAACAGCGCCTCGGGCTCGCCGCGCTTCAGGCCTTTCTCGGCCCTGTTCACGAGCTCGATGAACTTTATGTCGCGGACCCTGATGAACGCTTTCTTCGCGTACTCCAGCTGCATGGCGTCGAGCGCGATCTCCCCGAGCTGTCGCCAGTCGGTCTCCGTCACCCCCAGACATGCAACTTTGTACGCCTGCGCGTACTCCTTCTGCTCCAGATACCGCATCATGCTCACTGACTGCGGGATATCGACTGTCTGCATACTGACGTGATGTAGACAGAACACTTTACTGCCCTTGAATCCGACGACGAAGCCGTTGAGCTTCTGCTGATGCACCGGGAACTCCCCGGTTTTGATCGAAAGCTGGCCGCTGCCGGAGTAGCACAGCATGTCCTCAAACTCGGAGTTCCACGCCACGCTGTTCGCGTTCTGGTCCTCGAACACCAAATTCTTTGACTCCAGGTCGTACACTACGACTTTGGATTTTTCGTCCACCGCCGCGATTTTCATCCTCTGTCGCGACATGTCCAGACACCGAATCGCGGACGTGTGCCGCACGAGCTCCAGTGGGAACGTGTTGTCGATAAAAATTTTGAGGATGATCCCGTTTTTCAGCCCGACGAGGAGCCCCTCGCGCTTCTCCGGCCCGCCCACGACTTTGATGTACCGGATCACCGCGTCGAGCACCCATTCGCGCACGAGCTCGCCTTCGAAGCCATAGAGCTGCAGTTTTTTCTCCAGGCACAGGATCAAGTGATGCGACGTGACCACGAGCAAGTTGCACTCGAGCGGCTTTTCAATCTTCTTGAAGACGCGATACTGCATCTCGTACGAATCTTCAGCCTTGAGAAGTTCATAGATGACCACTCGATCGGACAGCTGCACGGCGAGCCGGTCTTTGTACACCGCGATCTTTTTCACGTAGTCTCTGCACTTTATCCGAACTTTCTGCTCCGTGACGAGGTGCTTTATGATGACGTCTGTCATGGAGTCCCGATACGCGTACCGGTCCTGATACAGGCCGTGCACGGTACTGAAGACGAGCTGGTGCACGCTGACGCTCCCGTCCTCACACCCCACGGCGACGTAATTCTGTCGTGGGCGCGGTTTCGCGCACCACACCCAGCTCTCCATCTCGCACACGGTCGTCAGCGGCGTCCCGTCCTTGGTGGATAGCGTCACCTTGCGGTCCGTGCCTCCGACGCAGACGTACTCCGCTTCGGTGAAATAGCTCACCGTGCACGGATCGTACCCGAGCGCGACGTCATCCCCCACCTGCGTGCCGTTCAGCTGATGGAACGAAAGCGTGCCGTCCCAACATCCCACCGCAAAGATGTCGTGGTTTTCCTTTCGGTCGGGGCTCCAGGCTAGCGTCCAGCACGGCGCCCCACGGGAGATCTTCACCTTCTCGCCACCGGACTTGTCCCGAACGCTAACGCACCCGTCAAACTGACCGAGGGCAAGGTACTGCCCGTCGTTCGACCAGCCCATGCACAGTACCTTGCCGGACGTCTTGTGCTTCGCCACTGCTTTTTGCTCCGGGGACCACAGCCCGAACTCGGTCGCGGTCGCGGAGGCCAGCTGCTGCGACACCGGGTTGTACTCAAGGCACTGGATGGCGTCGTTGTGCGAGTATTTCAGGATGCCCTCCGCCTTGCTGGTCCATATGATGACCACCTTGTCCGCGCCGCCGGATGCGAACCGCTTGCCGTCCCTGCTGTACGACACCGCGTACACCGCGTCTTTGTGCCCTTTCAGCGAGTGCAGCAGATCACCGTCGGTGGCGTTGTACACGAGCACGCGACTGCCCACGCCCGCGACGAGCTGCGTACCGTCGGGTTTATACGCAACGTCGTAGCACACGCTCCGCACGCCATCGCGCTCCGGGGGGGTGTCCGACCACGTCACAACCGTGCGCATGTTGGGTCTCGATCGTGCCTTCCCAGCGCAGAGGGCGTCGAAATGGCGGGGGAGACGCCTTGGTGGATCAGATCGACGTGCCTCCCCTCGCGGCGCGCCTTGATCTGAGGCGCGAGGAGAAACGCCCCCCTGCACTGCTCCGTGAACCAACGGTTGACCTCTCGGATCGAAATATGTTGACCGGAGGAGTGCCTGTCGGACGAGTCCCCGGCGTGGGCGTCGCGGGTGGCGACAAAGTCCCGCGCGGGGACTCCCATCCGTCCGGAGGGTGGATCCGCGCCCCGCCACACCTCGTGTTCACGCGAGGGCGAACGTCGCTCGTTCGTGGGGGCGGCTTGGTCAACGAGGAGGCCAACAGCTCCTGATTTGTTTGTGTTCGAAGCGTGGGGAAGAAAGATGGCGAACCGCGCGCGGGACTACGGCGGATCCGAGCGGTTGGAGCCGCGGGCGCGACCCGCGACCGCGTCCACGCGCACGAAGCTCAAGAAATTCCTCCTGCGGTATTATCCGCCCGGGATCATCCTCGAGTACGAGCACATGGGCGAGCTCATGCAGCGCAGCGTCGATCTCTTGGACCTCACCCCCGAGAGCGACGCGGACGCGCTGCTCGAGCAAATCGTGCGGCAGGAGAGCATGATCAAACCCGCGCATAGGGAACCCCTGCGCGGGCTGATCCACAAGCTCCAGGGCAAGCTGGCGCGCGTGTCGCAGAAAGACTTCGCGCTCATGAAGGTGCTCAGGGCGCACATCCTCCCTCTGACGAACTGCGCCTTCAACAAGAGCGGGGACAAGTTCATCACGGGCAGTTACGATCGCACGTGCAAAATCTTCGACGCGGACACTGGGAACGAGACGCACACCCTGGAGGGGCACAAGAACGTGGTGTACGCCATCGCGTTCAACAACCCTTACGGCGATAAGATCATCACCGGGTCATTCGACAAGACGTGTAAGCTGTGGGACGCCAACACGGGCCAGCTGTATTACACCCTCCGCGGGCACGCGACGGAGATCGTCTGCCTCGCGTTCAACCCTCAGTCCACGACGATCGCGACGGGGTCCATGGATAACACCGCGAAACTGTGGGACGTGGAGACGGGCGCGGAGACGTTCTCGCTGGAGGGACACGAGGCGGAGATCGTGTCACTGAGCTTCAACACCACGGGAGACCAGGTGGTGACGGGGTCATTTGACCACACGTCCAGGCTGTGGGACGTGCGCACGGGCCGGTGCGAGCGCGTACTCGAGGGCCACCGCGGGGAGGTGTCCTCGACGCTGTTCAACTACGCGTCCGACCAGGTGTTGAGCGGTTCGATCGATAAAACGTGTCGTCTATGGGATGTGGGCACCGGGGATTGCGTCTCCGTGCGTCAGGGCCACGGCGACGAGGTGCTGGACGTGTGTTTTGACGCGACGGGGCGGAGGATGGCGAGCGCGTCGGCGGACGCCACGGCGAGGATCTACGACGCGGCGACGGGGAAGTGCGCGCACGTGTTGGAAGGGCACGAGGGGGAGATATCCAAGGTGGCGTTCAACCCGCAGGGAACACGAGTGATCACCGCGAGTAGCGATAAGACGTGCAAGCTGTGGGACGTCGACACTGGGGCGTGCGTGCAGACGCTGGAGGGGCACACGGATGAGATTTTTTCGTGCGCGTTCAACTACGAGGGTGACCGCATCATCACGGGGAGCAAGGACAACACGTGTCGGATCTGGAAGACGTGACGGGAGGCCAGCGACGTGCACGAGCGATTAGATGTATTCCTTTAATGCGCAGGTTTCATTCCTATGAATACCCGGGATAGCCCCCGCCCGGCGGTTGCTGCTGCTGCGGGGGCGGCGGCGCGCCTTGCCCGCCGTATCCGTACGGGGCCGCCGGGTACATGTGTGACCCTTGCGGCGGGGGCGGGGGCTGAGGCGCCCCCGCGCCGTACGGCATCTGCGGTTGCGCGGGGATCGGCGCGCGGTACTGATGTCCCGCGTGCGGCGACGGTGGCTGGGGATACCCCGAGGCGTGGTGCGGGGCGTACGGACCCGTGGGCACCCCCGGCGGTGGCGCGGGGGCGGCGTACTGCGGCACGTGGACGCCCGGGGGCGGTTGCGGCGCGGCGCCGAAGGACGACGCGCGCTGTAAAGAATCCTGCCGCTGCAGCTGCGCCGCCTGCATGGACGCCTGCGCCTCCGCGAAGGAGCGCTGCGCGGCGGCTTGGTCGGCGGCGGCGCGGTGTTGTGCGGCGGAGGCTGCGGCGTGATGCTCCGCCATCGCCGCCGCCTGCTGCGCGCGATGCGCCACCGCGGTTTCCAGATCCCTCTTCTCCGCGCGTCGGTTCGCCGCGAACCCCTCGCAGTCCGCCCCGAGCTGCTGCGTCGCCTGCGCGAACCCCGAGTAGAACGTGAGCCCACGATCGATCCCGGAAGAGAGTTCACGGTAATGCGCGACGGCGCCGCGCACGACCTCCGCGTGCGACGCCATCGCCGACCGCCAACCCGGGACGTCGTACGCGGAGACGAACCGCGCGTGCGTGTCCCTGAGCCGGGAGAGAATGTCAGACTGGCTCGAGACGTTGTTCGCGATCGCCCCCTTCACCTGGTCGTACTTCGCGAGCTCCTCCGCGAAGAGTGGCTCGTAGTCGTCGCACGTCTTCGCCATCACCTTGCTCATGATGTTATCCTTTTCCTTGATCTGTCTCATCGTGTCCTCAATCCCCGCGCGCTCAGCCCCCACCGCCTCGAGGTCCTCCAGCGCCGTGCGCAGCGTCGCGACGAGATCGCCGTCCTCCGCTGTGGACACCATCGGCGCGCGCAGTGCCGGCGTCGCCGTCGCGAGGTTTACGGGATCGAGAACGGAGAGGATGCCCTCCGCGGCGTCACTCACGCGTGCGCGAAGTGAATCGTCGCTCCGCGCCGCCTGCGCGAGATTTCCCACAAACGTCCCGATCTTCTCGCGCAGGTTCCTGGTGAGGTCCGCGCTCGCCGGTCGCGTCCACGCCCCGGCACCGTACGCGTTGCGGCACGCGTCGTCTTCCGTCGCCTCCGCGTCGAGCGTGTTCTCGGCGGCGGAGACCTGCTGCGAGCACGATTCGTGCATGTCGCGCACGCGCGCGAGCTTTTCGCTTAGCCCCGCGACGCCCCCCGCACTCTGCACGGCTGCCACCTCCTCGTCGAGCGGCGACGGCAGCCCCGCGCCGCCGCCCGCCGCGACGTCGCCCGCACCCCCCGGCGGCGTCTGGAGCGCGGCGCCCGACGACGACGCCGCGAAGAGCAGTTCCGGGAGCTCCATCTCCGTCAACGCGAGCCTCGCCTCGTCGCTCGCCGACGCGAGGACGTCCGTCTCCTCGCGGATGATCGCGTCGACGAGCTCCGTGTACTTGGAAAGCGCCTTGAACCCGCTCTCCGGCACGATCTTCGAGAAGAGCGTCTCGCCGGAGGCGTCGAGCGCGGCGGGGGGGGGCGGGGCAGGTTTGACCACCGCCGCCGCGCCGAGCGCGGGCACGTCGTCGTACGCGGGTACCTTGGTCATGTACACACACTCGTTGTCCCTCGACGCGCGTCGCAGATCCTCCTCCACGACGTCCCGCATCGCGTCGAGCGACGCGGTGACGTTCGCGTTCGTCCCGGGTGTGTTCTTCGCCGTCTTCTTGGCGTTTGCGAGCACCGAGGAGGCCCTCGCCAGCCGAGCGATTTTCGGCCCGATGGTGTCCTCGTCATCCTCCGCGTCTTTGCACGCGCGGGACAGCGCCTCGGCGTGGAACAGCGCCGACATCGCCTCGGCGTGCGCCGCCCAGCTCCGGTCGATGTGTTCCTTGAGCGGGGACGCGCTGAGCGCGACGCGCACGTCCTCGTAGAAGAGGTGCGTCTGCTGCGCCAGCTTCACGAGCAGCGCCGCGCTCTTCCCGTCGCCGGCAGCTTTGTCGAAGAAGCACTTTTGCGCCTGCGCCAGGTGCAACGCCACGAGCATTCCCGCGCACTCCTTCGAGACGTCCACACTGGGGACGCCGTCGGCCGAGGTTTGCGTGCCGTGGCGATCCGCGAACGCCTCCAGCGTGGCGAACGCGCCGGCGGCGTGCTGGAACGCGTGCGCGGCGGTCTTTATGCCCTCGGCGTCGTCGCGATCGGCGGAGCACCCGAACTGGGACCACGCGCACCCGAGGTTGAACATTGTCGCCGCGCGCTCGAACCGCGTCGCGGTCACCACCGCGCGTTTCCGAGAGTTGAATGCGTCCGTCCAAGCGAAGGGAAGGTTCACGTGCCCGCCCTGCTTGCTCACGGGGAAGCGGCTCTCCACGACGCTCAGGGCGCGGAAGTACGCCAAGAGCGTCTCGCGCCTCTGCTCGGGCGTCTGCGAACCGCTCGCCGAGACAACCTCCGAGCGGAGCAGGGAGAGCGTCTCGAGGTCCTCCTCCGCGTCCTTCGCCTCCTGCGGGGAAAAGCGCTCCTCGATGTACGCGCGTATTGGGCCCGCGATGTCCATGTCTTCTCCCTGATGTGTCGAGAAAGGGGCGAAGGGGGGGAGATCTCGTCAGCGTCGTCTCCTCGGATTGCGCGATGTTAACAGCGACCGCGGCCTGCCGTCGCGCGAAAAGCAAGACGGCGGAGAGCGTCCGGTGGGTCCCGCAGCGCGCACCTCTTTCGGCATGATGCCGAGCATCACGCCGCTGCTTATTCTGCTCTCGGCCATGATGGCCGCTGTGCGAGCCGACGACGCGGGTGTCTTCTGAGAGGGAAGGGAATCGGTCGGTGTCTTTTGAGAGGGAATCTCTCGCGCCATTGTGACGAGACGAGACAGGTGGCTTTAACTCGAGAAATCACGGTTTAAACTGTCGCGACACTCTCTCCGAGTCGATCGATCGCGAGTGCCCGACCCCGGCAGCCGATAGGCTGGTTCCCGGATATTGTCGTGATGGACAGTTGGCGCTGCACCACACCACGCCACACCGCGGGGGTCTCGGTCGGTCGCGAACCACCCCGGCCGCTGCATCTTGTCCTCTTCCGACGAACGCGATGGTGGCCCTCGCCGTGCGCTCGTCGGTCGCCTTCCCCGCCCCCGCAGGCGCGCGCGGAAACGCCTCGGCGCGCGCATCGCGGTCCGTCGGCAGGCCGACCGTCTCGAGCGCTCCCCGCGCCGAGGCGCTCTCCGGTTCGACCGCGGCTCGCGCCACGAGCGAGGTCTCCGCGCATGCCGGGCGGCGCGTCGTTCTGACGCGTGAGGAGGGCAAGAACGGGGACATGATGCGTCGGCTGACCGCACGCGGCGTCGAGTGCTTGGAGATGCCTCTCATCGAGACGACGCCGGGGGCGGACCGCGACGCCCTCCCCGACGCCGTGCGCGACCCCGCCGGATGGGCTTGGGTTTGCGTGACGTCACCCGAGGCCGCGAAGGTGTTCCTTGATGGGTGGAGGGCCGCGGGGGAGCCGAGCGTGCGCGTCGCCGCCGTCGGAGGGGGAACGGCGAAGGCGCTCGCCCCAGATGTGGTTCCCGCGTTCATGCCGTCGAAAGCCAACGCGGAGACCCTCGTGAAGGAACTCCCGCTGGGGGCGGAGGGGGCGGGGTCGGACGCGTCAAGCGCGGAGCCCGCCCCGCGCGTGCTCTACCCCGCCTCGGCGAAGGCGGCGACGACGCTGCAGGATGGTCTCGCGAGCCGCGGCGCGGAGGTGACGCGGCTAAACACGTACAGCACGGAGAAGGTCACGAGCGTGAGCGAAGAGACGCTCGCGCTCGCTCTTGCCGCAGACGTGGTGACCTTCGGGTCGCCCTCGGCGGTGAAGGCCTGGATCCAGCTCTCGGGTCTTGACCCGAACGGCGATGCGCCGCATCCGGCGTACGCGTGCATCGGAGGGACGTCCGCGAAGGCGTGCGACAGCGTCGGCCTTCCGGGGGTGCTCTTCCCGGAGAGCCCGGGGCTGGACGGGTGGGAATCGGTCGTGCTGATGGCGCTGGAGAGCCGAGGGAATGCGGAAGACGTCGCGTGAGAGAGTTGTAAAAGTCGAGCTGTCGCGATGACGACTCGCCGAGTGCGGTTGGTATGTAAGATAACGAGCGCGTGTGTCCTGGTCATGGCGAGAACGCGCGCAACATGTGAACAAGTCGTGAAAACTGATCGATCTGGGAGTCACACGTTCGAGTTTGAATCTCGGAGTCTTAGCACTCTCGATGGCGCGCTCGAGGCGCGTCGGCGCGCTCGTCGCGCTCGCGCTCCTGGTGTTCACCCTTTCACCGATTCTCGGCGACGATGGATCTTGCGACGCCTCCACCTTCGCGCCTCCGATCCTCGTCGTGGGAGCGCTCAACGTGGACACGACGGTGCGAGTGCAGCGTCCCCCGAGCGAGGACGAGACTGTGTTGGCCACCTCTCCTTCGGTGGGCGTGACGATGGGCGGCAAGGGCGCGAACCAGGCTGTCGCCGCCGCGCGCCTCGTCGCGGGATCGCGCGCGGTGAAGTTCGTGTGCGTTTTCGGGAACGACGCCCACGCCCGGTCGTTAGAGGATGAGCTCCGGGCGAACGGCGTCGATCTTTCCTCGAGCGGCCGCACGCCGCACCTCCCCTCTGGTATGGGCCTCGTCATGCTTGCCCCCGACGGCGGCGCTTCTTCCGTCGTCGTCGGCGGGGCGAACACCGTGTGGCCCGAGGACGACGAGGCGCTCCTCGATCTGATGGTCACCGCGATGAAGCGCGCTGCGGTGGTGATGCTCCAGCGGGAGATCCCCGAGCGCGTCAACCTCGCCGCCGCCGCCGCCGCCCGCGCCGCCGGCGCGATTGTCCTCCTGGACGCGGGCGGCGCGGACGCCCCCGTGCACCCCGCGTTACTCCGGGCGATCGACTACTTGATGCCGAACGAGTCCGAGCTGGCGAGGCTGACCGGGATGCCGACCGAGACGGACGACGAGGCCGTCGCCGCGGCGACTCGGCTCGCCAGGGACGGCGCCGCCCGCGTCCTCGCGACGCTCGGCCCCCGCGGCGCTCTGCTCGTCTCGCGCGACGGCGGCGAGGGTGCGCGGTGGATTCCGCCGACGGACGTTCCGGGAGGCGCCGCGGTCGACGCGACGGCGGCAGGGGATGCGTTCAGGGCGGCGCTGGCGGTATCTCTCGCCGAGAAGGGAGGCGCGCTCGACGCGCGCGGGGAGGCGAGGGCCGCGGCGGCGGGCGCGAGCGCCGTCTCCGTCGCGGGCGCGGTGCCGTCGCTCCCGACGCGCGACGCGGTGGAGGCGATGCTCCCGGCGGATCTGAGAGAGCCGCCGGTCTCGGCGTGCGAGGCGGAGGCGAACACGGATGAGGCAGACTCTAAGTCGGACGAGTGCCCGCTGCGATTCGGCTCGCGTCTGAATTCGATGCTCGCGCGAAGCGATCTGTGGGGCCCAGGCGGCGATGCCGAAGCGCGCTCGGGCTCGCTCGGCACGCTCGACGCGATCGCCAGACTGGGAACGGCCGAGGGGATCAGCGCGGTGGATCTCAACTACCCTCAGCACCTCGAGGGTATGTCGCCACAATCAGTCGCGGACGCATTGGCGTCCGCCGGGCTCGACGCCGCCGCCGTCGCGGTGCGGTTCCCCGCGTCGACGTTCCTCCGAGGCGGCGCGTTCACGAACCCCGTGCCGAGCGTGCGCGCAGCCGCAATTGACGTCGTCGCGCGCGCGTGCGTGTGGGCAGATGAGCTGGGCGCGAGTGCGGGCGTCATCGTGTGGCCGCAGTTCGACGGGTACAATTACAACCTGCAGGTGAACTTCTCCTCGACGTGGCGCCGGTCCGTGGACGCGCTGCGCGAGGCGATAGACCGGCCCGAGTGCCGTCGGACGAGGATCTCGTACGAATTTAAACCCACGGATGTGTCGAGTCGGTTTGCCGTCGTCCCGAGCACGGCCGCGGCGTTGGCGCTGGTTCGGGAGGTTAATCGACCCGGTCGGTTTGGACTCACGCTCGACTTCGGGCATGTCCTCGCGGCGGGGGAGAACCCGGCGCAGAGCGCGGCGGCGGCGGCGGAGGCCGGGGCGCTCTTTGGTTTCCACATCGGCGACGCGCACTCCAAGCTCGGGGCGGAGGACGGACTGGCGTTCGGCTCGGTGCACACGGCGGCGTCGCTCGAGCTCGTGTATTGGCTTCGAAGCGTCGGTTTCGACGGCCACGTGTACTTCGACACGTTCCCAGAGGCGGAGGATCCTGTGCGGGAGGCAGAGCTGAACGTCCGCGCGTTCAAGCGAATGTGGAGAACGGCCGCTGCGCTGGAGCGAGACGGCATGGGTGCCATCCTCGAATTGCACGACGCGATGGGTTCGCTTGAGATGCGCGAGGCGATGGAAACGCGCGCGTTCGAATAAAACTACGTCCCATCATCAGTTGCTACTCGCGCTCGAGTATAATCTCCCGCTCTTCAGAATCTCCCCAGCCATGTTCAGACTCTCGATGAATCCTTCCACGTCGTTCAGGCCGAGGTTGAGGTCGTCCGCCAGCGCGAAGAGTTCGCCCGCGGTGAAGTACGAGCTCTCCTTCTCAATCGCGCGCCTGTTCATTGCGTCGATGAACATCTTCGCTTTGACGCGTTTTGTGGACTTGCCCGACCCTCGCCCGTACCGACCGCGCCCCTTACCGTCCGACAGTACATCCCGCATGCTCTCCTTCATGATTTCCACCGCGTCGCGCGCGTCGTCTGCGGTGACACGTTCGCGGAGTTCCACCTTGGCGCGCGCCTCTGCGAGCCTGATGAGGGACTCGAGCTGCCGCGGGGTGATCGGGGTCCCATCCGCGCCCGCATCTGCGCGCGCGCGGAGCTCCAGGTAAAACGCCTTGAGCACGTCGCTGGCCTCCGCGGTGAGCCGAGGGTGGCAATACGCGACGGCGTACGATATGTACTTTCGCATGAGACCGCGAGGCAGCGGCGCGAACGCCTCGTCCGCGCCCGCGAGGTCGAGGCGGAGCCGACGCCGCAGCGAGACGCGATCCAACCCAGAGGCGTCCCCGCCGCGGTTCGAGCGTTGCGTGTACGCACGGTTCGCCGCGTCGTCAAGAGCGGCGCCGTCTTCGTCGTCTCGCGCTCGTTTCCTCGCGCTCCCGCCCGCCCCGTCGTCGTCGTCGTCGTCGCGGTGTGCGTGGTACGCCAGAAGTTTCTGCTGCGCCTCCCGCAGCCGCGGCGCACCCCCGCGTCCGTGCGGCGCCAATACGTGGTGGGACAAGTGCTCGTCCAGGACGTCGTCCGGGGTGTCCACGAGGATGAAGCACAGATCAAACCTTGACAAAATCGCGGGACTCATCTTGAGGTTCTCGTTGACCGTCTTGGAGCGGTTATACATGCCCTGCGTCGGGTTCGCCGCCGCGAGCACCGCCGCGCGGGAGGGGAGCGTCGCCGTGAGCCCAGCCTTGGCGACGGAGACGGATTGCTGCTCCATCGCCTCGAGAAGGGCCTGGTGCTCGTTCGGCATCTTGTCGAACTCGTCCACGCAGCACACGCCGCCGTCACTCAGCACCATCGCACCCGCCTCGAACGTGTGCCCGCCCGTCGCCGGGTCCTTCACCACCGTCGCCGTCAGACCCGCCTTGCTCACTGACCGTCCGCTCACGTACATTCCCCGCGGCGCCACTCCGGACGCCGCCTTCAACAGCTGGCTCTTTCCCATGCCCGGGTCACCGACCACGAGGCAGTGCACGGTCCCGCGCACGGGAACGTCCCCCGCGCCGCCTAGGGACTTCCGCACGCCCCCGAAGAGAGCGAGGACGAGCCCGGCCTTGACCATCTCCTGGCCAAAGATGGTGGGACAGAGCGAGTGCACGAGCTGCTTAAACTGCTCCCCTTTGCACTCCTCCGAGAACCGAACGATGAATTCCAAATCCGACGGCGTCATCGCGGGCTTCTCCGAGACATCGGGGACGAAGCCCTGGACGCCGAGCCAGCCTTGTTTCGCGCGGCCGAAGTGCGCGTCCTCGGCTTCGAGGTCAGGGAGACCGCGCGCGAACGCCGCCGCCGCCGACGACGAGAGCGGCTGCGCGGCGTTCTCTTCCCCCGCACCCCTCTGTCTCGTCACGCTCACCGCATTGACGTAGATTTCGTACAGTTGCGCGTTGCGCTGTCGCTGCATGGCGTTTCCGTTCGCTTCCACCTTCGACATTTCCGCGACCCCGAGCACGGTCACCACGTCCCCAGGCTCGCACAAGTCGCAGAGCGTCCCCTCCAGCTCGACGTCGGCGAATCTCGGGGCGCGGCCACCGTCATCCTCGGCCGCGGCGTCGTCGATGAGCTCCTGCAGCCGAACCCTTTGCGAGTCCGCGCAACGCACGGAGTCCCCCTCGCGAATGAACTTCAGCGAGCGGCACCCCTGGGCGGCGCAACCCTCCGGCTCGCGATAGACGCCGTCCGCGAAGTGCAACGTCTGCACGTGTTGGCACTTTTCGCACGTGAACGCGACGGACTTGGCGACGGGCTTGACGACGCCGACGCGCGTGACCGTGCCGCGGACGGAGACGAGCCTCCCGACGTTCCTCGATCGTAGGTCTGCAAATGGGGTCAACGTGTCCGGATGGTTGAACAGATGTACGTCGACGCGGGGCGGGTGAGCGACCTTCGCCGCCGCCGCCGGGGTCTGCAGTTTCGGCAGACCCGCTCGTCCCGCAGGGGAGTTGAACACCACCTCGTGCACCGCGGCGCGGAGGCAAGGAAGGCCCTCGGAAGGAGCCATCTCGAGCGCGGCGAAGAGATCCGGAATATCAGCGCGCGCTTTGAGAGCGGTGTAGTCGAGTTTCAGCATCACCTCACGCTCGGCGTACACTTCGACGCGCTTGATGAGCTCGAAGCCGATCTCGGAGCTGAAGAATCGAGCGAGCGTGGCGACGAGCTCGGCGCGTCGATCATCCTCCGAGAAGAGAAGCTCGGGGAAGTATATACTCCAGCTTGGCGGAGCGTTCGAGGAAGGCGCCGTCTGAAGAGGCTGTGAAGGTGGAGGCCTCGACGGCTGGGGGGCAGCGCCCCTGCCGCCGCCCCGGCCTCGCCCTCCGTGGAACCTGCCTCTCCCACCCCCGAACCTTCCTCTGCCGGACATGGATTCAAATGATGTTCCAGGGCGGAACCGCGCCGGCTCACGACCACGCTCGCTCAGGGAGAGTATTGAGCAACGATTGCATCGAGTGTGCCTCACGCGCGCTTAGATATTCCACCCTCGACGCGACCGGCGCTCGCGGCGGCTCGTGCCCCGTCCCTCTGGGAAGAGGTTGGTTGGGGTGCCTTCATTTTCGTCGTCCTAGACGAGCTGTCGCGTTTTCCCGGGAACTGCCGACGTCTACATAGATTCCGACTTCCCTTCCCCCGCTCCACTCCACGTGTGCGCCCTCTGTCCAGGAGGGCGCCCGCGGCGGGTTTGGTGGGCGAGCATGAGCGGCGCGAAGGAGCGCTTCGCACGGGCTAGGGCAGGCTCCGGCCCTCCCGCCGATGTCCCCGGCACGGGAAACGCGACGAAGAAGGTGCGCCTCTTTCGATTCCCCCCTCCGCTCTCGCGCGCTCTCGCCCAGTTCTGGACGCCCCTCACGCGTGTTTGCCCGCTTCACTCGCGCAGGATGCGCTTGCTGAAGCTTCAACGAGCGAGACGGGCGCGAAGCCCAAGGCTGGGTTCGGTTGGTCGCACAGTTTCCTCCACCTCAAGCAGTGGCACCCGTTATCGTTCAAGAACCAAGAGAAACTCTTCTTGGCGGAGCAGGCGGAGGCGGACCGGAGGCGTCGCGACGAGGAGGCGGCGAAGGAGTTCGCCGCCAACGCGGAATTTTTCAAAAACACGGAGTTGCTCAGCGCCAAGGACCGCACGGCGCTGCGAAACAAACAGCAGCTCGCATTCATGTACCAGAAACCTCCGGGGTTCGACGCCATGCTCGAGAAGCAGGCGGCGGAGGCAAAAGCCACGGAGGATGCCGCCCGCGCCGAGGAGGAAGCTGCCGCGAGAGCCGCCGAGCGCGAGGCACAGGGCCTTCCCCCGCTCGCGCCGGAGGATATCGCCCTGCGCAAGTCGCGGAAGCTGCGCAAGGACGCGTACGGGCGAAGCGTCCTCACAAGCGCGGAGGCACCCGAGCTCGCTGGCGCGCCCGTCGCGCAGGGAGCCTCCGCGACGACACGAGCGAATCCCCTCGGGAAGATCATCCGCGCGACACAGTGCAAGCGGTGCGGCGGGTTCGGCCACGACAGCGGAGATAGGGAGTGCCCGATGCGCGACCACAACCCGAACGACGCGTTTCGCGCCAAGCTCGAGGACCCGCTCACGCTGATGCGAGCGAGGGAGGCTCTGAGGGAAGGGTCGCGTCGGCTCGAGCTCAAGGCGCCGATGACCGCCGCGGGGGGGTCACCGACGCGAGGGGGTCTGGACCCGGCCGCGGCCAATCAGCAGATGGTGTACGATCTGGGCGAAGGCGCAGATGCGCACGGGGAGACGGCGGAAGGGGGGGAAAACGGGGGGGTAGAGGGAGGCGGCGTCCTGGCCTCGTTGCCGAAGGCAGAGAGAAAGAGGCTCGTGAAGGAGTTTCGGGAACATGAGAAAGCGGCCAAACGCGCGAAAGTGGCCGCCGCGGAGGCATTCCTTCGAAACGCAGGGATCTCGGAACGGGAAAGAGAGCCGGGGAACCGCGAAAAAAAGTCCCGGAAGAGCAAGAAGGAACGGAGGCGGGACAGGTAGAGGCGGGACAGGTAGCCGGAAACGGGGCGCGGGTTAGATGGTCAATTTTAACTCGAGCAGCCCGTGCCGCAATCGCGTTATTCACAAACCTCGTTCACTCACGACGCCTACCGAAGCGAAACGAACGCGTCGAGTTGCGTGACGGCCTCTCCTCGCCGGAAGGGACCGCACTCGGGCATTCGTCTTCGCGGGCACATCCCGATTAGTCGACGTCCTGCATGGCGGCCACCTCGTCCTCAGAGAACTTGCCCTTGCCCTTCTCGGCGCCCTTGCCAAGCTTGCGATCGAGGAGGGCCTTGCGATCCTTGTCGAGCTTAAGCTTGGTAATGACGACCTTGGAGGGGTCGTAGCCGATGTGGTACGACGCGCCGTTCACCTTGTCCTTGGTGAGACGCTCGACGTGAATGACCCACTTCTTGCGGTACACCTGCACAACCTTGCCCTCGCGACCGATGTAGTTGTTGTCGCCACGAACGATCTGGACTTCATCGTCCTTGCGGATGGGCACCGAGCGAATCTGATTGGGAGGTGGAGGGGGAAAGGAACGTCAGAAACGGGGCGCGATATCATTCCGGGAAGAGACAGCGAACGACGCGGCGCGAGGAGGGAGAAATCCCTCCACTCGCAACGCGGCAAACCCTAAAAACACCGAGGGAGCGGCGGCCCACACGACGCGCCCGAGACGAGCGATCGTGTCGACGCGTCCGGCGTCCGTGACGTTCGGTGACGCGCCCGTGCAGGTCACGCGATACAGCGCGGACGGGGTCGCGTCTCGGAGCCGTCAGGACGGGAGGCCGGGTCGCTGCCGGTCGCGGAAAAAAACCCGTCGCCGCGATGGTCGACGTCGAAGACGGCGACATGACGCGAGGTTGGACGACCAGACGAGACCGCGGCGATGTCGAACGGCGGCGCATTCGGCATCTTCGCGTGTTCAGTCGTCTGAAGCGTCGCCCCGTGTCATCTAGCCGTGGTCGACCGCCGCCAAGCGGCGCCTCGTGCGGGAACCCTAGAGCGCAAACTCACCCCGTACTTCGCCTTCAGGTCGGTGCTGAGAGGCGCAGACATGATCTTGCGGCGGGCCGACGAAGGCGCGGTGAAGTGCGCCTTGCGCGACTTGCGCCGGCTGCTGCTAACCGAGGTGGAGTACTTCATCTCGGCGTGTCGGTTCGAGGGAACACGACGTGCCTTGCACTTGAAAGAGGGCGAGCGTCGGCCGAGCGCGCGAGTTTTACGCCATTTCGGCCCGAGCGAGAGCGCTCGGGACCCATATCCAAGATCGTAACCTGGAATTACTTTACGGCAGAAAGCTGACTGGGACCTGCTGCTAACAACACCACAACCCTGAGCTCCCCCATTCCAGGGCGCGTCCACACGGCCACCGCCGAGGATGAGCGCCTCTTCGCAGCCTTCGCGAAGGCTAGAGGTGCTTCGCCGCCACGTCACATCTCACGAGGATGAGGTTCGTCTCCGCGTTTGGGGCGCAATCTTCGTCGTTCCGGAGCACCTCCCCCGAAATGGTGCCTTTCGCGACTCGAGACCACGCGCTCACGCCCCCTTCTCCTTCCTCCGCAGCATTCCGGCGTGTGCGTGAACCCCACAAACGCTGTCGCCCCGCAGTACGCGGTTCCTTTGCCAGAACGCCTCAGCGACGATGACTTCCGCGTGTATAGGTGCGCGACAGCGCGATCCCTCGCGCCGATAACCCTCATCCTCGCACCCCAAGCGTCGCGTCGTTTTCCCACTCTCGTCCGCCCTTACTCGGTTCAGTCACGCTGATACTCCTTCCCCGACCCTTCCCCTCGATCACCAGGAACGCGGGAAGTCACACCAAGCTGATGAGGGGGTTCGCGTCTCCCTTCGAGTCGGTGAAGACGCTTCACGACGTTTGGGAGACGACGTGCAGCCAGCACGCAGATCTCCCCTGCTTCGGCTGGCGCCGCGTCCTCCCCGACGGCACCCCGAAAGAGTACCGATGGATGTCGTACAAGCAGGTGTACGACACCCGCGCGCACGCATCCGCCGGCTTCATCGCCATGGGAATCAAGCCCGGCGCGCACCTGGGTCTGTACTCCATCAATTGCACGGAGTGGTGCCTTCTCGAGAGCGCCATGACGAGGATTGGCTGCGTCTCGGTGCCCCTGTACGACACCCTCGGCCCCGACGCCGTGCGCTTTATCAGCAATCACGCCGAGCTTGCGGCGGTGTGCGTGAGCGCGGCATGCCTTCCGACGATGCTCGATTGCCTCGGGGATTGCCCGAGCGTGAAGCTCCTCGTCGTATACGGCCTCGGCGGTGCGACCCCGCCGACGGCGCCCGCGACGGCGCGGCAGGGATGCAAGATCGTCACGTTCGAGCAGCTCGTCGACGCAGGAAAGCGCCGCCCCGCCGCGCCCGTACCTCCAAACGAACACGAGATGGCGACCATCTGCTACACGTCCGGAACGACTGGGGACCCGAAGGGGGTGATGTTGACGCACCTGAACCTTGTGTCGAACGCCGCCGCGTACGCCGACGATCTCGACCTCGGGCCGCGGGACACGCACGTGTCGTACCTCCCCTTGGCGCACATCTACGAGCGCGTGACCATGCTTGTGTGCCTATTCCGCGGAGCGAAGGCGGGTTTCTTCCGCGGTGATGTCCTCGGCCTGCTCGACGACATTGCAGAGCTCAAGCCCACGGTGTTTTGCTCGGTCCCGCGGCTGTGGAACCGTATCTACGATAAAGTGCAGGCGGGCATTCGCGAGGGTGGGTTCGTGAAGCAGAAGATGTTTGCCATCGCGTACGCCGCGAAGAAGCGCGCTCTGGACGAGGGTCGCCCCCCTCCCGCGATCTGGGAAAGGATCGTCTTTTCCAAGCTACGCGACAAGCTCGGCGGGAGGGTGCGGTACATGTCCACGGGGTCCGCCCCGATCTCCGCGGAGGTCATGGAGTTTCTCCGCGTGTGCTTCGGCGGCGTTGTCTTCGAGGGATACGGCATGACGGAGAGCGCATGTGTCATCAGCAAGACGCACGAGCGAGATTTCTCGTGCGGGCACGTCGGATCCCCGGTTGCGTGCTGTGAGGTGAAGCTCGACGACGTCCCGGAGATGAACTACACCTCGGCGGACACGCCGTACCCTCGTGGAGAGGTTTGCGTGCGCGGGCCGAGCGTCTTCAAAGGATACTACAAGGCGCAGGACAAGACTGACGAGGTGATCGACCGAGACGGATGGCTTCACACCGGGGACATCGGGCTGTGGCTCCCCGGCGGGCGTCTGAAGATCATCGACCGGAAGAAAAACATCTTCAAGCTCGCGCAAGGCGAGTACGTTGCGCCGGAGAAGATCGAGAACGTGTATGCGCGCAGCAAGTTCGTAGCGCAGAGTTTCGTGTACGGCGACTCCCTCACGGCCAGTCTCGTTGCAGTCGTCGTCCCGGACGAGGAGGTGCTGGTCCCGTGGTCGAAAAAGCACGGCCACGGGGGGGACGCGAGCTTCGTCAAGCTCTGCGCCGACCCTTCCATCGCGAAGATGATCCATGAGTCCATGATCGCTGTCGGGAAAGAGGCAGGGCTCAAGGGGTTTGAGCAAGTGAAAGCCGTGCACCTGCACCCTGAGCTGTTCAGCGTGGAGAACGGACTCTTCACTCCGACGTTCAAGCTCAAGAGGCCGCAGGCTCGGCAGGCGTTCCAGCAGGATATCGATCGCATGTACGCGGGGTTGAAGTGAGAGCGGGCGGGAGCGAGGGAGCGAGGACGGGGCGTAAAGTGTGTGATACAAACGCAGTCACGACGAGTGCCGCGTCTCAGACGAAGTTCCACGCTTTTGAACCCTGTGTTTGAATTCAGGTCAGACTGTGAGGACGTGCGGGGCGCGGTGACGTCACGAACGCGCAAGAGGGCGCACCGCAAACGCGCGGGAGAATGATGCATGCTGCTGAGTTCTTTGCGTGGTGTGGTGGTGATTATTTATCACCATTGGTTTGCGTCGCACTCACGAGGAGGCGCGTTCCTGTTGTTTTCAAGGAGCAGACGTTTCGAGGCGCTTAGGCGGAGGTGAACTTGGTCACGGCCTTGGTGCCCTCGGAGACGGCGTGCTTGGCGAGCTCACCGGGGAGGATGAGGCGCACGGCGGTCTGG
>MDSW01050635.1_pt1 | contig 152954 bp, 147 predicted proteins | sample 811171 | NCBI WGS metagenome assembly MDSW01 (sample SAMN05326641, study PRJNA326480) | marine metagenome | isolation source: seawater | place: Atlantic Ocean: North West | collected 2012 | reverse complement strand
GATAGCCCAGCATCAGCCATGGGCCTGTAGCTTAGTCAGGTAGAGCACCGGGCTTTTAACCCGGTGGCCGGGGGTTCGAATCCCCCCGGGCCCGCCTGCTAGCTACAGGGCCGCGGCCGATTTTGGACACCGAGGCGGGAAGAAAAATGGCAGTAAAAAGCTCAACCAAAAAGAGGCTTATCGAACTCGGAGTGTCCGAGGAACACGCTCACAAACTTGCTGATGATGCAAATATGGATGCCATCAAAAGGATGACCGTAGAGGAAGTCGCCAAGAAAGTAGGCCTGGAATCAGGTGCTTCAGAGCTAGAAAACATCATGGGCATAATCCGTGAACAAGCCGCTTCTAGGAGAAGGAGCAGATCAGGCAGGGTTACTATTTCCAGAACTGCACTGCTAGATGAAGACATCCCTCTCGGCGAAGACAGATTCAATGTCCTCAACCATCAATTAGTCCCTCATCATTCTCTTATTGCAGAAGAGGATGAGGCATCAGAACTCTCTCCATGGGGGCTCATGGAGACCGAAGACGACGGAAATGAGAGGTTAGCGAAAGAACTCCTCCCAAAAATCCTGATTACAGATCCTTCTGTACAGGCCCTAAAGGAAATGGAAGAGTCCGAGAGGTCCGATCTGCCAGCAGGCTGGTTAAGGAACAGAGTTGTTAAAATTTTCAGATATAGTAGGTCAGCAGGTGCTAGCACCGCATACAGGCTAATCGTGGAGAGCAATTGAGGAGGAGTTAATATGAAGGAGATAGTAGAGAGTTATTTCGCGCACAGAAGCATGGTTAACCATCAGTTAGCATCTTACAATGATTGTATCCCTAGCGGAGACGGCAAGGGTAGTCGCATGGAAAAAATAGTGAGAGGAATCAGGATTGGTAGTGATGATCCTTTGGAAGATGTCCCAGGAGGACAAGACGCTGGTGGAATGATTAAGCTGGACGTCTTAGACAAGGAGATCTACATTAGGATGAAGAATATTCGTCTGGGTGCCCCGACAGTACGCGAGGCCAATGGTGCAGAGCACCCCGCCACCCCTCTGGAATGCCGTCTAAGGAAACTAACATATTTCTCTCCCATATACATGGATTTTAAGATATACAGGGATGACCTCCCTCCTTCCACATCAGAATCAGATATTGGATTCATAGAGGAAGAAGGGGTACATATTGGAAATCTTCCAATAATGGTTAGGTCGGGAAGATGTAATTTACACCCAGATCACATAGCAGGGACACAAGAAAAGTCGCTGAAACTGTCCCCTACGACATCAGCAGAAGATGCTCTGAGGCATAAAGAGCTCCTGAGGAAGGCCGGGGAGGATCCTCTGGACCCAGGGGGCTACTTCATCATCAATGGCACTGAGAGAGTCCTAATCTCAATGGAAGATCTAGCACCCAACAGAGTTACCGTTGAAAAGAATAAGAAATACGCCCATGAGACCGAGGTAGCAAAGATATTCTCTCAGAAAGATGGCGTCAGGAAGCCAATCAATGTCGAAAAGAGACGCGATGGGATGCTAATGGTCAAGATACCAAGCGCTGGAACCACTGCAATCCCTGTTGTTCTACTCATGAGAGCTCTCGGAATGGAGAATGACAGAGATATTTTCTCTGCTATTGCAGGTCCAGTTGAAGCGATGAAATACACAGTCGCAAATCTCAATGATGTAAAAGACAACCCAGAATATGGCGTAGACAATACCGAAGAGGCCATGGCATGGCTTGAGAAGAAATTCGCCGCCGGTCAGCAGAAGGAGTACAGGGAATCAAGAATACAGAATCTACTGGACAAGGAACTTCTCCCGCATCTTGGATCAGATGACGAGGTGAGGACAAAGAAGGCAATATTCCTTGGTAGGATAGTAAGGCAAGTACTGGAGATGGCAATAACCAACAGGGATCCAAACGACAAGGATCACTACGCCAACAAGAGAGTCAGACTTGCAGGGGACTTGATGGAGGACCTTTTCAGAGTAGGCGTTCAAGGACTAGCAAGGGATCTGAAATATCAGCTCGAGAGACACCATAACAGGAAGAGGGAGTTGAAAATCAACTCTTGCCTACGGCCAGATGTACTGACCTCTAAGATAATGCATGCCCTTGCAACAGGAAACTGGGTTGGCGGAAGGTCTGGTGTTAGCCAACTTCTAGACAGAACAACATACTTGGCTTCACTTTCTCATATGAGAAGGGTCACAAGCCCGCTTGTTAGGAGCCAGCCTCATTTCGAGGCCAGAGATCTTCATCCGACGCACTGGGGTAGACTATGCCCCAACGAAACTCCAGAAGGTCAGAATTGTGGTCTTGTGAAGAATGCAGCGCAAATGATCGATGTTTCAGAGGAGGTTCCAGAGGATGATGTCAAGGAGCTTCTAGTCGAGGCAGGAGTCAATCCCAATCCAGAAGGATGGGCAGACGGATCTAGGATTCACGTCAATGGAGATATCTTTGGACTCCATAAGAGGCCCAACAAACTCGTTTCACAATTCAAGAGAAGGAGGAGGTCCGGACGAATTAGGCCAGAGGTAAGCATACGTCATGACACTGAAAACAGAGACGTGTTCATCAATACAGACAGAGGAAGAATAATGAGGCCTCTTTTAGTATTAGAAGACGGGACTCTAAATCTAGCTAAATTTCATCTCGAAGGCCTAAGGACAGGTGAAATAACATTCTCTGATTTGGTTTCCTCAGGAGTAGTTGAATGGGTAGATGCAGAAGAAGAGGAGGACTTACTGGTCGCTCCCCGGCCATTTGATCTGCCAGAGCTTTCTCCTAAGAACAAGAGGCCAATGGACCCAGCCAAGGTCGAGTGGATTAATCTCGGAGATGAAGAGATTTCCAAGGCCAAACTCAAGGTTGAGGTACAGCTACCTGATGGAAGTACGGTTTCTGAGAAGTTCTCAGTTCCTCTTAACTATCATCAGAAAGAAATAGATGTTCTCCGAAAGAAAGAGAAGAAAGACAATACCGTCCTTGTGTATACGCATGTGGAGATAGATCCACAGCTTATCCTGGGCGTATGTGCCGCATTGGTCCCATATCCCGAGCACAACTCCACTCCCCGAGTAACGGGCGGAACTGCAATGGTCAAGCAGAGTCTTGGCCTTCCAAGTGCTAACTATCGACTGAGGCCTGACACCAGGGCACATGTGATGCACTACCCGCAGGTATCGGTTGTGGGTACCAGGGCAATGAATACCACCAATTTCAACAGCAGGCCAGGGGGCCAAAATTTTGTCGTCGCCATAATGAGTCATCATGGGTATAATATGCAAGACGCAGTTATCATGAACAGGGCCTCTGTTGAGCGTGGCTTGGGTAGGTCTACATTTATCCGAACATACAATGCTGAAAACAGGAGGTTCCCAGGGGGCCAGGAAGAGAGGATAGAGGTTCCTGGAACAGGGCTCGATGAAGTCAAAGGGATGAAGTCATTCGATAGCTACGCCCACCTCGAGAGAGACGGGCTACCCGTTCCTGAAGAGTTCTTATCCAGCGGAGGCGGTCCGGACTCTGCGGTTCTTGTTGGAAAAACTAGTCCACCAAGATTCCTCGAAGAGGCCCATGGAGCGTTCCTACAAGCTCAAGAGAGAAGGGAATCCTCTATGATGGTTAGGCATGGAGAATATGGATGGGTAGACAATGTTTTCGTCACAGAGTCACTAGATTCTGGTAGACTAGTCAGGATCACGGTCAGAACAAACAAAATTCCTGAGCTAGGAGATAAATTCGCCAGTCGTCACGGACAGAAAGGAATCATTGGAAGAATAGTGGAAGAAAGGGACATGCCTTTCACAGCAGACGGAACTATTCCCGATTTAATTATCAATCCACACGCTATTCCATCCAGGATGACTGTAGCGCACGTTCTAGAGATGATCGGAGGTAAGGTAGGGTCTCTCGAGGCCAGAAGAATAGATGGAACAGCCTTTACCGGTGAGAAAGAGGACTCCCTTAGGGCCGGCTTGCTTAGGAATGGATTCAATCATACAGGTAGGGAGAACATGGTCAGTGGAGAAACAGGTGAGCAATACCCTGCAGAGGTATTCGTTGGAGTCATCTATTACCAGAGGCTCCACCATCTTGTCAGCAGTAAGTTACATGCAAGAAGCAGGGGAAGGGTTCAGATCCTCACTAGGCAACCAACTGAGGGACGAGCCAGACAGGGAGGCTTAAGATTCGGAGAGATGGAAAGAGACTGTCTAATTTCACATGGGGCTTCCATGGTCATCAAGGATCGTTTGTTAGACGAGTCAGACGGATGGCCATTGATGGTTTGTAATACGCCAAGATGTGGTCATGTGGCATATTACGACTGGAAGAGGAGGACTACTGTCTGCCCTTCCTGTGGAGATAGGGCGGACGTCCATTCGGTCCAGACATCATATGCATTCAAGTTACTCCTTGATGAGATGAAAAGTCTCGGCGTAGCTATGAGACTTGAACTGGAGGACAGAAGATGAGTGCTAAAGACGCAGCTAAAATTCCCAAGAGAATAGAGTCCATCAAGTTCACATTGATGGATCCTAACGAAATTCGAAAGATGTCCTCTGTTGAGGTTAAGACGGCGGATACATACAAGGACGATGGTCACCCCTTCAAGCAGGGACTAATGGATCCAAAAATGGGCGTCATCGATCCAGGAGTAAGGTGCGAGACATGCGGCAACAAGCATGATGAATGCCCGAGTCACTTCGGCCACATCGCACTTGAGTTGCCTGTAATGCACATAGGCTTCACCAATTTAATCAAGACTTCATTGAAGTGCACATGCAACACATGTAGCAAGATACTTCTTCATGACAAGCCAGACACGCACCCAGTAGATCCTGAAAAGTCAGAGCAAGACTACTACAGGGACAAAGTAAAGGATGTCATCATAAAGCACGGAGTCGGCTCTACGGAATTCAAGAATACTATCAAGGATATCGAGAAGGAGTGCTCCAGCAAAAAGAGAACAATTTGTATGCACTGTGGTGCAGAGCAAGGCAAGATTATCCTGGACAAGCCCTCAACTTTCAAAGAAAAGAAAGACAACAAGGGCGAGCATAAGCTGAATGCACGTGATATTCGTGAGTGGCTCGAGAGGATTCCTGATGAGCACCTAATATTCCTTGGAATGGATAAGGATGCCGCTAGGCCGGAATGGATCATAATGAAGGTACTTCCCGTACCTCCAATTACAGTGAGGCCATCCATCACCTTGGATAGTGGAGATAGATCGGAAGATGATCTGACTCACAAACTCGTAGATGTTCTGAGAATCAATCAGAGGCTCAGGGAGAATAGGGACGCGGGAGCACCTCAGCTAATCGTAGAGGACCTGTGGGAACTCCTACAGTACCATTGCACTACCTACTTCGATAATCAGACCAGCGGCATCCCGCCCGCCAGACACCGTTCCGGTAGGCCCCTGAAGACACTAGCCCAGAGACTGAAAGGCAAGGAAGGGCGCTTCAGAAGCAATCTTTCCGGAAAGAGAGTGAACTTCTGTGCTAGAACTGTAATCAGCCCAGATCCCAACTTAGGAATAAACGAAGTTGGAATACCTGTTCAGACAGCCAAGGAACTGACTGTTCCTATCAGGGTTACTAGCAGGAACAGGGAACAACTCAGACAGATGATTCTGAGGGGCCCCGATGTTCATCCAGGTGTTAACTACATTATCAGAGGTGATAGATTTAGAGTAAGGATCACGGATCGAACAAAGTATATTTGGGCTGGATTTAGATGTCTCAATCCTCAATGCCATTCAGGTAGTGATGATGAGCCATACACTGGATATAGGCCAGATTTGAATGAGGTTCTGCCTGCTCCAAACTTCTTGCCAGGTCTTGTTCTCAAACAGCAAAAGAGAAGAAATTCTTTCGGGGAACTAGAAGAGGAATGGGGAGTGGATTTAGACTCAACACTCTCCAACTTGAAAGGTGAGGACGATAGAGGAATGCCTCTCCCGGAAAACGATCCGAAAGCGGCAATTCATCACAGATGGAAGTGGGAGATGGAAAACCCTGCTGAATATCTTCCGGAGCATTTGGAAGTTACCTGTCCACATTGTGGAAGTCCAGAAATTGAAGATGAGTATGGAAATGCTATGGGTACTGATATCGAGGATAGACTCAGCACACACGACCTTGACGGTAATCCGCGACCCGGAGTTGTCGTAGAGAGGCATCTGATAGATGGTGACGTAGCTCTATTCAACAGGCAACCTTCACTTCATAGGATGTCCATGATGGTGCATGAGGTAAGAGTAATGCCAGGAAAGACATTCAGATTCAATCTAGCAGACTGTACGCCCTATAACGCCGATTTCGACGGTGATGAAATGAATCTGCACGTCATACAGAGTGAGGAAGCGAGAGCGGAAGCAAAAATTCTGATGAGAGTACAAGAGCACATAATCACACCAAGATACGGAGGAAGTGTTATCGGCGGAATTCACGATCACATATCAGGGGCATACCTACTTACTCACGGCAACAGAGTATTGCCCAAAAATCTAGTTATGCAAGTCTTAGGGGACACAAACTGGGATGGAGAGCTACCTCCAGAAGTCGAGGAAGACGGAGTGGTCGGATACAGAGGGAGTGACGTTTTCAGCCTAATCGTCCCAGAAGGATTCAAGCTTGACTACATCAGCAGGATAGGAGATCAGGTCAATGCCACCAACGGCAAAGTCTCGGGAACCATAGATAAGAGAGGAATCGGGGCTGAAGACGGCAGACTTCTAGATGCTGTGGTCCACACCCATGGTTCTGAAGCTGGTGCAGAGTTCTTGGATAGAATGACAAGAATGACTATCTCCATATGCACTGCATCAGGATTCACTACGGGGATAGACGATGAGGACCTCCCACCAGAGGCCAAGGAAGAGATATCCAATATCAACCAACGCGGAAGTGATGCGGTAGATGCCGAGTTAGAGAAGTTTGGGAAAGATGGTCGCAGGTATGAAACCCGTCCAGGTAGGACGCCCATCGAAACCCTAGAGGAAAATATACTAATGATTCTCGATGAAGCAAAGACCGAATCAGGAAATGTGGCCAAGTCCTTCTTGGGAGCAGATAACGCGGCGGTTATGATGGCTACCTCGGGAGCCAGGGGGTCCATGGATAACCTTGCAATGATGGCGGGCTCCATAGGTCAACCTAAGGTTCGTGGAAAGCGTCTCGAAAGAGGGTATCAAGATAGAGTACTTGCTCACTTCCCACGTAATTCCAAGGGAGCACAAGAGAAGGGATTCGTGGGGTCTTCATTCAAGCGCGGATTAGAGCCAACAGAATTCTTCATGCTTTCCGTATCTGGCCGTGAGTCACTGGTTGATACGGCTGTAAGAACGGCAAAGTCAGGATATATGCAGAGAAGGCTCATCAACGCCATGGATGACTTGAAGGTTGTAAACGACGGTATGGGTTCTGTGCGAAATACAGCTAACAGAATTATCCAGTTCGAGTATGGGGAAGATGGAGTGGATCCAGCCAGAAGCCGTGGAGGGAAGCCATTCGACGTGACAATGGTACTAGATGATGCATTAGGGGGTGAAAACTGATGGTTGTAAAGAGTGCAACAAAGAAGAAACTAATGGATCTGCAGATAGATGAGGAGTATGCTCACAAGCTAGCGGATGATAGGAAGTGGGACGATGTCAAAGTCCTGACTCCAGGACAAATTGCTCAGATTTGCGGTATCGACTCAGGGACTGCACAGAGAATCAGTGACTTGATGGCCGCATCTTCAAAATCCGCAAGAAGCGCCGCCGCTTCTACCGAGAAAACCGTTGTCAGGAGGAAGTCAGCGGCGTCTAGAAGGAGAAGGAAGTCAATGCTCCCTCTGGAGGAATTCGATAACGACTACAAGATATCACAGATCCTCAGGGACGTTGATCATCAAGATGAAATGTATCAGCAGCTGCTTGCGGCGTCTGTGGATGCTAATGTCAGTCTCACTCCAAGGATGATAATGGATCTTACAGAGGGAATTAGGGCCAGAGGAATAAAGAAACTAACCCCTGCAAAGGCTAGAAAGGTAATCAACTCAGCTAGCGACTCCTTGATGAGTTCCAGGGCCGACCCACACGAAGCTGTCGGAATAACCACTGCGCAGTCAATCGGAGAGCCGGGTACCCAGATGACCATGAGGACCTTTCACTATGCAGGTGTAGCTACTGTCAACGTAACGCAGGGACTTCCAAGAATCATAGAGATCGTGGATGCAAGAAAAACACCCAATACTCCCACAATGAGGATTTACCTGAATGAGAAGAATTCCAAAGGGAAGCCATTGAGGACAAATGAGAAGCTTGTAAGGGAAATAGCGGCGGGACTAGAGGCTACAACCACTAGCGATATCGCAAATATTGATGTCGAGGTTGCTCAAAGATATCTAAGTCTGAAGCTAAATAAGTCTAATATGAGACTCAAGAATATGAATGGTGCCGAAGTCAAGGATAAGCTAAGTAGGGCTCTCAGGCTTTACATCCAATCTGACAATGATGACAAACCCTCGGAACTGAAGATTATTCCAGGTATTGCCAAGAAAGAAGATCTGGAAACTCTGGCCACTGATCCTCCCACATATACAGACCTTCTCCAATTGGAAGATAAGATAAAGAAACTCCAACTGAAAGGAATTAGGGGAGTTATCCGGGCTAATGTTCAAGCCGGAGAGAATGATGAGTACTACATCTCTACAATAGGATCAAATCTTGCCAAGGTCAGCGAATTTGCTGGAGTTGACAGGTCTAGGACCTACACCAACAATATTAACGAGATTCAATCCTATCTAGGGATTGAGGCCGCAAGACAGGCGATAATAAATGAGATGTTAGATACTATGGAAGGAGCAGGACTTGATGTTGATGTAAGGCACCTGATAACTGTGTCCGATGTAATGACTAGTAGTGGCGAAGTAAGGGCAATTGGAAGGCACGGAGTAAGCGGAACAAAACATAGTATTCTGGCTAGATCGGCCTTCGAAGTTACAGTGTCCCACTTATTGAGGGCTGGAATCATAGGCGAGAGGGATGAGCTGAGGGGAGTAACAGAAAATATCGTTGTGGGGCAACCCATAGCACTGGGAACTGGAAGTGTTGATTTGTTCTATATCCCGGACGAGGCATAGAGGTGAAAAAAATGGATTTAACGAGAAATCTGAAACAGGCTTTGAGCACAGGAAAAATTATTTTTGGCCAGAGGGAAACCATGGGCGCATGTGCGAGAGGAGACGCAAGGCTAGTCCTAGTTGCGGCCAACTGTCCAGACAGCTTCCTATCTGATATTTCATCTAGTCATCCCGGAGTCCCTATCCATAGGGTTCACATGGTGAATAGGCAATTAGGTTCGGCATGTGCCAAACCATTCGCTATCAGCTCACTATGCGTAGTTGATCCAGGCCAGAGTGACCTGCTAACACTTCAGCACAATCTGTCATAACCAGAAGGGGCCGCTTAGCCCTTCTATCATCGGACGCTTCAAGTCTGTACACTCCCTCAGTATGCTGTGGAAGACGCAGTCAGACAACTATTGGCAGTCAAGGGAGTACGTCTGACTGAGCCTTCGCAACTCTCTAACATTCCCGGATTCATACTTCTGGGGGTGGCCGAGAGAGTACCAGAATTCGGCGAAATTAAAGGTTCTCCTGTCACTGTATGGCATATTCCTTCTGACTTACTTCCAGTCAGTAGGGCCGAAATAGAGAGATGGTCTGTGGACGCGTCACCGGGCCGTCACTGGCTACTCAGCCAAAGGGAGCTACCAAGTGACTCAGAATCGATTTTTCCATCCAACTCAAAAGTGGTTGCATGGGGTCCAGAGAAAATGTCAATATGGTTCGGTGAGGCTATACTCTCAGGTGACTTAGATGTATCATTACCTCGAGATGAGGGGGATGCAGTGTATTCAGATAGCACATTTTCATCTGCTGATAAGGACGAAATAACACTAATAAATTCAGTAATTAATCTAGAGTCGTGGCTCGTACAGAAAAATCTTGATAATGCGTTGACGTATCCAGTTCTTCTGGAGGGCAGATTATGGGAAGTAAAGGGAGATTTATATTCTCCCGAAGGAAATATGGAAAGGGATACATGGATCGTTATGGAAGATCCATGGTCGTCCAATCTTTCTTTATTTGAAGACAAGGGAAATGGTAATGAAACTCCACATTTGAGGATTATCAAACCACCAGAATCAAGATGGAAGAGAGAGGAGGAACTCATATCGAAACTACCTGGAATCCTAGATACTAGGAGACAGGGCGAATCAGAACAAAGTGAGGACTCGGTAAGAAGCATCATGTTAGAATGGTGGAGAGTTGATGTAAAATCAGTCACTATCAGGCCAATGGGAGCGGCCTTTCCTGCTTGGGTTTTGAATGTCGAAGGTAGGGATGACGTATTATTACATTCTATCAACGGAAGGACATATCCACTGCCCTAATTTCGTTGTAGCGACATAAGCTCTTCAGTGGAAAGGGTATCTCCTGACATCAACTTAGACATCAAGTCAGACACCTCCGTCTTTTCATCGGAAACGCTCTCATCTGACCTCGATTGGATAGCTTTTATCATATCCTGAATTGAGTGTATGCACCTAAGTGAAACTATGTAGAGGCTATGTATCGAATCAGCCTCCTTCTTAGACTTGGTCAATCCCGAATGTGCTGAGTTTGCTCTATCACGCAACCTATCAACTTCTTCTGATAATTCAACCATTAGGTCATGAGCATCCTGTGCCGATAAAACAGCCTTTTCTACTCTATTGTGTGCTTCTTCCTGTGCTCTCTCAGCACTTCGGACGCTGGACTTTAGATCACTGAGTCTGCCACCATCTTTATTCGATTCCTTAGCCTCCTTCAATTCCTGACTAAGCTTTTTCATTTCTCTGAAGAAACCCTTCTCACTAGCACCGGTGAAGCCCCCTCTTTCGTATTTCCTCTCTAGGGCATCCATCTTGGCCCTAATTTTAGCTGGGGAAGGTCCAGAACTCCTTCTGGCCTTCTCGCCGCTCTCTTCCAGCCTCGACAGAATCTCTCTTAACTCTGTCCTAATGGATTTCAATTCATCAGATTTTACAGCTCTTTCTGTCTTAAGATCCTTAACTTTAGTATTGGCCTCATCACGAATCTCTTTCTGCGATCGAACCTCAGATATTAGCTCCTTTACTTGCCTATTAACCTCATTCCTGGTATCTAAATATACTCTAACTTTGGCATTTAATTCATCACGTAGCTCGCGCTTCTCGTCCAAGCCAGACTCTAAGGACTGCTTCGCTGGAGCGAAAACTTCAGTTATATCTTCTAGCTCCATGTCAACCCCCACATAACCGAATTTGTATTGGCATTTAAGCACATAGTAGCAATAAATTTCCTCAATCTTCCCTCTTGGTTGCAAGATTCCCTTTTCTAGGCCCTCTCCGAGAGACTCCAATCCTCCTCTTCCTCTTACTAGATTGAGTTTTAGTAGTATTTTCAGATTTAATATCTCCGGATCCTCCATCTGTCAACTCCGAGAGACTCCCGGATCCCAGAAGCGCATCTAGTTCCACAGTACTGAGAGATCCCCCAGTCTTGGCTTTGGCTTTGATTTCAGAAAATCTGACTTTCCTATTTCTTCCACCAGTTACCCTCTGGTAAGCCTTAACCCTGGAAAGACTCTTCCTCAAGGATTTCCTCTTGAAATCAATCACTTCTATTCGCTTATCGATTTTTGTTATTCTTTTACTAATCTTACCGACTTCCGACCTACTCGACTTATTTTCAACTCCAGACTCCGAAGTTGACTCACTCTCCATGACCTCTTTTTCTTTTCGGCCCTCATCTAGCTTCATTGTTACCTCCCTCATTTCCTTAGCTTTCTCTATGTATTGCGAGTGAGCCTTTTCTGAGTCCCCCTTCTTGATAATAGAGGCCTGAATTTCGAAGAATCTTCTGAATGCTTCCAACTCACGAGAGAGTGTTGGAACGGCAGTCAAATCATTGTCAATTGTAGTCAATCTTCTATGTGTCTCAGATAGCCATTCTTTCAGTACTTCCATCGGGGGCGGAATAAGTCTATTGACATCATCCCTCTTCTTTCGGGAAGAATCTGCAGCCTTCTTTATCTCGTGAAATCTTCTCAGCAGCCCCCTTCTTTCGGAATTGGCTCCTTCCATCTTTCCAACTATGCCACGTAATATTCTGACTCTGTTAACTAAGTCCATTCTCTCTGAACGTAGATCCCTTCTTTCACCCTCGAGAGAGCCAAGATCCCTGTCAAGCCCACTCCTCATTTCTTGAATCTCATGGCCATCAAGATCTTCCAGATCACTGAATGAGCTAGCTAAATTATCTTCGCTCATTCCTCTTCATCTCCTTTCTTCTTTACTCTCTTCCTCGCAAAAGAAGACGCTCCACCTTCCAAGACCCTATTCATATCATTTAAGAGATCATCAAATCCTGTTTCACTATCTCCAAAACCAGTAGACAACTTCCCCTTCCAAAGAGAAATGGCATCCGATGACTGAGCATAGAGCTCTCTAGCACGATCCAATTGTCTCCTGATATCTCTAATTTCAGACTGCATTGAGATTTTCTTTTCATACAGAGGCTGGGCCTTTTCAACAGCCTTCAGCATCCTAGAATGTGCCGCTTCTGAAATTCTGAAATTAGAAATCATAATCTTTCTAGAATCTACATACTTAGTCATTTCAGGATTCGAATCTCTTCTTTCTTTGAGCCATTTCTCATTCTTCTCAATAAGCTTCCTTCGCTTAGCTATCAGCTTTCCTTCTTCTTTATGGTCCAATGCAGAAGTTTCTATCCTTTCTTCAATATTTTCCAATTCTTCGAGAAGCTTAACCTTCTTCCATTCAGGATCAAGGCTTATCATGCCGCCTTTATTGGAAAGTGATTCTATTGACTCTTTGACCTCGGATAATTTAGCTCTTGCAACGGCCTGGGAAGAATCGCGTTCAGATTTCTTCTCAGCCACAGTTTCATTGGCTTTCCTATGCGATTCAACAGCTCTCTTAACACGCGGAGACAGAGACTCTTCTTCTGCTTCTAGATTCCTAATGACATTGGGCAACTGCTCTTCTAATGCCTTCCAACGTGCCAGAAGACCTTCGGCTAGCTCCTCGGGTTTCACCTCTAGCAATTGTTCGACGTTCATGACATTCGGCTCCAGCCGGGACTGTCGGTTAAAGGTCACTATGTGACCTTGGAAGGGGTTTGTTTGATACGCCTACACATCTCGGAAGTTTTGGGGCGAGGATGTGAAGCATACCGCATCATACATCATATTACTCACTTTCACTCTACTTCTATCCAATTCTTCTTCTGCAGATAGCACTCAATTACAAGAAATTGAAATTCAAGAACCTTCAGACTGGGAAATTCTGGTTATTGATCAATCAACATCCTCCCCTAATGGTAATGAAACCTTTTCAGATGGAGATTTTGTGACTTTATCAGTAATGGTTACCAATACAGGTTCTCAGTCGATAAATGGCAGTTGGAAATTAGAATCACTTTCCAACGGAGTATGGAATTCCCCTACTAGTCAGAATGCAACATGGAATGGTAACGACGACCAAATTTCAGAGATAACCTTGGGCCCTCTGGCAGAAGGAACTATGACATTCAGATTTGAGATTAAACTAGATGGCTCAACAATAAATATTTCTCAAACCAGAGAAATCATAGTATACCCAAACCCAGTTCTATTCAGTTCAGCAGGGGATTCAATAATTGCAATAACGGGGGAACCGGCGAATATAGGCGATACCATAACAGCATCCATTCTGGTAAAGAACGAAGGCGTCTCGGAAGGATCAGTAGTGCTCACACTCTATGATACTAACTCAACAATGATGTTATCGGGAGAACCGGTAATGATAAGCCCCGGTTCCAGCAGAGAGGTTTCAGTGGATTTCAACTTCTCCTCATACGGGGAAAAGCAATTCCATTGGAGGATAAACAGTGAGTTAGGAGGTGTATCTCCCGATTTGACTGGAAGCCACTTAATCACAATTCTTCAACAACAACAGGTTAAGCTGGGACTCTCATCTAGTGATTGGTCCGCTTCCAATGGACTAGATATCGGCTATTGGATTTCCCTTACAGACGGTCCCGAAAGAAAGGCGCAGGTATCGATAAGTGAATTTGAATCTGGAGTCTCTAAAGAACTTCAGAAATTCACGATTACTCTAAGTCAGGGTGTGAGGGAGCTCAATATTCAGATTTCCAATCCAAGTCTTGAGCTTGATAGGATAAGAATTTCTGTAAGTCCTTTAAGTTGGACTTCTAATCAAATCCCTGATTTGGATGTTCAGTTGATTAGTCCACAGCCGATAATAGTGATTTCTTCATGTGCGCAGAATCCAGATAATCTTGATATTTCGGACACATTAGTAATCACATGTACTATTTCCAACGAGGGCAATTCAAACTCCATGCCCGGCGAAGTATCTCTTTCCAGAGTCTCAGATGGATATATTTTCGCCGAATCAGGATTATCCATTGCAGAAATAAATATCGGAGAGTTCAAGCAGATATCATTGACAGTCCAAAATTGGCAGGATGAGGGAACTACGGCCCTTCAAGTAAAATTTTCATCAGACATAAGTACGGCAACCGGAAGTATAGCAGTTCAGGCCAATCAAAGGCCTTCAGAAGGTTTTGAGGTCCCCTTCGATCCAACCGCCGCACTTTTGGGAGCAGTTTCGGGACTGGTTTTGATGATGGTAATATTGGCATTCTGGCGCGTAGCGACAGAGAGAACACCAGACACTGAAAGGAAAGGCCCCGATTCAGCTTCAAGAATTGAGAAGAGGAGGGAGCGAGATAACATAGAGGCATCCTGCCCAACGTGCAGTCAGAGGCTCAGCATTCCAGGTGATCATGTGGGAAGAGTGAGATGTCCTGCTTGTTCTAATAGTTTCGAAGTAGGAGTAAAAGAGAAAATCCAGGTCAATGACGAAGCACCTAGAATTGAAGAAAATTCAGAAAAGGAAAATTTAGAAAAATCAGCAGAAGTTTCCTCTACTTCGGACACCGACATACTTCCATGCCCATCGTGTGACCAGTTACTAAAGGTCCCGTTGGGTAAGAGGCCGGTGATGTCTAGATGCCCCGCATGCAGGTGTGAATTTATGGCACTTGGAGGTGATTTAGATGCTTGATCTAAGTGAATTCGAGGAGATGTACCTAAAGAAAATCTTTGAGATATACGACAGAGAGCCCAGTACAATTGTTAAAACCTCGCAATTGGCAGAATCAATGTCAGTTTCCAACGCTTCTACTACGGAAATGATTCAAAGGCTGTCAGAAAGAGATTTACTGACATATGTCCCTTACAAGGGCTGTAGGCTTACTCCAGAAGGATTCAATATTGCAGCTCGGATAAAAAGAAGAGAGGGCCTGTTGAAGATTTTACTCATAGATGTGATCGGATACAAGGGGGATGTAGAAGCTGTTTCCTGTAAGATGGAGCACGGCATAACCCCAGGTCTAGAGGAGGCATTGGATCGGATGCTAGGGTATCCAGATAAAACCCCTGACGGAATAAAAATTCCTTCTGTCAAGAGAGCCGTGGAGCCAATCAGTTCCGGTCTTTTACTGCCACTTTACAATCTTCCATTCGGCACCACTGCGACAATCGAAATTATTGCACTAAATCCCACTGAAATTAAAACCCTAGATTTAACAGGTTTAGGTATTGGATCGAAGATAAAAATAAATCAAGATGGAATCTATTGCAACGGGAATAGAATCTCCATAAGCGAATCTATTATGAAGAGAATTTTATCGCGCACGGAGAATTAACATGACTGATGAAGAGAGTGAAAATTTGGACCTCGACTCCATGGCAGATGACCTAGCTGGAGTAGCTCCGCCGGCCCCCACTGTCCCTATATCCAATATTTCTACAGCAGGAACCACTTGGATGGACGATACTCTGCGCTCGAAAGAATCTGCACTCTTGAGGTTAGATAGATTATTGGTAAGCGGCGGAGCCAGGCTAGTACTATTTCTTCCATTGTTAACAATCGTTTTACTTGGGGCGGCCCAATCGTACGGCAGTAATGATATGGAATGGTGGAACGCGACTCTGAGGGAAGCCGCCGGCGGATTTTCATTGGTTCGTACGACTTATGCGGTCGCGTTGCTAATACTGATTGCCGATATATTTCTTCTAACGATATTACTCAGGATGATGACTTACTCAAGAACAATATTCCATCATGAGGCCGATGCTTTGACTTCCTCCGGATTGACTTTTAGGAGCTCCCATGGGTATGCAGAGATGAGGGCGACCTTAGATGGCTCAATCAGACAGGTTACGGCAATTTCTTCTCTGATAGTAATTTCATCAATTCTTCTTGCCTTGTCGCTATGGTTTCCATCTGGCCAAGAACAGGTTAGCCCTGTCCTCTTGGCATTATCTACAGGCTCTCTCCTGGCAGGTTACGGGGTCCAGCTAATCTCCGACAGATCACGATTCAATGCTTCTGAACCCTGGGGGATGCTCGAGGCTTTCTCCCCCCCAATCCATCCAGCACTGTTGAATAGGCCATTCAATGATGTCATTAAAGCACATATTGATCCTCTTCTAGGAATTAGAATTACGGAGTATCTAAAAACGGTGAAATCAGAACTCAGAGAGGGTTACACATTGTCCGAGCTACAAGAGGCCCTCCTTTTACTTCTTCACCTGAGAAGATCTTCTCTAATTTCCGAATCTGAGTTCAGAAAGAATCTTGAATTAATGGTCGAGCCAACAGCAATAGACGGTCTTTTCAGACATCCAGAGGTTGGTGAAGAGACTTGGGACAGGTTACTTCAACATGCTAGAAGTGAATGTAAGCCATTTTTCAGATTACACGATAGAATGAGAATGAGGAGGGGGATAAGTAGCTCTGATGGAGGGTTCTGGTTTGATGTCGACATGGAGAATCTTGTCGTTGGCCAAGCAAATTTATTTGCATTTATACTAAATTCTGGAGATGAGCCGAAGGACCTTGTCCTGAAGATTCAAACACCGGATTTCAAACCGAATGAATGTGTATACAAATTACATTCATCGCCTCTCATTTCTACATCAGATCCGCTTAACCCCTCCTCTCTTTCATTTATGATCCAAGAAATGACAAATAATACAAGCATCGTTTGGCAAAGCCTTCTCCCATCAATAAAAGGAGAGGCAACGGTTACAGTAAGACTGGAGGACGACTCGGGAAATCTTATCTCAGGAAGAGTACTAAATGTCCAAGTTGGTAGCGACTTAATATCTAGAACTAGAAGAACGGTAGGGGCGATGTTCATGATAGGCGCCCTCATAGCCATGACTTCTCCATTACTGCCCTTCGCAGGCTCTGTTCTAGGTCTACTTTGATGAGTTCCATTCAAGAACATCCACCTTGTCGCATAGTCGTGAACGATGAGGAAAACGGTCCCGACGATGATCTAAAAACCAGGCTTCACGCTATGGAGTCCAGGCTAAGAAGAATGAGGGATCAAAGAGCATCTCATAATGAAGACGCTCGAAGGGCAGCTAATTCTAGGAACTCAGTTCAAGAACAATCAAAGGAAATAAGATCTAACATAGAGGAAAAACTATCCGAGCAGAAAGAAGTCAGAACTAGGGCAAAGTCACATCAAGCTCAAAGAGATGCCATACAGTCTAGAATAAGGGAAATTATCAACAGCAAGAGAGGGCGGAGAAATGAAGCTGGTAAAGCCAAGTCAGATGTGGTTGAATTATCAGAAGCGATCGCTGAGATTTCACAAATAGAGAACAAGCTCATGACTGATGGGACATTGACTCTAAAGGCGGAGAACAGACTTTTGAGAAAACTGAAAAATTTAGCATCAAGAAGAGACGAACTACTTCCTAAGGCGGCCGAATTCGAAGCCATCAACATTGATCTCGGTGATTTGGAAGGAACCATCCAGACTCTGAAGGCAGAAGCAGATGCTCAACATGAAGAGATGAAAAAAGCTCATGAAGAAGCAGATGCCATTTGGGAGGAAGTAAAGCCAATGTTGGAAGAACGTGACTTCCTGAGGTCAGAAGGAGACAGGCTTCATGGGATATTCGTGGAGTCCAAAGAATTGGCTAACTCGGTCCATGCAGAAATTGAGTCTCTGCTGAAAGAGGTGAATGAGGCTAGAGATGAAATGAAGTCGAGAAGGGAGGAAAGGGCTAGAGTGATAAGGGAACACAATGAGTCCGTCAGAGAAGCCCTCAAGACGCCAGATAAAGACGAGACTCTTGCTGACTCTCTTACAGATAGACTACTCTCAGAGGGTTCACTAACACTGGGTGGTTCAATGTCAGGAGATCCCCAAGCATCACCCAGTGCAAATACCTCAATTCCGCAGAAAAGAAAGAAATCTAGGAAAGTTGGAGCTTTCAGGAAAACTAGAAAGTAGTACTACCATCCTCTTTCTTCAAGTCTTACCGCAAGCGTCTCAATCTCCAGTCCAGGCATAGCTTCACCAATCATCGAGCAAGCCTCAGAAACAATAGAAGGGTCATTGTAGTGGTGTGTAGCCATTACTATGGCTTCCGCAGTGTTAGCTGGATCAGAGCTCTTGAAGATACCAGAGCCAACGAATACTCCGTCCATTCCATGGCTCATCATCAAAGCCGCGTCTGCTGGAGTGGCAATTCCTCCCGCAGAAAAAGTGACAACTGGCAAGCGCTTACTTTCGACTACGTCTGCAAGAACTGACTCTACTTCGGCATACAAATCTTCCATTTCTCCAAAGGGCGTAGTTTTGGAGCTAATATTAAGATTCGATCCTCTCTTTACTCGATGGTAACCATCCATTATGGAAGTCATTATCTCATCATATCTTTCACTATCAGAATCCGTGTTTACTTCACAAAGATACTCTATTTCTTTACTCACAACAACAGCATGTTGTACGGCACTAACGACATTTCCTGTCCCTGCCTCTCCCTTGGTTCTAATCATGGCGGCGCCCTCTGCTATTCTTCTGACAGCTTCTCCTAGGTTTGTGCAACCACATACAAATGGAATAGTGAAATTATTCTTAGGGATGTGGAAGAATGGATCAGCAGGAGTTAATACCTCAGACTCATCTATCATGTCTACTCCTAATTGCTCTAAAACCCGTGCTTCTTCACTATGCCCAATCCTTGCTTTAGCCATAACTGGGATACTAGTAGTTTCTATTATCTCCTCGATCATCTGGGGGTGACTCATTCTCGCAACTCCGCCCATCGCACGAATATCTGCTGGAACTCTCTCTAAAGCCATGACCGAAACTGCACCTGCATCCTCAGCTATGTGAGCTTCTTCAGGGGTCACAACATCCATGATTACGCCGCCCTCTTGCATTTTGGCAAAACCCCTCTTCAGGAGCTCGGTTCCGTGACGCATCTTTGTCATATCAAAGGAGGTAGTCATGAGTATCGCTGTAATAGCTCACTCAAGAACCTATGTAATAATTATCTTAACAATTAGGCTAGAACTGGTGAGTCGCCCTCTGCAATGGGCAGATCTGGTGCTTCTTCTTCATTCCTGTCAAGCCATGACTCGAACTCATCTGGGAGATCAGTATCTGCAAAAATAGCCTCAACAGGGCACTCCGCTACGCACGCCGCACAATCAATACACTCGTCTGGGTCGATAACCAAATAATTATCAGCTTCTCTGAAGGCTTCAACAGGACAAACAGATACGCAATCTTGGTATTTGTGGTCGACACATGCTGAAGTGACTACGTGGGTCATGTTACTCTACCCTCACTATCTAGTCAATACATTTGAAGTCTTGCTCTGATTCATAACCAAGGAATAACTATGCCATGCTTCTTAGCAAATCCGTGATGACCTCAATATGATCATCCCCGGGATAAGCCTCAATTTTGAAAACGCCCTTCACGAAAGCCTCGCTTCTGCCTTTTGAGCATAGCCTAACTTCTCCCTTCACAAGACTAGACAGACTAATTCTCAAGTGCAGATTTTTATCCTCATCAACTCTCATTTGCAAACCATCTGAAAGGAGTTCGAGAAGAGTATCTCTACCAAGTCTCTTAAGACACTCTCTAGCCAATTTTTTTCTCTCAAGCTTAACAATCCCAGTGATCAATAATGGTCCATGAAATGACTTCTCTTCTACCCATTTGACGCACTCATCAATCCCTGATAGCCATTCTAGCGATTCCTGCACAAGTGCAACATCATCTAGCTCGCAAGCATGAACTCGCCACTCGCCCCGGAGTACACCCATATTACCAGGTGGCAATAGGCCATTCATAGTCACTTACCTATGTGACCATCATTAGGGCCTGTTTCAAATACTAAGTGTAGGTCGCAAGGCCGCAGGCGGGGAAGCCCCCGATAATGAGGTCGTTGTAATGGCAAAGGGAGCAAAGGCAAGAGCAGCGGCACGAAGGCAGAAAGATAAGTGGAAGTCCAAGAGATGGTTTTCCATAAGGGCACCAAGAAATCCATGGTCATTCAGAGTAATAGGCGAGACTCTCGCAGAAGATCCAGAAATGCTGATTGGTAGAAATTATGAGATCATGCAGAATGAACTCGATGGCGACTTCTCAAAGATGCATGTTAAGATTAGATTCAGAGTTTCTGATGTCCTGGGGAGTGATGCAATCACTGAATTCATTGGCCACCAGATGATGCAAGACCACGTCAGAAGGCAAGTAAGAAGAGAAAGGGGCAAAATCGATGATACTGTAGACGTAGTGACAGAAGATGGATTCTATGTCAGATTCAAGCCATTAATTCTTACAAGAGAAAGGGTCAAGTCTAGTCAGAAGAACGAGATTAGGTCTGTAGCTAGGGACACTATTCTGAAAGCCGGAGCATCCTCAACTTGGGTCTCCATGCAAAAATCCGTAATGGACGGGGAGCTTGAGGCACTAATTAAGGAAGAAGCATCTAAGATTAGTCCGATAAGAATGGCCATGATAAGGAGGACTCAATTAATTCAATCTGGAGTAGTCACCAATGATGGTCCAACATTAGAGGAAATCATCGCTGAAGAGGAAGCGACTAGAAAAGCCGTCCAAGAGACAGTGGATGTCGAGGATGAAAACGAATCTCAGGATCTAAATGTAGATGAATTAGACGACTCTGGGGCTGATGTAGAAACTGAAGACTCAGATGAAGAAATTGACTATGAAAGTATGACTGTAGCACAACTAAAAGCAGTACTCAAAGAAGCGGGCAAACCAGTATCAGGTAAAAAGGCAGATTTAATCTCTAGAATAATGGAGTGAAATTATGGCCCGCGTCGCGGTGATTTGTGGAACCGGGATGAGTGCATTATCAGATGAATTTGATGTGACCGAGGAAAAATCAACTATTCGAGTTGATACTGATTGGGGCGAAGTACCTGTAACAATCATCAAAATTCCAGAAGGTACAGTTGCAGTTATTGACAGGCACCATTCGTCAGAGGGAAAAAGAACCCCTCCTCACAAGATAGAACACAGGGCCAATATCATGGCCGTCAGTAGTCTACAAGTCGATTTGATAATTAGCATAAATTCAGTTGGTTCAATGAGGGATGATATGCCTCCGGGAACAATTGGAATAACTATTGATGTACTAGATTTAGCAGTCAAACCATGGACGTTTTTTGATGACCATGCCGTACACTTCGACAGAACATCACAATTCAACAAGGAAGCTATGGATATATGCATGAATTCACTTTCTAAGACCCAGGGAATATGTCCTAGTGACGTCATTGTTGCACAGTGCGTCGGCCCTCAGTTCGAGTCCCCCTCAGAGATTTCAGCTCTGGAGAGACTTGGTGCCGATACAGTGGGCATGACACTAGGGCCTGAGAGTAGATTAGTTTCTGAAATTGGAACCCCATATCTGGCTTTAGCGTGCTCATCAAATTGGGCCGCAGGAAGAGATCCCAATGACCCAGAAGCAAACATAGATCATAGCGCTGTAGATCATCTAGCTTCAACCATGAGGTCTCAAATCTCTACATGCATAGTATCTCTTCTCAGTGAGTTTCAAGACATCGAAGGTGAAAGTTGATTTCTCTCCTATCCGTGCGAATATCATGTCTAGGAAGATTAGTGTTAATGATTGGTTGTCTGACGAGATAAATTCAACTCCCGATGGATCGTGGGATACTATGATGGAAAGAGTAGCAAAATTTCACCATAAACATTCATTTGAATCACCTCAAAATAATGGGCATGATATGGGTTACAGGCTGGCACTGACTGTTGAAGAGCTGGGTGAATTATCAGCGGCCATAACAAAGGGCAAGCCCAAATCTGAGGCTTCGGAAGAGTTAGCAGATCTTCTAATACTAATTCTCGGACATTCTCTGGCTATGAAGGTGGATCTTGAATCCGAATTCCACAAGAAAATAGATAAAATCATGCAAAGAGAATCAAAAAAAGGAGGTCTCGGAATAAGAGTTACAGAATATAGGGACCAGAGCTAAACCTCGACCAGCTTCTCTAATTGAGGTGTACTCAGCTGAATGCCGTATTCATCCTGTAAGTCATAAGCTGCCATATTGATTGCATTCCTCACTAGTAACAGCTGGTAAGGTCTTTCCAATACGTATGTCAGCCTCCATATCGCAGCGTTGTTTGAGTTTTCCCTAATGGTTATTTTTGGCTCTCTTAGTGAGTCCAGTGAAGAGCTAGAATCTGAAACTGTTTTGTATACCGCATTTAGATAATTCTTGACATCTTCGCTAGGGACTCCATATCCTATGTTGAACTCAATGAAATCCTTGAACGGACCTCCTTTTGATTTTCTGAGATAATCGGTCCTGTATTGAAGAAGATTATAATTTGGGATCTCTATGTCGTGCCCTTGGGCCAAGTCTCTTATTCTTGTTTGAAGGCCCCTAATTTCTAGGATAATTCCAAGAATTCCCGCTTCAGGAATTGAGATTACATCCCCTCTCCTTGCACTGTTCCCACCAATAACCAGAATTCCACTAAGGAAATCCCTCAACCAGTAGTCCTTGGTTGTAAAAACTATCAATGCAAGGAATCCAATCACTCCAGTAGTTTCCAATAGGCCCGTAATGTCCCAGACATTTATGAGTCCGATAAGGACAGTCATCACGATGACTGAAAACGCCACTAATTCCAGAGTTCTCGAGGTCGGAGTCTCTACCTTTCTCGAAACCCCCATTACCTCAATATCTTCTCCGTATTTTGAAAGAAGAAGAGCCTCTATTGCGCTGAATACTAGATATGATGCGAGAAGGGTGAGAGATGTCCTACTCACCTCATCCGCTGGAAAACCCTCGTCCACCAATATCAGGGAAGCGATGAAAGAAACGAATACCAAAAGATTGAATCCGTGTAGTAGCCTAGTTCTGGATTTTATAGTATCCTCATCAATATCTCTGTGATGCGAAACAATACTGTTGGAGAAGAAATAAACGAAGATATTGAATGCGAATGTGAAATACTCAATCCCCGCAAGATCTGCAAATCTATCTGTGAGAATCCCGTATATGTCAGCCATAAACCAGCCATTGTATGTCAATGAATTAAGATATTGCCTAATTACTTGGTTATCGCCCTCTCTTAAGGGCATCAATGGAGACTCCAGAAATCCAAATGCTGACCAAGATTCCAGCAATTTGTAGTAGTAATCTGACTACATGTCCAGTAGAAGACAAAGACTCTCCTCCTCCCAACTCAATATCATATATCCACATGTACAGATTAGCAGGGTATAAGATGACCAGAAGTACAGCACTCGAGATGCCAGCCCTTTCTCTGTAATATGTTCCAGAGTCAAAGATAATCTCTACGCCAGAAGCCATAAGTCCAATACCAACTAATATTTCTGCCACTCCACTGATTAAAACCCAAAATTTCGCATACCCTATTACTGATGGCACTATCGGCTCAAACCATTTAGTATCTGTGAAATGTAACACCCCGACATAGAAAAAGAATGCTCCACCCGAAATGGCACATATCCATTTGAGATGGATCAATTGATTCACAAAAACGTAAGAATCCATATTACTGCCGCTTCCATACGGAATAAGTCGTCCTAAACTCGTTCCTTTCATCAATTACCGTCTCTTCTACCTTTTCTTCAGTCCAATTATCTCGATTCCAATGTGGAAATCTTACACTTCCACTATCAGAAGTATGGACTGTAGTGACATGAATTTCGTTGACGTGTTCTAGAAACATCTCATAGATTTGTGCACCGCCAATAATCCAGCATTCTTCACAACCGTCCGCATAAGCTATTTCGATCGCTCTCCCAGGGTACAATGCATTTTCTGCGTTTTCATGTTCCCATCCAGTATTTCTAGACATCACGATATTGAGTCTTTCAGGCAGAGGTTGAAAGCTCTCAGGTAGTGAATCCCATGTTTTCCTACCCATAACTACCGCATTGAATCCGTCTCCCTCGGTGAGTTTCTTGAATCTGGATAAATCACCCGATAGTTTCCAAGGCAGTTCATTACCTAGTCCAATATATCCGTCTTCATCCATGGCTACTATCATAGATATGTTCAATTTATCACCTCAAACTGAAATCGGAGCAGGAATATGGGGATGATGCTCGTAGTTCAGTATTTTGATACTCGAGTAGTTGAAACCATCTATCGAATTAATATCCGTGTCCAACTCAAGCTCAGGTAGTGGGAGAGGCTCACGTCTAATCTGCTCCTTGGCCTGATTAATGTGATTACTGTAAAGATGACAGTCCCCTCCAGTCCATATGAACTCCCCCGGCTTAAGATTACAAACTTGAGCAATCATGCATGTCAATAGGCTGTATGAGGAGATATTGAACGGCACTCCAAGAAAAGCATCAGCACTTCTTTGGTAAAGTTGACAGGATAGCCTTCCCTCCCTAACATAAAACTGAAAGAAAGCATGACAAGGCATCAATGCCATCTTATCCAATTCCCCAACATTCCATGCTGAAACTATTATTCTGCGACTTTCTGGATTATCCTTTATCATCTCCACTGCATTACTAATCTGATCTACTACTCTCCCATCAGGAGTTTCCCACTTCCTCCATTGCTTTCCATAAACAGGACCTAGATCACCATTCTCATCCGCCCACTCATTCCAAATTCTAACTCCGTTATCCCTCAGATAACCTACATTGGTTTCGCCAGATAGGAACCAAAGAAGCTCGTGAATAACGCTGGGCCAATGCAACTTCTTTGTAGTCACGGCAGGTAAGCCATCAGATAGATCAAACCTCATCTGATGACCAAATAATGAGATGGTCCCTGTCCCTGTCCTATCTTCCTTCAACGAACCCTCTTCGAGGATACGTCGTAGGAAGTCCAGGTATTGCTCCATTATACCTACGTATAGTTGGCAGTCCTTCAAGGATGCGGCTATTCAGGGTGCTCCCATTTCTTTGATAGTACCCATCAATTGATCTGTGAACTTACGATATAGGGATTTCATAATGGAGCCTCTACCATGTTCGTCTATTGATTTTAGACTCTCCAATTGACTCTTCGAGAAGTCTCCCCCATCGGCCGAAACAAGCCATTCTCCGAATGTAACAGACTCTCCTATGTGGACATCTATTCTTTTCCAGAACCTAATAAAATTCGCACCCGGCGGCATCACTTCCCTAGACCCAATAATTGAGATTGGAAATACAGGCACTCCGGGAAAGCTGGCCGCGAGCCTAGCCACTCCGGTCTTTCCATCTTGGAGGTAGGGCGGCGCGTCATTTCTTGATCTGGTACCTTCGGGAAATATTCCCAATGCAAAGCCCGAACTCAACACATCATGAGCGCGAGATAGAGCATCTCTGCCTCCTTCCGACCTTAGTGTCTCTATCATTCCGTTACTTCTCATGATAAATCGGTTGGGTTGCTTCTGAAAGTGCCCCTCCTTAGCGAGATAAAATACCTGCCTTCTAGCCGCAAGGATTTTGAAGATAGGGTCCAAATTAGATACGTGGTTAGAAGTTATAATCATCGCTCCTTTTCTAGGAATTCTTTCTAGGCCGGTGTAGTTAACATTGAAAAAAAATCTAACAATTGGAGAAAGGAACCTTATCAAAAATCGGTAAATCAAAGGGACTGAGAATGACTCACCAGTACCGCCAATATCCGATAGATAAGAGAACGTACGTAAGTCCTCTGAAGTAAGTTCGGCCACATGTCTCCGAAAGAGAAAGGGATTTCACTCTTTGTGGTGCAATGGCAAATATTCTAGGCATTTGCCCCGTGCGAGTTACATGCCGGCACGTAAATCACTATCGCTAGCATTGGCATCATTATTTCTAATTCCAATAATTTCGCCTAGTGTAGCTGGAGAGTGGACGGATGATGGTTGGCTAACCAATCTTATTGGTCCCGAGAGGATGGAAAATGGAGATGAATTTGGCTGTCATGGATTTCAAGGAATAGATACCATCGAAGAAAACTGGGTCATAGATGCATGCAAAGACTACCTAGTCAGCCATACTGATTCTTCCAGATGGGGCAAGAACCCGGTTTCTTTCGGCATAGTCGGCGATTTCATAGATAATCAAACTACTAATTCGTTGGTAAACTCCGGCTTTCTAATCACGGGTGATATGATTGATACTCCACTAGAAGGACTTAGATCGTTCCCAAGGAATGGGGGTAGCATTGAGAAGAACTCAGCTAACATGGAACTACTTGAGTCCGCCGAAGAGGACTCTTTGGTGAGTATCTGGTGGAGGGCCAGGGTTGATGATATCAAGGTCAGGGAGGACAAGAGCCTAATCTCTTGGCTAGAGGACCAAGAAGTATGGTTTACTACATGGGGGGAATGGTATTTCCATGAAATATCGAGTAGCAGTATTGAAGTCAAAGTCGAAGGAAACAAGATAATAATATCCAATCCTACATCATCCGGAGAATGGGATGTGCCAGGGTCCGTCAGTGTTGAAATAGATGGAAATATCCTTGAAGTCTACAACGATAAAGGTGAGCAATTTCCAGATATCAGTTCCACAGAAAGGAAGCTAAAACAGGGTTGGAGAACACATGAATATGGAGCGTTTTTCACAGTAATGCCCGGAACCTCAGTTGAGGCAACTATCGATAAAAATAATGATAACGTTTCGTATAGTCCATTGGACACATTCAATAATTTGCATCATGCTGTTACTATTGTTGGCCATCATACAACTAATCTCTTCCACTGGTCTTCAGACTTTCAGGAGTCAATTTTGACATTCACATGGTTAGTTGAAAGGCCTTCCGAGGAGGAGATAAATTGGAGCCTCCCAATAATCGCATTATCAGTTTTGATAGCAGTTCCGATTATTGTGAAGAAGATTGTGGAAATGGATGACGGGGAATAATATCCCAAATAAATATCGAAATGTCCCATCATAGGGAGATATCAGGGCCGATGATTTCTACTCCATTACCGCGCATCATTTCGATAATCGATTTCATCACTGCTGTCGGAAGATGTTCAGGGGCATGAATGCCCGGCCCTAACATTTCGGGATCATCAATCCAGGCCTTGATGCACCCAACTGTTACGAGTCCAGTAGTACGAGCCATAGAAGATCCATCATCCCCTCCTGAGTCACTGACCACCCAATCCATTGTGTTTCCAAGATTATCTATGGCCGATACTCCCATCCATGTGAATTCAGAAGCCGTATGGTCAAACCTCCATTCATCAATCAACTCATCTATGTCCAATGAGCCTGTATCTCTCTCTCGAATGAACCTCTCTATATGACCCGGCCATCTGACAGTATACTCAGACATTTCTTCTGCTGGTATAGTGCTCATTATCGAACGTAATCCATCCGTCAGAAAAGCCTCCATACTGCCTCTTCCGGGAATATCTATTGTATGTCTCTCTGAGAGAGCAGGAAGAATTTCGACAATACCCCCTCTGACTACCCTGGCTGGACGGGTATACTCTGCTATTACGTCTCTAGGGGAGAAAGGGGCCATGTAGTTCCAGCCACCTTTTTTCTCAGCAGGGTTGCCTCCAACTTTTATTTCAGCCATCTTCAATCCTCCAGTCATTTTATGTGCTGCGGCGAGAAACATGTTTGACAGTCCCGGTGCTATTCCAACATCCCAGAGGACCTTAGTGCCAATGCCAATTCCTTCTTCGAGGCCCATATCAGGAGTTTTCTCGCTGAAACTCAGATCCACTATGTGTCTGCCTCCCTTACTTGCAAGCTTCTCTGTAAGTCTATGGCCAATATCTCCGGGAAGCATATTGACAAACATATCGTCATTTCCCAGCGCATCTAAATCACGATCAAAAACGTCTCCAATATGGAAAGTAATATTCTTCTCATCGCCAAACTTACTGTTATTCTGATTAATGTCATAGATATGCACTTGGTGCCCACTTTCAGCTAATTTTGTAGCCACATATGAGCCGACCAAGCCAGCACCAAAGCAATGTATCAATTTCATGAGTCGATCGAGTCGGCTATACTCTATTGCACCTTCGGTTAGCTATTTTTGACTCTTAAACAGCGATGACTTGATTGAGGGGGCTACATTCCAGCACTCATGAATGAGGACCTCGGTATTGATCCATGGTCTACCGATGGCGAAACAGATTACTCCAGAATCGTTAATCAATTCGGACTAGAAAAGGTTGATCATACTACTATTCCCGAACCCGGAATGCTACATCGTAGGGGCATTGTTTTCGCCCATAGAGATCTTGATGTAGCAGTCCGATCCATCAGGGACAAGTCACCATTGGGCGTACTTACTGGTTTAATGCCTAGTGGAAAGATGCATCTCGGACATAGTATGGTAATAGAGCAAGTTAAGTGGTTTCAAGACCATGGAGCCGATGTAACAGTTGCTGTTGCTGACCTCGAAGCATTAGCAACACGTGGGACCTCAATTTCTCAAGGACGTAAAACCGCCTTGGAGGAGTATGTCCTAAACTATGCCGCTCTGGGCTTAGATCCATCAGAGACAAAAGTATACTTTCAAAGTTCTAGGCCGGAAGTTCAGAGACTAGGATTCACATTAGGAAGAAGGACTAACCTATCTGAATTCGAGTCAATTTATGGTTTTTCAGGAGATACCAACTTAGCACACGTCCAAGCACCCTTGGTTCAGGTCGGAGATATTGTCCACCCACAATTAGATGATTTTGGTGGACTCAGGCCGATTGTCGTCCCAGTTGGTATTGATCAGGACCCACACCTCAGACTTACCAGAGATATTGTTGGCAAGACTAATTGGTTCAATATCAAGGAGAGAAAATCAGGTGGACTAACCGTTTCTCTTTCTATTCAGCCCGACAACTCTTCAATTTTTGGAATAGGGAGTAATGGTAGAATAGATCGTGATTCCAGAGAGGCCCTCTTCAGTAAAATAATTGACTCAATCACTCCACTGGGATTCGCCGATTTCACGGTAAATCCAAAGCATGGGACAATGGATATTCCCGGAGCAACTAAATCCGATAAACATCTGATAAGAATGAAGTTACTACAACTAGAGAGACATTTAGGGGGGCTTGGTCTAATGCCTCCCTGCTCAACATATCATAGATTCGCCCCCGGGATGACAGGGGGAAAGATGTCTTCTTCTAGACCAGAAACTACGATTTTCATGACCGACACTATCGAGTCGATGTCCAAGAAGGTCAATAGGGCAATTAGTGGGGGCAAAACTACAGTGGAGGAACACAGAAGGCTCGGAGGAGATTGTTCCAAAGATATTTCTTTCCAATATCTGCAGTACTTTTTCGAGCCAGACGACTCAGCAATTTCAGAAATTAGAAGAGACTATGAGAGTGGCAGAATGCTGGCCGGAGATATCAAGAAACTATGTGTCGATAAAGCCACTATTTGGCTAAATGAAATTGTAGAGAAAAGAGAATATTGGCGTGATAGGACCGATGAGTTCATCGCTAGCGACTCCACTTGATTTATTCGTTTGAAACATCAAAAACTGGATAAATTGGCCCCGGATCTAATTCTTTCGCATCTTCGTCTGAAATTTCCGACGATACCGCTTCTTCATGTAGAATTTGACTATGGCCCACCGGGTCAAGGAGCTGCAAAGTGACAACTAGCTCCCCACTCTTGACCATATCAATTTTAGATAGCAACTCATCGCATTTAGTTTTAGTATCTTCATCATTTTCTACGTCGGCCTGTCTTCTGATTGTTCCAATGGCACTTGCGAATCTATCTAAAACTCCCTCTACATTAGAGATATATCCAGTTGAACTTGACCCTGGGGTCACCTCTAGTCCGAGCTCAGCTATCCTAACAGTACACGAGGATGATCGAACTACTCTGGCACTAATATGTTCAGTAGAACTCACGATTAGTGTCCATGAACCTGCTTTCTTCCCCTCTGCAGGTATGAAATCAGTAACTCTCCAGCCGCAACTATTGCACGACATAGTGATCTGTGTATGTTCTCCAAAATATGGTATTTCAGAGCTATGGGCCATCATCTTTAGACTATTCTCATTACCACAAATAGGGCAGGATTGCTCAACACTACTCTCCATATTTATCCTCAACCATTAGATCCACTGGTAAAGTTAGAGGGTAGCAGAAGTAGACGCCTATCTCCTAACCTCACAACCTCGCCAGCTATATCGTCCTCTACAAATCTTTGAATTTTATTTACAGCAACATGTAATTCCAAATCATTTTTTATTATCTCCCCCATCTTGACTATTACCATGTCGCCATCTGAAATCCAATTCATCATTTCAGAAATTCCAGTTAGATCACTTAGCTCACATCTCCTGATTACAATATCGCCAATTACGCGTGGAACGGGCGCATCTGGGTATGATGTTCCAAGGTCATGGTAATCTTGACCAGGAGCCAGACTGTCTCTACTGGGTTCAGAGTTTCTCACTTCGATCCACTTTGGCTCCCCGCGCGTCCCTCTTGCCACAACGTCACAGAATACAGATGCCCCTTGATTTATCCGGTCCTTCTCCCTTAACATAACGTAATGTTGGGGGTTTTCTCAAACCGTGGTCCCGTCGGATTCATAAGGGGCTGTCGTGAGACGATACTGTCGGCACTCCCGGCGGTGACATTATGGATCCCACACTTGATGCAGTAAAGACAGGTACTAGTACCATTGGAATTACATTTGACGGCGGAGTTGTAGTTGGTGCTGATCATAGAGCAACAATGGGTCACTTCATCGCCAACAAGAGTGTTAAGAAACTATTCGATATTTCTGACTACGTTGCCCTCACCACAGCAGGGCTAGTTGGTCACGCACAATCCCTGTCTAGGACTCTATCCGCAGAATTGAAACTCTATGAGCTAAAACAGGGTAAGCACATGACTGTGAAGGGCGCCGCCACATTGACCGCCAATATCCTTGTTGGTAGGCCACACTATGTCCAACTTCTTATCGTGGGCGTAGATAGCTCTGGCTCCAGTGTTTACAGCATAGACTCCGCCGGAGGGTCAATTCCAGACGTCTACTGTGCGACCGGTTCAGGTAGCCCATACATGTATGGAGTTCTTGAAGACCAATTCAAACTTAATATGTCGGAGAAAGAAGCTCTCCGTGTCGCCGCAAAGGCTCTCTTAGCATCTGCACAAAGAGATGCTGCAAGTGGAAATGGCATGGATTTAGCTGTAATCACACCAGAATCTGGCTATCGCCAACTGTCAGAAGAAGAGGTTTCACGCCTCATCCAAGAAATTTGAAATTCACGTTTAGTGCACTTACCTGTATTTAGCAGGAAAGCTAGCGTGAGCAGGAAGTGAATAAATGAGGCTTACTTTCTCAGAAATTAAGAATAAGATTGGAAAAATTGTACCAGAAGGATTAGATTATGATGTTGATTTGGAAGCAGGATCAATTTCCATAATTACTAGAGAACCAGCTTCTTTTGGTGGTGCTGGAGGACAGAGTCTCACAGTCAAAATTGCCAAGGCCATTAGGCGAAGAGTAGTGATAAGACCTCATCCAGAGCTACTTTCAAGTGAAACCGAAGTAAACGACGCCGTATCTAGAATAATGCCTTCAGAAGCACAAATCAGAAGAATATGGCTAGATCCTGCTTTATCTGAAGTTACAATTGAAGCTGATGACCCTAAATCTGCAGTGGGACAGAAAGGAACTAACATCCAACAGCTTAGAAATGAGATTGGATGGTTAGTTAATGTTGTCAGAGCCCCGGCAAGAGAGAGTAGAACACAAACCGACATTAGAAGATTCAGAAAAGAATTGGCCGATGAGAGGAAAACACTTCTCAGAAAATTTGGCACTAGGATATACAGGCCACAAAGACCAGGTCCTTCATGGGCCAGAGTTACGGCTCTCGGTTCCTATAGAGAAGTTGGAAGGGCCATGCACTTGGTAACCACCAATGAATCTAAAGTTCTGGTAGACTGCGGTGCCAAGCCGACCAATAACAGAAGTGAGGTCCAGCCATTCTTCGCCGCCCCAGAGATGCTTCCCTTGGATAATATCGATGCCGTTGTAATCACTCACGCACATGTGGATCATATTGGAATGTTACCGGTTCTATTCAGATACGGATACAAGGGTCCTGTATACTGCACCCAACCAACTAGGGACCTCATGACCCTGTTACAGATGGATTACATCAAAGTAGCTCAGGCTGAAGGAAATGAGGCCCCATACTCAAAATCCGATATTCAGGAATGTATCAAACATGTGGTGGATGTTAATTGGGGTGAGAAAACAGACATAGCTCCTGACATCAAAATGACTATGGAAAATGCTGGACATATACTGGGCTCATCAAGTGTTTACATGCAAATAGGAGAAGGAAGAACAGAGCATAAACTGCTATTCTCAGGGGACATTAAGTATGAGAAATCATGGTTATTCGATGTCGCTACTGTTAGGTTCAATAAGGTAGATACCCTAGTTATAGAATCAACATACGGCGGTCCCCAAAGTATCCAGCCTACACGACAACAGGCCACTCAAGACTTACATGATTTGATTACCGATACACTGTCAAGGAAGGGGAAAATATTCTGCCCGGTTTTTGCAGTTGGCAGGTCGCAAGAGGTAATGATGGCAATAGATGAGCTTTTCAAATCTGAAAAAGTCACACCAGTAACTGTTTGGCTAGATGGAATGATCTCTGAGGCCACCGCAATCCACACAAGCCACCCTAATTACCTCAATAAAGATCTTAGGGGTAAGATGCTAAGAGGCGGGGCTGAGAATCCCTTCAATTCTAAATGGTTTAAACAGGTCGAGTCCAGAGAACAAAGAGAATCGATACTTCTCGACCCTACTCCTTGTATTGTCCTGGCTACAAGCGGGATGATGACAGGAGGACCTATAGTTGAATATTTTAAACACTGGGCACCTGAGCCAGGAAATACACTTTGTTTTGTCGGCTATCAAGCTTCAGGAACTCTTGGGAGGAGGCTGCAAGACGGCCATTCGCAAGTTCCCTTAGTAGACAAAGGACAGACACTAATGGTCGATATACGTTGTAATATGGTGATAATAGATGGATTCAGCGGTCACTCAGATAGAAATCAATTAATGGATTATGTCAAGGCACTAAATCCCACTCCAAGGAAAATAATTTGTCATCACGGAGATCCACAAACATGTAACGCATTCAGAAAAGGCTTGAGAGAGATATTCAAAGTACAAACTTACGCGCCCGACAATCTGGAAACACTACGTCTGGTGTGATCACAGAACCGGTGTATCGAAGCCAAAATCACCCGGTTTCATGGCACTGTCATCATCTATTTTTTCCTCATCCTTCCATTCTTCAGAGATATTTACAGGTGCGGGCTTATTATCTCCAGATGATAAGACCAATGCTACAGAAAACGGCATTAATAGAAGAAATATCCATGACTGATATCCTATCTCTCCAGAAGTAAGGATGTTAAACAATGATAGCATCACTAAGGCCATGGTAAGGACCCATCCAGTTGCTCGGCGAACAGTGCTCATGATACCCTGCCTAGGTCTGGATTAATCAGTCAACCTCTTGTACCTCGCCTTTCATCTTAGTTCATGCAGGGAAGATGGGTAATGCTCAGGTGTGAATGCGGGAGAAATTTTGGCTCCAGAGTCAATTCAAATGCCAATTGTCCAAAATGCAACGGGAAAACATCCCTGACCACAGTGAAAATATTCTCGTCCTCTTCCGAACTGAGAGAAGCGGTCTCCAAAGCAAACGTCCCGGGCGAGATTGTCAGTGAATTATCATTCAAACTGGCCGCCTATGAAAAATCAGAACGAAGCAAAGAGAATTTAACCAGTAGTGATATACAGAAAATTCTGTCCCATGCACTGCTTGCAGATAATTCAATTACACTGAACTCGATTGAAGAATCTATGGCATCACTAAAACTCAAGAAAATGAGTGCGGAGCAATTGATCGAGCTCCTTGAAGTATCGTCAATGGTCCTTAGAAATACAAATAACTCTTGGTCGATTCTCCAGTAACGTTCATTCAAGAGATGCCTTGCGAAACCATAGGGGCCCGTGGGTTAGTCTGGTCTATGCTAGATGCTTTGGGAGCATTTGACCCTGGTTCAAATCCAGGCGGGCCCACCATTTATCCTACTCTACTAAGTGCCTCGATGTCAAATATTGATACTGCATTATCCAAAGCTTCTGAGACATTGAACCACATGGCATCTTCTATCTCATCATCTTTAGGAGTAATTTCATCAAGACTAATGTCTGAATGACATCTATACGTAAATGAAATCCAATTAATCCCATCTTCTGTAAAAATCTCCTCGCGTATAAACGCTCCATCATCATTCCCAAATGAACTACCAGTCTCTCCCTTCGGGTCATCAATAACAATATCAATCCCAAGCTCTTCTTTGGCTTCTCTTACAGCGGCTTCCCTAGGGTGCTCACCATAATCAACAAACCCTCCCGGCAGTGTCCAACAGCCAGTGAAAAAACCTCTTGATACTTTGGCCATTAGAACCTCTCCTTTAGAATTCATAATCAATACCTTGCTTACTACTCTGTGTATCGTTCTGTATACTGATTCTCTTACTACAGGATCAACAGCATTGTCACTGATCACAGAGTCTTTCCACGCCCATTCTCCGGGCCAATCGATAATTGGTCTTCCGTGTATGACTACATGTTCTTCTTGTGCAAGTCTAAACTTGTTTGTCCTTATCTTTTCCCATGGTATTCTAAATCCTTCTAGCTCTGTAGCAGTTGGTAAGCGTATTAAGTCTGAATTCGGGTCATACTCAACTCTGCCCATCTGGGGTATTGCTGGACCTGTGCCGTCATTGTGTACCAACAGTAGTTTACCATCCGATTCAAGGTACACATGTTCTCCCATTAATACACCTATCTATTTTCCCAAGAGCTCGCTTACTGCATCTCGTTCTTCCAAAAGAACAGCAATGTTCTCATCTATCTTCATCTGTGCAAATGAATCGATAGGAAGATTATCTACCACAATCACATCACCATTTTCACATCTACATGGAAAACTAAACACTAATCCTTCAGGAACCCCATACCAACCTTCAGAAGGTAGGGCCATGGATACTATACGACCATCCGTACCTTGCCACCAGTCACGCATATGATCTATTGCAGCAGAGGCAGCCGATGCCGCAGATGATGCCCCACGTGCAACGATAATAGCTTTCCCACGTGTTGCTACCGTATCCAAGAAATCACCCTGTAACCATTCTCTGTCGAATAGCTCAGTTGCACTTTTGCCATCAACCATGGCGAAACGGGGGTCTGGGTACATAGTGTTAGCATGGTTTCCCCAGATGAATAAATCATTTATCTTCGATGCGGGTACGCCTGAGCGCTCGGCCATCTGTCCAACGGCCCGATTCTGGTCGAGCCTAGTCATAGCAGTAAATTGCCGAGGAGGTATTCTGGGTGCATTTGCACACGCTATTAGGGCATTGGTATTACACGGGTTACCGACGGTAATAATCTTCACTTTTGACGAGGCAACAGCATCAATTGCCTTTCCCTGTCCGACGAATATTGGGCCATTTGCCGCCACGAGATCAGATCGATCCATGTCTTTAGTCCTAGGTCGCGAGCCAACTAGAAAAATCACATCGGCTTCTTTGAATGCCACATTTGGGTCATCTGTACCTAATATCCCACGTACAAGTGGAAACGCAGAGTCATTCAACTCCATCATTACTCCCTCTAGGCGTTGCATTCCAGGTGGTATTTCTAGTAGCTGCAATGTAACTGGTTGGTTCATTCCGAAACAATCCCCACTCGCTATCCTCCACAATAGTGCATATCCAATATTGCCCGCGGCCCCAGTGACAGCAACACGAATTGATTTTTTCATCCCGTCATTCGCCATACCAACGATTGCAATTTCATTAGAATCTGTGGACACTATCTCTCCTCGTGCTAGCGGTAGTGATTGGAGTATTAGCACTTTGCGACAAAACAATCTGTAAAGCACAACAGAATATCCTCTTGAGACAATGAGATTAGTGAGCCGACGGCTTCAATAAGCGCCAACATCTCGGAAGTTTAACTTGGTCTTCGACTAAACGAGTGATACTATGCGACTAGGTGTTCTCAAAGAGCCACAGGGGGAGATGAGGGTTGCTATAGTCCCCAATTCCTTACTCAAACTATCGAAGTCTGGATTTGAAGTATTCATAGAAAAAGATGCTGGAATCAATGCAAACCATTCGGATGAAGAGTATGAAGGTAGGGGCGGTACAATATGCTCTAGAGAAGAGGTGTTGGCCTGTGATGCGATAGTCTCGATCAGGTCCCCAGAATTATCAAGCATCGCGGAAGGCTCAGTACTGATTTGCGTCGCCGATCCATTTAGGAATCCCGATACAGTAAACGAAGCAATCTCTTCAGGTATTACTTTGATCAGTATGGATATGATTCCAAGAAGGCTATCCAGGGCCCAGTCCATGGATGTAAATTCTAGTCAAGACAACCTCTCCGGATACAAAGCAGTATTGCTGGGTGCTTCAAATGTCTCCAAAGCCATACCAATGATGACTACTAGTGCAGGTACAGTAAAACCTGCGAAGTTCGTTATTATGGGTAGTGGAGTTGCAGGGCTACAGGCCATAGCTACGGCCAAGCGTATTGGTGCGATTGTATATGCTTCTGATGTTAGAAAATCTGCAGCAGAACAAATTGAGTCTGTTGGTGGCAGGTTCATTGAGGTGGAGGGAATGGATGATTTCGAAGACGAGTCAGGTTATGCTAAGCCCCTGACCCCCGAGTTTATTCAGAAAGTCAATGATACAGTATGTGAAGTTGCCAGTGATGCCGACGTGATAGTAACCACAGCTCGAATTTTCGGTAGACCAGCCCCTATTACAATCCCTGAATCTGCCGTACGCTCTTTCAAGACCGGCTCAGTAATTGTGGATATGAATGCCGATGTTGGTGGAAACTGTGAGCTCACATCCCCTGGGGAAACAGTGGTCAAACATGGAGTTAAAATTATTGGAATTAATAATCTTGCAGGAACGATCCCTTCTTCAGCGAGTATGCTGTACTCCAATAATATTACTAATTTCGTCATCTCAATATCGGGGGATGACGGTCTAATATTGGATTCTGAAGATGATATCCTAGTAGGGCCGCCCGAAGGCTCTGACTTCTTCGTAGATGGCATGGGTGGTGTTCTGATTTGTCGTGATGGAAAGTTACATCAAAACCAAACTAGATTGGGAGGGATATTGTAGTGTCACTTACACTTACAGCTCTCATCGGTAGCATTACCGTATTCGTGCTTGCTATTTTCCTGGGTTTTGAATTAATTAGTAAAGTTCCTCCCACACTACATACGCCTCTGATGTCAGGTGCGAACGCTATATCTGGGATTACCATAGTCGGGGCACTTATTCTATCTAACGAAATTTTCAGCGGAATAGACACCTCATTTGCAGCTATTCTAGCGTTTCTCGCCCTAGTAATGGCAACGATCAACGTAGTAGGTGGCTTCATGGTCACAAATAAGATGCTGGAAATGATAGCAGGTAAGAAGAGAAAGGGAGGGAACTGAATGGTCGACCCCGTCGTCTGGGATATTGGATACCTGATTTCTGCATCCATGTTCATCATCGGCATAAAGAGACTTTCTAGTCCGAGAACCGCTCCTTCTGGAAACAGACTGGGAGCCCAGGGAATGCTTCTTGCAGTCATCATTACTCTATTAAAACTTCAATCTGAGGGGATAATCGGTTGGGAACTCATAGTTGGAGGGCTCGCTATAGGGTCTCTCATTGGATATCTGATGGCAACTCGTGTTGAGATGACAGGGATGCCAGAACTGGTTGCTCTGTTCAATGGCTTCGGTGGTGCCGCCTCCGCTTTAGTTGGATTGTCTGAGGCATTAAAGAGAATTTCTGAGGGTGTTCCCGAACCGGGCGTCGAACTGTATGCAACATGGACCGCTATTGGACTATCGGCTTTGGTCGGCTGGATTACACTATCTGGGAGTCTAGTAGCGATGATGAAACTAAAGGGTGGCTTTTACATCCCATTTAGCAAGAAAGATGACAGGGGAAGAAGTAAATGGTTCTCCTTCCCTACTTGGGGTCCACCTTGGTTAAATTATGTTAAGGTACTACTACTATTATGTTCTATAATGCTAATTGCTATGACTATCCAGGAGCCAGAAAATAAGACATGGATCTATTCTTTGGTAGCCACATCTACTATTCTCGGGATACTATTTGTTATGCCGATTGGTGGTGCAGATATGCCCGTAGTAGTCAGCCTCCTCAATTCACTTTCTGGTATAGCGGCAGCGTTTACTGGTTTTGTCATAGGAAATAACGTACTAATCATCGCTGGTTCCATGGTTGGTGCGGCAGGTCTAATTCTGACTTTCATTATGTGTAAGGCCATGAATAGGGAACTCTATGATGTTCTCTTCAAGGCTTTCGGAGGATCAGGCGAGAGAGATCAATTAACAAGGACAAAAGTCGGAAGTGATCCAGAGGAGGTCGCAATGGTACTCGATGGTGCTCAGAAGGTCATCGTTGTACCGGGCTACGGTATGGCAGTCAGCCAGAGTCAGCATGCAGTCAAGGAGTTTGCAGACTTGATGGAATCAATGGATTGCGAAGTACTCTATGGTATTCACCCTGTGGCAGGGAGGATGCCAGGTCACATGAACGTCTTATTGGCAGAAGCGAACGTTCCTTATGAGAAATTAATTGAGATGGACGATATAAATTCCGAGTTCCCAGATTGCGATGTAGCAGTTGTTATAGGCGCTAATGATACTACCAACCCAGCCGCAAGATCGGGAGAGGGCCCTCTTGCTGGAATGCCAATATTAGATGTTGATAAATCATCTATTGTAGTAATAATCAAGAGAAGCCTTTCTGTAGGCTATGCAGGTGTAGATAACGATTTATTCTACATGGATAAAACCATGATGCTGTTTGGTGATGGAAAGAAGATGATGAATCAACTGAATGCGGCTGTTAAGGAACTATAATTGGAGGACATGGTAATGACTCCGAGCAATGGTTATTTGTCACACGCACCCGATAGTCATATGGGGACGCGTATGATCAAGAGTTTCAAGAGGGCCTTTGCGGTAATTCTGGTGATATCCATAATGTCAATTCCTGCCATGGGAATGAGCTCAGGCCCAGGTTATGAGAATTCTGATGGGGATCCAACAGTGAAGTATGGGTGCTCATGCCATAACAACGGTGCCGCTTCGACTAGGGCCGTAGTTATGGTCACCGGAGTTCCTGTGATGTATGAATTGGGTGAGTCCTATGATATGACAATCAAGGTCGCTGACTCACTTACTCTTTCGGGAGGCGATGGCAATACAGAAGGGGGGTTCTTGATGACTTCTGATGGAATAGGGGAATTCTCGTGGCTTGAAGATGAGGATATCAGAGTGGCCGACGGGGCACCATCGGATATTTCACATTCAGATGTTGATTCTGATGGTATTTGGGACATAACATGGACTGCTCCATTGAATGATTCCGGACATGTATATTTCTGGTTGGCTGGAAACTCTGTCAATGGGGACGGAGCACCAGGAGATGAGGATTGGTGGAATATCCTGTCCTTTACAATAAATGCTCCAGATACAATTCAATCTGGCGACTCAGGGGCTACTTTAGAGACTCGGACGGTTTCATTGGGTGACTATGATACCTTATTCCTAATAGAAGAGTCTGAAGCTCAGAAAGAAGCAGAGAGGCAAGAGGCTCTCTCAAACAGAGTTTTCAGCCAAGGTAATCTGTTTTTCTGGACCAGCCTCACAGCTCTACTAGTTGGCGCGTTAGTGCAGAGAGAGATTCTAGAGAGAAAGTATGACGATGGTCCAGAATTCTTGGCTAACGAACTCGCCTACCCACAAGCATTGAGAAGAGGCCTGATGAGTATTGTCTCATTCATAATTGCAATTAGGTGGGCTTCATCGGAGACGCCCATCTATTTCCCCCCGCCGGCAGTAGTTGAAGAAGGTACTAAGGTTACTGATCTAACAGTCTTCCTAACGGGCTGCGCCTTCCTCGCTAGCGCACTATTTGCTTATGGCGTCTATCGAACTATTTTGGCGGCCAGAGTCTCCCCTGATGTCAAGGATCGTCTATAGATGTCAGAAAATAACTCTCTTTCTCTTCCTAAGCCAGTGTTCTATCATCTACAGGATCTTTACTCAATAATTAGATCAACCGTAATTTTAGTTGCTTTGTGTGCTATATTTTGGTCTTTCACTTCGGCCAGTATTTTGACTGAATGGATATCATCTTTCAATTTCGGCGCCGATTCTCAAAATATGGCTATATATTCTCCCTTTGAATGGATAGAAATTAAATGGTCATTTTCAATATTAATGTCCATGATTAGTGTAATTCCGGTCACATCATATTTGCTACTGAGATTTGCAAAACCCGGGCTATATCCTCAGGAGTATAGTTGGTTGAGATTTGTATTTCTGATAAATTCTCTTCTTCTTCCCGTACTGATTTTTATTATATGGTTCTGGTTAATGCCCGAGATGGTTAATGCAGTATCCTCGATATCTGAATTGAACAACGTTAGCCCGAGATATGATATTGCAGAGATATCAAGGCTCTCGCTAGGAATAACATGGATTGCCATCGTATCATTAATCCTCATCAATTCACTCACAATAGCAAGGTCTACAAACAGTCAGATCGGGATATATTCTTGGGTTAGGCCCAGGCTAATCCTTATGTGCGCAGGTATACTAATTTTAACCATCCCCGCAACATTTGATGGTTTGAGGATAGTTATTTCTATCTCAATTATTATTGTATGTGATAATCTTTCTAGAATAGTGCCATTGACTAACTATGACGCTTAATTAATCCAGATTGTCACTGCATTCAAAGCTCACGCATTGTACCGATACATGTGAAAACCATCAGGGTTGCCATAGCTGTGCTAATCTTAATGGGTGGTATCTTTGTCAATTTGAATCCAGATTTGTTGGACTCACGTTATGACTTTGAAGAATCTGATGAAACTTCAAATCTACTTGGACTACAAATAGATGAGAGGTGGCTTGTACTTAGGGTCGCCTTCCCTGATTCTCCTCATTCAGAGGCATTGACTTCCTCGCTGTTGAAGGGCCAAGGATCAGCAGAGGAATATGTACAACAGCTATCGGGAGGATCGTCAACGTTACAAGTTACAATCTCAGAAGAAGTCTGGTTTTCTGAGTTCGAAGAATCCTATTGGGGCGCCGATTCGGAAGGAGAGAGGGACGTTGGCAATAATGGCATGGGAGTAGATAAATTAGTAGAGGAATCCGCTAAAAATTTACTCTCGGACATGGATCTCTCGGAATGGGATTTAGATGGTGATGGTATTGTGGACAGGCTTCTAATCTTACATTCAGGGAATGCTCAAGAGTCAGGGGGCGCCCCCGATTCCATTTGGAGTCATTTCTCTACATTATCATCACCAATAGAAATAGGCCAATGGGAGATTAATCACTACACTATTTCCTCTCTTGATTCTGGTTTGGGGACCTTAGTTCATGAGATGATTCATCAAATGGGTGCCTATGATCTATATGATGTAAATTCAGAACTACCATCCAGAACTTGGAATGGGTTGGGCGATTGGGATATCATGGCTAGCGGAAACTGGAATGGTAATGCCATGACTCCTGCTATGCCAGGCGGCGCGACACTTCTGACTATCAATGGTCCAGGGGTGGAATCAATCAATCCTCAAATAAGGCAAAATATTACGTTATTTCCAATGAGCTCTACTGAAAATAGAACCAGGGTCGTATCAATCGACACAGCTCCAGATGAGTTTGTTCTAATTACATACAGGGCTGATTTAGGATTTGACTCTGAGCTTCCTGGTGCTGGAGTAATTATAGAGTACTTAGATAGAAATAATGGAAATTTGGATGATAATACAGTCAACAAAGATCCGAATAATCCATGGGTAATGATTATCGAAGCTGACGGAGACCAAGCTCTACTGAGAAATCGTGATAGTGGTAGTAGCGGCGATGCATTTCAAACCGGAGATTATTTCGGTTCTGATGGTCACCTGATAAGAGATAATAGAGGCAGACTAGTTCCTTGGAAAATTTCGATTACTAACATCGAGCAATCAAACGCATCAATTGAGATTACTCCCGATGACGAGTTCACAAGCAGGGTACTCACACCCAGATCCCCGATACAACTTATTGAGGGCGAGAGCGCATATGCGACCATCTCCACCGAGTTACCATGTACTTTGGTAATCAACACCAGTATCGATCTGACAACTCCCGAACCAACTGAGATTGAGATACCAGCTGGAAATACTATTGTTCCGCTTGTCAGATTTTCTGACACTAATTTAGACATGGGAATGCTAAATGGCAATATTGGCTGTAAAGGTAAAACACCTGAAAACATCAGAATCGATTGGCAGGCCATAGGGCATAGAATTTCTGATCAGGAAATAGAGCATATAATTGACTGGGACCAACCATCAACCATCTCTGTCCCGATTTCAATGATTGGATCAGGCTCAAGGAATTATGATATTGCTCTGGAGGGAGCGGTTAGTAGGATTGCATCTTCTGATACGCAGGGGGAGCTATTATCTGGAGATGATATTGTTCTTAGAATTCAACCAGATGGTCTACTGACACCAGGGATGTATGCAAGGGGAGAGATTGTTTTTCAAGATGAATATTCCGTCGAGCAGAGAATAGATATTACTTTGATTGCAGAGTCTTCCTTTACAGGAGATGGTGTATTGGGCTGGATTTCACAGCCATCTAACGGACTACTCGTCATATCAATACTGTTAGCTTTCAGCGTAATTGTTGGAAGAGACTCAGAAAACTAGCGCGGGCTACTCCACCTTGAATCCGCTGGTGGCCTAGATATGGAAATGTAAGAAATCGCTTCTCCGATGAAAATTGGCATTATCCATATTTTATTTACCCCAGATGCTAACCTAGAAGCTAAACAGGCTTCATTCCAGTCACTCGGTATATTTTCAGGATCCGCTACTAGCCACGGGGCATGGGATTCTCCGACATCTCCTTCATAGCATCTCCATTTCGTTCCATACTTAAATCCAGATTTCGGGTTCAGGCCTCTATTCAATAAATCCTGAAGAACAGTGGCACTACTGTCCTTATCTCCATTTATCAGAGTTCTAAAGGCAGAATTTGTTATTCCCCCTCTTAAGAATGGTTCAGACATCCTTACATCGATACCATCTGAGATATCTATGAAATAGCCTCCACTGGATATCTCAAATAAGGACTCTCGATTAATTTCCACTAGGTTGAATTTCCCTAGTTTTCCCATTGGATCTTCAGTAGATATTCTATAAGTAACGGCTGAACATTCTTCATCGACAACAATAACTTCTGGAATCAATCCCTTAAGTTGTATATTCTGGCACCATCTATACAATTCATTTGGACTAATGGCGTCATTGGAATTATACAGTAGTAATTCTGAAACAGGCTCAGTTTCTCTAGGATGCGAGTTAGAAGGCCACCTCATTGCCCAACTATTTTTTTCGAAATTATAATCACTGTTCCACTGCTCCGTGTTTAGAATAACTTTGTTACCAGGAACTCTCAGTGCCTCCATAGCTGAATACTCAGAGAGAAAATTGGTGTTATCGACCAACTCATCTATGATCACGTTTCTACTTGGGGCCTTGATGTGCCTATGATTGATACAGAAGAGTAGCTCTACCGTACTCATTAGGATTCCTCCGCCTTCGGCAGGCTTCCCAATTGCCGACTTATGCCACAATCTATCAGCAGACTTTTCATCAAAGTGCCAAAGCCCGTCAATCCTCTCCATGGTAACGCTAAAGGGTATGTAATTTCATCCCCTCGGTCCAGAAATATCATTTCCTAATGCCTACTCGAACGGCTGTGTCTGTGTACAATGAGGCTGAGTCGCTACAAACCCTAATCACCCTGCTAAGAGAAGTTGAAGGAACAAGAGTGACCCTAATAGGTGATGTAATGCTAGATAGATACCATCATGGATATGCAAATAATCTCAATTCCACTGCTCCTGTTCCTGCTCTGAGAGTAATATATTCAGAGGAATCTCCAGGAGCGGCAGCTCACATCGCCAGAGGCCTCAGCTCATTGGGACTAACTGTCGATCTACATAGCTCGGTTGGTGATGATAATGAGGGCAAAAGCATCATCAGTACTCTAGATGGAGATGGAATCGATACCTCTGGAATAATTGAAGTCGAGGGGAGGAATACATTGACGAAGATAAGATTCTACGGAAGTAGAGAGAATTTACTAGACCAAGTGCAAATATTACTCCAAGCAGATCGTGGCCCTTTAGAAGACTTAGATCCTAGTGTCAGTGTTTCTCTTACGAAGTCTTCGTTGGACTCAATGTCAGAAAGTCAAGCATTAGTAATATCAGACTATAACAAGGGAGTTATTACAGAGGATGGCTCAGAGATATTAATTTCAGCGGCTAAGAAACTTGGAATTCCATGTATTGTTGATCCTAAGTTAACTGGATTATCTAGGAGCAGGGGGGCAGACATTGTGATTTTTGGTATGAGGGGGCTAGAGTTACAAAATAAGAGGCTGATGACTTCTTCTTTGGACGAAGCTGCTAGGCAACTTATCGATACATACGATTGGGGTGCTTTGTTGGTACTTGGCGGGGTGAACGGAGTTACGCTACATTCATCAGATGGCAGTAGGGTTTTCTTCCCCTGCAGGGCAGATGCTCCAAAGCAACTAATCGGACTCAACGACGCTGCCGCAACAGCCTTAGCGGCCGCATTGGGAAATGGTTTGGATGTAGTAGATGCGGCCGCGCTATCTGCCGCTGCCTGTGAATGTATACTGTCTGCTGAGGCTAGTCAAGAGTTTGTGGATAGTGCCACATTACAGCTGTGGCTAGAAGAGCTATCTTGGAAATTAAGAATTTCAGATAGATAATCAATTTTCCAAGAAGTTCAAATCACGTTCCTATTAGCGAATGACATGAGACGCAATCTGGCGATGCTATTTTCATTAGTCATCATTCTCTCATTACTCCCAACTAAACCGCTCGATGGCATAGATAATGTAGATTTTTTCTCAGATGAGGGCAGTTTTTCCGATCCTCCTCTAATTAGCTTCGATCAAGACTTAGGAATTAGCATCGCCGGTAATACAACAATATCTGGATTTATTGTCTCAGCTAGTGCCCCCGATACCTCCACATGGCAAATAACCAGGCTTTCGGAAGAAGGCGCTTTGACAAATATCACTAATGTAATTCCTATGGAAATATTCCCTTCATTATCCAATCAAGATGACGGACTATCGAGATGGGTATGGGATTTTACTATTGACCCATCTTCAATACCTAATTGTACCTGCTTTGTTACTGTAACTGTGGCTTCTAACTCACTATATTCTAAAATATCCACTATTTTCTTTACTGGAGTTAGTAATGTGCCAGCACTAGTTTTGGATAATCATGTAGATATCACTGAACAGTATAGTACTTACAGCGAACAGATAGATATTTCTGGTTGGGCATATTCTCAGGATGGCCTCCCAGTAAGGGTGTATACTATGGCAATAAACTCAGAGAATTCTGCCAATGCCTGCTCAGATTTCCTTTCAATCTCATCTTTAGATGACCTATCTGGACTAGATTTTGATGCCTCAAGCGAATATGCTTCTTTTGGTTATTTTACTGACTATTTTGACTCCTCTATGCTAGAAGATGGTTGGTATTCATTATGGACCTTTACTTCATCCTTTGATAATTCCTCCATAATACAATCTTTATGCACCGTTTCAAAGATAGATAATTCTGACCCTATCGCAATTATTGAAGGAGAAATAAGTTCTGTCGAGGGAGATGGGAACTTAATTTTCGATGCAGGCTCATCATATGACTATTACTGGGGGAAGGAAGATCTGAATTATGTATGGACGCTAATTAGAATGGATGCTTCTGGTGATTCGCTACAAGAAACAAAGGAAGGTAGAGAATTTAGCTATTTTACAGTACAAGACGATGTTTCAGGTAATTTCGTACTATCACTTCTCGTAGTAGATTACCAGGGCAATACTGATTTCACTAGTATCGAATTCTCGATACAAAATCTAGATCCAGTAGCTAAATTGATAGTTTCAGATAATTCCCTATCGGACGGGGACAGTTATCAGCTACCCGATCTGGCTGAATGGACTCTTGATGCATCTGACTCTATCGACACTACGAATGACATAGATGGACTTAGATGTGTATGGAAAATCAACTTTAAGACAATTTACGAAGGTTGTGAAAGGAAGTTCTCATGGCCCGAAGGAGATTCCAACAACAGTCTTTTCCTGACACTGGAAGTCATTGACGATGATGATGACTTTTCCGTGATAACTGTAGAATTATCTCGTTCGGATCAAACAAATGAATTACCAATTCCAATAATTGTCTTATTGGTATCGATCTTATTTTTCATCTCTTCTATTCTCTACTCTAGGAGACATGACGATATGCAAATACCAAAATGGAATGACTAGAAATAATATAATACACCCTCATCACTAAGTATGAATATATTAGGTGACACACATGGAAGATACCATAGCAAGCAAGTCAGAGTACTTCCACCGACAAGATAGGCTAATGTCCAGAATTCTACCAAATTCCCTAGTCATTATTCCGAATAATCGGCCCTCAATTAGATCTAATGACACAAAGTACCCATACAGAGCAAATTCGTATATGCTGTATCTGTCAGATTGGCAAGAGCCCAATTCAGTATTGACAATCAGTAATCTAAATGCGGCTCGAGAATCTACATTACATGTTAAACCAAGGGATACCGAGAAAGAGATTTGGGAAGGCAGGATAATCGGTCCCGACGGTGCTCTGATTAACTGGCCTGTTGACAAGTCTAATTCAATATTGGATTTCGAAAACTATCTTAAAATAGAATTAAAAAATCACTCAAATTTATACCTAATAACTGGGATTAATCCAGAAATAGACGATATAGTACAAAATTTTTGGAACAAGGATATCTTAGATCCTCGTATCTACTTGGATGAAATGAGGATGATTAAATCCTTGTCTGAGATAGAATTAATGAAGAGAGCATCGTCAATCGCTTCTGAAGCTCATGTTAAGGCAATGTCTATTTCCAGACCAGGGATAGGCGAATGGGAGATACAGGCATCTATCGAGAGTCATTTCACGATGTGTAGGAGTACGAATAGCTACAACCCCATTGTTGGAGGTGGTGACAACTCAACAATCCTACACTATAGCTCAAATTCAGATAATATTCGGGGGACAGATTTAGTTTTGGTAGATGCAGGATGTGAGGTCAATGGTTATGCTTCTGATATTACCAGAACTTGGCCGGTTTCAGGCATGTTTAGTGAAGCACAGAGGGAGATCTATGAATTAGTCCTGAGAGCTGAGCTTTCTGCTATAGAGGCCTGTCAGGTTGGCTCTCCCTGGGAAAATATGCATAGGGCCGCATCCGAGGTTCTAGCTAGAGGACTCATAGATCTGGGGATTCTTCAATGCTCTTATGAAGATGCGATAGGGGATAACTTAGACGGCGACTATCGAAAATTTTTCATGCATGGCACCGGACACATGCTTGGGCTGGACGTTCATGATGTTGGAGGAGGCAGGCAAGGAGGAAAAAAAGGCCCAATACTAAAGTCCGGCATGATAGTAACAATTGAGCCAGGTTTGTATTTTGCATCATGGAGGGACGATATTTCAGTCCCTGAGAAATACTCCGGTATAGGAGTGCGTATTGAAGATGACGTTTTGATTACTGAAGATGGTCCTGTAGTACTAACGGAAATGTGCCCCAAGACAATCGATGAAATAGAATCAATTGTCGGAAGTGCTTTGTAAATGGGTCACAAGGAAATATTGGAATCTCAATTGAGTAGCAATCCACTGAGGATTACCGTTGATGAAGCAATCGAGATCTATCAAAATGCTAGTTTAAACGACCTAATGTATGTAGCTTCAATGGTTAGAAAGAGAATTGTACCAGGTAACCAAGTAACATACCTGGTCGATAGAAATATCAATTATACTAACGCTTGCACAATTAATTGTCAATTCTGTTCATTCTACAGGCCGCCGGGGCATAAGGATGCATACACTCAAACCTTCGAACAGATAAGCTCTAGGATTTCGGAATTGGAAGAAATTGGTGGCTCTAGAATTTTAATGCAGGGAGGAGTTAATCCGGAACTGCAATTAGAATGGTACACTAGTATCATTGCACAAATTCACGATGCGCATCCAAATATAGATCTAGACTGTTTTTCACCCATCGAGATAGAAGGTATTGCCGAAGTATGTAATTTGTCTACATTAGATGTACTAAAGCACCTTAAGGATGCTGGAATGCATGGTTTGCCAGGAGGCGGTGCAGAAATGTTGGTCGACTCGGTTAGGATGGACATATCTCCAAAAAAAGGCTCCGCAGATAACTGGATTAGAGTAATGAGTGAAGCGCAGGAGATCGGTCTAACCACATCAGCTACCAATGTCATTGGATTCGGCGAAAGTAGAGCTGATAGAATTCTACATATGGATAGGATTAGAGTTGCTCAAGATCAGGCTATTACATCTGGAAATTTAGGGTTTACATCCTTCATATCATGGCCAGTTCAATTGGAGAATAATGTCTTCGGATCTAGAAATAGGGGTGAAAATAGAATCCGATTGGGCGCGTCATCTACAGAATATCTGAGGCATGTAGCAGTATCTAGAATCTTCTTTGATAATATTTTACATATTCAGGCTTCATGGCCAACAATGGGACTCGAGATAGCTCAATTGGCACTATCAGGAGGTGCGGACGATGCTGGTTCTACTATGATGGAAGAGAATGTAGTTTCAGCTTCTGGAACTAACAAGACAATGGCATCTGAGATTGAGCTTCAGAAGATAATTATTAGGTCGGGGCACGTTCCAATTAAGAGAGATTCAGACTATGTCTTAATGGATACCCCAATATACGATAACTCTGAACTCTTCGCACAAACTCCGATTCAGTAATATCAAGATTCTGTCCGTCCGCTCCTGACTGGAACTTCTTCGATGAGTATCTTCTGACTCAAGGACTTGATATTGATCGGCCTTACCCATTTCATTCTAGTGCCATCGATTTTATGGGCCTCGATGACCACTTCCCAGTGAATTGCTATCATCGCAGAATAAATCGTACTGGGCCACGAGTTAATCGGACCCATAAGAATTATTTTTTCTGAATCTATTTCCGTCCAAGGTCCAAAATCTTGAACTCTCATTGGCTCCAAAAGCAATAATCTACCTCTGCTAACTGGCATTGGAACCGACTCTCCAACACCAGTTCCATGCTCATCCGCTGTAGATATCCTCCTTTCAGGAAGTTCTGTTGACATCCCCGGCGCAGGTTGTCCGAATCTAGTTCTTCCAATAGCACCCAGTAATACGTCTCTTTTCGGTACGGCTATGCCGACTTGAACTCGAGCCCTCTTTGGAATTATTCCTTCAGGGAATGATATTTTGCTTATTTCTACCCTATCATTTGTATTAGATGATATTTCAATTTCTGGAGATGCAAGTGGATTAGAAATATACTCATTTTGTCTTCTAATATCCATAATATTCGCTACTACTCTGAGTAGTATTGGAATAATAAAAATCGGGAATGCAACCAATATCATTAGAGGATAATCAAGCGGGCCGAAATTTACAGGAGTGAAAATAAACTCTGGAATGAATCCAATATTTATCAAAGCCGGCTCCAGAGCGTGTAGCATTAAGGCGATGATCAGTACTACTACGCCGGGAAAAATCATACTTCTTGCCTTCGCATGCAATGGATCGGGCTCTATGTACCACCCATTTCTTGTTCTCATGAGAAATGGCAAGGTTTCGTATGTTACTTCCGTATTTATCACTGGCAATGACGCATCCTTTTCCGTTTCACCCCTCCACTCAATTAACCACGATTCGTCATTCCCTATTCTAAAATCAGCCGGTATAGCCTTATCTGATTCCAATATTACTTCTACTAGAGGAATTCCTTTTGGATCACTGTTTTCGTGATCGAAGGGAGGATATCTTACTCTCTGCACCGATCTATACATATTATCCCCATATTACTGCTACTGCCGCCCTAGTGGCCAATGATCTGAACTCCGGAACTTCCTTCAGCAACCTTAATCCTAAAGGTATTGGATTATCAATTTCACCAGACTGATTAATTATCTCAGTCACATCAGGTCTAGACCACACTTTGAAAACTTCATCCAATTCATCGTCACTAGCCCCTGTCAAAAATGCATTTCTTAGTGCTCTAATTCTCTCTAGCTTCCTTCTCAATGGATCTAGTAACTTGCTAATCTTTAGCATCGTTTCTTCTGATAAATCTCCCTTTACAATAGATTCAGAAAGTCTTGGAACAAGTATATCCACTTGATCGAAACCCGTACCTATTCCTCCACCGGTTGTGGGTTTGCACGAGCCAGATGCATCTCCAAACAAAGCTACCCTTTCCTTAAGAGGATTCTTAATCAATCCACTAGGCACCGGTCCACCAAACCTACCTATGATAGTACAATTTTGAAACCTACTCTTCCACTTTGAGTCATTCATTAGATTACTAATCAACATCTCACATGACTTTCCTGAGAGTAACTCAGCTTTACTCCACATGCCGATTCTTGTTGTGTCTCCAGATGGTATGGCCCAAGCAAAAAATCCAGGTGCTATATCGGATCCTGTGAACATGTCCAGCTTGCCCGACTCGTTTCTGTATCCCGTTACCTCTACCTGATATCCAATCATCATTTCTTTAGGTCTTCCCATTCTCATGTATCTTCGTACCCAAGAATGAGCCCCATCACAACCACAAACCAGTGCACACCTTATCTTTCTTTCAGAATTTCTAGACTTAAGTACAACCTCTGCATAATCATCAAAATTTGTGATTCTGATAGGTCTCGATTCTAGTAATAATTCAGCTCCACTATCTATGGCTAGCTTTACTACTCCTTCGTCGAATTTCTTCCTACAAACAGACCAAGTTCGTATTCTATCAGAAGATCCAATATCTACTGTAATTCCATTTGGACTGTTTATTCTAGCTCCCCATATGGGGGATAGTACACTTTCTTTCATTGGAACCCTGTCCATAGCTCCCGGATTAATTAAACCAGCACACTGAAATGGCCTACCAATTTCTAAATGCTCCTCGACAATTAGTACTGAATGGCCCCGCTTTCTAAGCTTCCATCCTAGATATCCTCCGATGGGCCCAGCTCCAATGATTACTACATCATAGAATTCCACTGATGGAGCCCCCATGTGTCCTCGCCACGCACTCTACTTTTTTCTACTCTTCTTTCTTAGTGATTTTAGATTAGTAATTATTTTGCTTGCATCTGATTTACTTACTTCACTTATTTCTGCTAGATCTGCCATTGCTAGCACATCAGCGATCGGGATACCTAGTTTTTCAGACATATTTGTTATGAGATTTATCTGGGCTTCTGAGGCTGGTAATGACTCATTTACTTCCTTCATTAATCCAATTAACTCACTTGCACTTCCATTCCTACCTCCAGTCAGATCATTGAAGTCACCCAATCCCAATAATGCAAGAGCCTCTTCCTCAGTCATATTTGATTTTTCAATTAACGACATAAGATAGCTCATTTGCTTCTCACTTGGTTTTGTGATTATTTTTCCTTCTTTGGCCATCTCCTTTAGCCTCTCGATTATTTCACCCGCCTCCTTTCCAGATATTTCCGATATGAGTTTACCATTCATGATTGCTTTCTTTTCAGCGTCTTCCATACCAGAAATCTGGTTTTCAATAGAATATCTCTGCCTAGGAGTAGGGGTTCTACCCTTAATTTCTATAGCCTTCTGATGAGCTTCTTTGAATGATGTTGAGAACCTTAACCACATTTCAGATCCAGCGGCTACGCCATCCTCTACGGAGTCAAGCTGTTGCTCCATGTCCGAAGTAAATTCCGATGAGAAAAGATCCACTTCACTTTCTTGATCATTGTATATTGGAGCTACTTCTGTCCACAACAACATCCCGTTATCTGTAGGGGTCAGGGAACCGTTATCATTTGTAATATACTTCCTGTCAGATAGTTTTAGAACAGTACTAACATAAGTTGATGGGCGCCCTATTCCCGCATTCTTCATCTTCTTCACTATCGAACTTTCTGTATACCTTCTAGGTGGTTTTGTCTCATCTGTAGTCATATTAGGATTCTCATCCAACTCATCAATTAACCAAATAGAACCTTCTGATAACGCATACTGAGGCTCCTCGATCCTAGGTTTTGCAAGGAATTCAGAAGATGCAGACTCCCATCCAGGATGTATTCTCCATGATGCAGTACCAGAAACGTGTAGACCCGTTCCGTCTACTGAAGCTATTATCTCCCTTCTTTCCCTAATAGAGTCCGACATTTGACTAGACAAAAATCTACTTCTAATTAGCCTGTATAGTTTGATGGCGTCATTCTCTAAGTCTGACGGCTCTGATAATCGAGGATCAGTAGGCCTAATTGCTTCGTGAGCATCTTGTACATTACCTGTATTTTTCTTAGCATCAGGGCCAAGGGAGCCACTGCCAAGATGATCTTCACCGTATTCTTCTAGAATAATCTCTCTAGCAATTTTTCTTGCTCCGGAACTAGTCCTTGTTGAGTCAGTCCTGATGTATGTGATGAAACCCTTATTGTATAGGTCCGAAGCAATCTTACTTGTTTTAGACATAGACCATCCCAAAGAGCTACTTGAAGACTGAAGCAATGTATCAGTAGTGAATGGAGGGGATGGTTTACGATTTGTTTTCCCATCTTTAACATTCAGAACCTTCATATTTCTTGAATCGCTTAATGCACTGAATGCTTCTTCTGCTAGCTCATGATCAAATGTCCTATCGGAGAAAAACTTGCCATTATCGTCTCTCCATGCATCATCATCTTTACTTTCGTGGAATCTAAATTTAAATGTGTATCCATCACTAATCATATGAACAGTGTGATATGGAATTGGGACGTGGGCATTCCTCTCATTCTCCCTATCTACAATATATCCCAAAGTTGGAGTCTGCACTCTGCCCATTGATCTTAGATTCCAGCTTTTAGCAAACTTGGAGCATCTAAATCCAACCAGCCTATCCATAAATCTTCTTACCTTAGCAGCATCAACTAGGCCTTGATCTATATCTCCATGATTTTGTAGGGCGCTTTCAACTGCTTCTTTGGTTATTTCATTGAACGTGACACGTGTTACGAATGGGAACTCTGAGAACAACTCCATTAATCTCCATGCAATGAATTCTCCTTCTCTATCTGGATCTGTAGCGATATATACCTCGCTAACATTTTTGCTTCTGGCCTTAGTTAGTAACTTTGTTACTACTCTCTCAGATCTTTCTGTCCATTCCCAAGGTGGTTCGGGGAGCTTTCCCTTTTCTGAAGCCCACATGGCTTTGTTGCCCTGAGATCCGCTTCTTGGAAGGTCCTGAACGTGGCCAAAACACGCTTCAACTATCCATCCCTTGCCCAGGTACTTCTTGACAGTCTTCCCCTTGGCGCCAGACTCTAATATCATTAGCTTCATGATTACACCCTACGCGACTTAAGATAATTGAACCCCACAATATTACCCGTATAAACATGAGTAAAGGAAGAGCATTACAACGCGCGCGCACGCGTGCACACGCGAGCCATCAATAATTTCTCAATGTGACCTCGTCCCATAATTCTTCAGAACCGGGGCCTCCACAACCAATACATCCTGGATACCCAGCTGTTGCTAATTCAATTACCATCATAGTAAAATCAATCCAAGGTTCGCCACTGTCGGACTTGAGGGATTTAACCCAGCAATAATCTAATGATTTCTCCTTTACGCCGATGCTGAAATTATTTTCTAAAGACTCGAAAACAACTTCCTCTGAATCCGTATAGATTATCTTGGGTGAGTCTAACTTTGATGGAACCATGTCCGATATTTTCAACATCAATTCACTCACACTATCTAACTTATTTCTATTGATATACAGAATCCCCCCCTGAGATCTTAATATTCTCCTTGCGGCTTCTCTTAGAGAGTCGCCATAACTGCCCATGTTCACCCGAGGTACACGTAACTATTGAAGGGTACTTTGCTCCCCGCATGTCATGGGATTGGGATGGAAGATTTTCGCAAGGCCATTAATTTCAAGGTTGGACTCAGAGAGATCTCATGATTTGGCTCTATCTACATTAAGTAAATTCGATAAATCCCAATATGGAAAGTCATTACTGAGTGGGATGTTTCAATCGCCAGAGCTTCCCATACATGTTCTTGGAAAATTATTTCATCATCCTTTAGGATTAGCCGCCGGTATGGATAAGGGGGCAAAGGCCCTTTCCACATGGCCCGCACTCGGTTTTTCTTGGATTGAATACGGAGGAGTCACTAGGTTTCCACAAGAAGGTAATCCTAAACCTCGAATGTTCAGAGCAAATTCTGAAAGGGCTTTAGTAAATAGCATGGGATTCAATAATCCTGGCGCCTCTTCTATTAGGGACTCTTTGATTTCTAGACATTCATCAGGTAATTGGCCTAATGTCCCAGTAGCTGCGAACATAGGTAGATCAAAGAAAGTTAACAATGAGCAGGCACCGGCAGATTATGCATCTACTCTGGATACGCTTTGGAATCATGCAGATATCTTTGTCCTAAATGTTTCTTCTCCCAATACGCCAGGCCTCAGGGACTTACAACATGAAGACACTCTTTCTAGTGTACTTCGAGAATGCACTTCAATCAGAAATAGATACCAATCAGATAAGCCAATTCTACTGAAGCTATCTCCTGACTGTACTGATGAGCAAGTTTTACAAATCGCTGACATAGCAATGAGTAGTGGATTGGATGGAATTGTAGCTACTAATACTACAATTACAAGACCAGAGCCTAGTAACACTCAATCCAGAATTGCATTTTCACAGAATGGGGGGGTATCTGGAAGGCCCCTCCAGAAGAGATCTCTAGAAGTTATTTCTAATCTTTATGACTATACCGACGGAAAGATGACAATAGTAGGGGTCGGAGGCATAGACTCCCCAGATAGCGCTTGGAATGCTATAACATCTGGTGCTAGCCTAATTCAATTATATTCTGGATTGGTTTTCAATGGTCCCGGTGTAACTTCAGGTATTGTCAGGGGCCTCAAGAGAAAAGTCTCAGAAAACGGCTTTAGTGGCATTTCCGAAGCAATAGGTTACTCCCATCAGTGATGTTTGTTCAGAAACTGTCTTCAAGTAAGCTGTAGTGCAATATTCATGGCCCTGACACGTAGCAATAGGCTCCTAGCCGTTGGCGGGTCAATATTGGTTCTAGTAGTTATGATGTTGGCCACGGTCGATCCTCAGACCCAATACTTCGTAGACGAAGTGATGGAAAACCCTGATGATTTCATTGGTGAAGTCCACATCAGGGGAGAAATCGCTAACGGTTCTATCGATTCTGAAAATTATACATTCACACTAATGGGCATCAATCATAGTTTATTCGTAGACTTTTCTGGAACCGCAGTACCGGATGGATTCAATGAGGGCAAGACAATCGCAGTGAAAGGACTGTTGATAAATGATTCAGGAAATTGGATTCTAGAAGCCAAGGAAATCCAAACTGGCTGCCCTTCGAAGTATGTATCAGCGGAATAATCTCCCGATTCGTTGAAATGGGTACTCTCGCCCCGACATATGGGCTAGGGGGGGTGTTGACGTACTCTATTTTTCACAAATCGTCGAAAATGGTGACCTGAAGTCCGAGGGCGGCGTAGACGAGCCATTACGGACTCGCCGGTTAACTACGACGCCTCGCCCCCAAGAGATGCAGGTTGTTGGAATGATGATCCGGAGGGATCACCAGACCATCCTATGCCCGGGAACCAGGTCAGGCGCGGAAGCGAGCAGCCCGACCGGGGATGCTGGATGCCTTGGGGATGCGGGGCTGAGAAGACCGGTGTAGAAACGTGTTGGTGACGAACGTCCACCGAGGACATGCCCATCATATGACATTTGGAATTTTATCCAGACCACCCATATTGCATACTATGGAAAAATGAGTTTCTGAGACAGGCTGAACTGACAGCCTCTGCCCTTTCCTTAGAAGGGCCATCTCTTCCAATGCGGCATTCATGCGCATTGCTGGCAAATCGACGGGACTCAGGTCACACACTGGCTCTATATCGACCATCATCCACCTCGGATTATCCGGCGAGGCCTTAGGATCGAAATATTTCGAACCGGGGTCCTGTGCAGTATGGTCCGGATACGCTTCCTTCGAAACCCTAGCTATACCTGCAATGTGAGGGGGTTTACAATTAGAGTGATAGAATAATACTAAATCGCCCACCGACATTTCGTCCCTCATTATATTTCTAGCCTGATAGTTTCTAACTCCATCCCAGTGAGTTCCTCCATCTATTTTCAATTGATTCCATGGGTAAACATGAGGTTCACTCTTCATCAGCCAGTAACAGTTCATGATTTACCGTGAGGGTGCCGACAAATCAACATTTCACCATGCGTCATCTGCTGAACCAAGTATTATGGCCGCATCAATTGTATCTGCTTCATCTCTTGCTATTGCTCTCCTAAGTCCAGCGGTTTTAACCATCGTACTAACTCCCCCTGTAAGTCCTAGATTGGCCTTTATCATAGCAGTAAATATCGCTGGCAATAAGATAAGTGCCGCAATTGCCGCAACAAGTAATAGTAGAATAATTACTGTAATGAATGGCTTAATGGCTTCAATTGGTATAAGATAAGCACAGGTAAGTCCACCAGCAGTTACAGTCGTTGCCTCAAATAAGCTCAATCCAGTACTGGCACAAGCCGTCTGTATCGCCTCTATTGTTCCACCCTGCTCTTTAATTCTGTTAGCTATGTGAATTGAAAAATCAACACCCACGCCAACCAGTATGGAACCAATCATTACAGTTATCAGGGATAAATCCACATCAAGGCCATCCATTGCCAGCCATTGCATCATTACCGTAAAACCAACAGGAAGGGTTGTCAGAATTGCATATCTAACATCTCTGAATACCAATGCCAGGGTCAATACTGTGAATAATAGTGCGAATCCAAGTGATGACCACTGTGAATCTACGATTAGATTGTTTACTTCTATAGTGATTGAAGCTACTCCTATTAATGTACTTGAAGTTACAGCCCCATCTTTCTCTTCCTCGGCATATCGATTTACTTCATCTACGGCCAGAGTAGTGCTCTGGACATCCATAAATGGCATATCTATGTATATCAGACTCTTGTCATAACCTGGAGCGATAAACAATTCCCTCATCTCCAAGGTCATACTTTCATAGAAAACGTAAATTAAGAAATTCTGAGATTGTACCCCGCCCGTATCTTGAAGATCAAGATAATTTAGCGCACTCCAGAATGATAAGTTTCCAGTTTGCTCCCTGTCGAAAATTAATTCTGCTACATCTTTAATTGGCTGTGGGGCTTGATCGGGTATAAGATCACTAACCGGTGAACCAGATACATTGACACCCACTCCTATTGCCTTCATTAGGAAGACAATGGATACCGCTGTAGTATTTTCAACAGAATTACATTTGGTTTCCAGTTGCTCAATACCTTTGAGATTTGAAAATGGATCCTTCTGAGCACCGGCTTCAGGAATGGGGTCTGGATCTGCAAATATATCTGATTCGATTAAGAGGAAGCCTGGTTGTCCAGCATTAAACTCATCAGAGTAAATGCCCATTTTATCTACTGCATCTACACCTGCTGGAGCCATCTTAAGCAAGTCGATATTTTCCTCAACGTTGGGTCTGTTGTATCCAGCAGATATTACCATTGCCATCATGAAAACCACTAGTGTCACTCTAGTCCATTTTATTGGCACTCCTACCGCACCTTGGAAAATCTTTGGAGGGGGATGCGATGGTTTCTTTAAATCGAGCATCATAGTTAGATTAGGCACCATCAACATCGTCATCAGGTACACTACAACTATCCCACCAGATAATGCAAAACCTATGGTCTGAATAGGCTTCATTGGAACGAAAACTAGAGAAATAAATCCGATAATTGTGGTTAATGCAGATAGTAGTACTGCTCTTCCAGTAGAGCTTATGGCCTCAGACATTTTCTCTCTCGGAGAACCCTTTGCTTCAGCATAACGATTAGTGATATGGAGTCCATAGGATACTCCTAGCGCCAGTACTATAGGACCAACAATTATCACCGTCATAGTCACCTCATAGTCTGTATATCCAATGAAACCGAGAGTTATCCAAACGGAGCATAGTGTAGGCAGTCCAGAAATAATTAATGTCTTGACTCCCTGAACCCACCTAATCCTCCCTGTCTGTAATAGATCACAATGAAAAAGGAATAAACCAAATGCCACTATGACCACTCCAACTGGAAAAACTTGCCAGAACAATTGGAACGATTTCTCTGTAATTGCATTAGTTAGTGGTACTGGTCCTGTCAGGGTCATCTTAAGGCCGAGCTCTGAACCATCGCATATCTCTGACCCCTCATCTGACTCAGGATCTACTTCATTTCCATCAGAATCTTTACAAATCCAATTATTTTCCTCAGAAATAGTATCGATTGTAGCCTGTGTTTCCTCTATGATGTTGGAGATTGTGGTATCATCCTCCCCGTCCCCATTGAGATCAAGATTACTACTGATTCCAATAATTATAACCGCTCTATTCCAATAGCCAGCTTCTACTGTATTTCCCTTACCTACGTCTCTTACTAATTTATCCAGGGCATTTTGAGGCATCTCTCCAAGAATTTGATCAACCCTCTCCTGCTCATCTGGAATCGAATAATCTCCGATTAAATTCGATTGTTCATCCACCAATTCATCGATTTGTTGTGAGAAGTCATCGCTTCCAGTAGCCTCAGCAATACCGGAAAAGAAAGCCTTCACAACTCTGCCGCCACTGGAATTCACTTCCTTTACTACTGTTGACACTGATAAGACGTATATGACGAAATCCTCCTCTCCCTTGTCATCTCTTACTGTATTCAAGGCACTCTCCACTTTGTCTAATTGTTTGAGTATTGGCAATTCATCGACGCCGGTTTTTTCAGATTCAACGTATATCACCATGACATTGGTTGTCCAATTTTTCTCGACATTTTCAATATCTCTCTGCACATCGGACCCAACGGGCAAATATACCGCCATGTCTCCATTGACATTCAGTGCGCCCTCCTCGTCACAATAGTCATTCTCAAAGCCATCTCTACAATCAAGAATGCCTGAATGCCTACCCAGTAATGCTGTAACTGTAAGACAAAGAATAACGGTGATCACGGGTACTTTTGTTATCAGATCGCTAATTGTAGAGTCTACCAAAGCTCTTTTTATTGATACGGGGGACCTTCTTATAGAATTAAGTGCTTTTTTAGAGTCAAAATCGGATACTTTACCGCGTAAATATGATACAGATGATACTGGCGCTCCTGCGAGGTTCCCAAGTACTTCGCGTAAAGAGGAACTAGAATCCTTATCCGGCTCTGTCATGATACGTACCTGTGCGATAACCGACGGGACTTCAACCCCACGCTGTTTAGTTATTCGCAAATCCAATATTATTACTTCGGAATGATTCGGCAACAGTGAATAATGAGTGTTCTCAGGAGCTTACCAGAGTGGGATTATGGGAGACCCAAAAATAACTGATAAGAGGTGGACCATTGATCTCGAAAAGAGGATTCAAGAGTCCCATTATGAGGCCAACCCGTCTAGATACTCATTCGATCCAAAAAGTGATAAGGAGCTTTTCGTAATAGATACCCCTCCACCTTACCCTAGTGGAACATGGCACATAGGTGCTGTCGCCCAGTATAGCATGATTGATGTGATTGCAAGAAGTCAGAGATTGATTGGCAAAGAAGTATTATTTCCTTGGGGCGTAGATAGAAATGGAATAAATATTGAATTTACCGTAGAAAAAAAGACTGGTAAGAAAATGCGGACATATGACAGAGGGGATTTCATTGATCTCTGTAAAGAAACTATTGAGGTCTATACTCAGGAAATGAGACACACAGCAAAAAGAGTGGGGTTATCTTGTGATTATGAAAATGAGTATCTTACAGATGACCCAAAATATAGGTCAGTAACACAATCGATTTTTGTAGATCTATTCAAGAGAGGAGACATTATTGAAGATCTTAGGCCAAATATATACGACCCCGTAGAAGGCACAACTATAGCAGATGCTGAGGTTCAGAGAGTATCCAGAGAGACCCTATTGTGTGATGTTACGTGGATTACGGAAGACGGTGAAGAATTGGTGATTTCCACTACTAGGCCAGAGTTAATTTGTGCGTGTGGCGTAGTGATGGTTCATCCTGAGGACGAGCGATACCGGCATTTAGTAGGTAAGAGAGTAATTCTTCCTATTGATGTCCATGGAAGATCCGAATCAGTAGAGATTATGACTCATCCTTCGGTTAAATCTGATTTTGGCAGTGGAATCCTGATGGTATGCTCTTTTGGAGATCAAAATGACGTCTCGATATTTAGGGAACTTTCCTTAAGCCCATTTGTTGCTATCGGCCTCGACGGAAAATTAACGGAAATCTCAGGACCATTACAGGGGTTGAACGTACTAGAAGCAAGAGTCCTTGCAATAGAGATCCTAGAGCAAACGGGAAGACTCAATTCAAAGAGTACAAGGATGCAAGAAATCCCTGTTAGCGAAAGGGGTGGCAACCCAGTAGAAATCATTCTTCTGAAAGAATGGTATGTCAGACAGACACATGTAATTGACAGGCTCTCTGAAATATCTGACTACTGTAATTTCATCCCTGAAAGAAATAAGCAGTTTCTACATGATTGGATGGACGGAATATCCATCGATTGGCCTATTAGCAGAAGAAGGTGGTATCATACTGAGGTCCCCATTTGGTATTCAGAGGACCTAACCAAGGTAGTTGTTCCACCAGAGGGAAGCTATGTCCAGCCATGGAGGGACATGCCTCCTGGCGGTTCTGAAGTCCTAGACAGAGTTTCAAGGGAATTTATCGGATTATATGATGACATTTCTGACTCCCTGGGCGCACTAACAGGCGAGACTAAGGTATTCGATACGTGGATGGACTCTTCTAATTCTAACCTGTACGTTAGTGGATACATTAGCAATCCGGATATGTTTGGGAGAGCATTTCCCACAGCACTAAGGCCGCAGGGTAAGGAAATTGTCAGAACATGGCTATACTATACAATGCTAAAGAGCGCTCTGCTATTCGATAAGCCAGCATTTCAGAATATCTGGATTGACGGACTTGGAATGGATCCGTGGGGGAGAAAAATGTCTAAATCCCTAGGTAATGGAATTGATGCAGACTCTGTTCTGGAATGTGGAGCCGGCGGACGTACTGGTTCTTGGAAAATTAAAGGTCCAGAAGGTAAGCAGGTCGCACTGAAGGCCAACAAAATTGGCAGTGAGTGTTTCAGGTTATGGAAAGCATGTGACGCACAAGTTGGGGACGACTTCCACATTAACCCCGAAGAGATTGAATCAAAGTACTATGGGGTGTTGACAAAAATGTTCAATATTGCTAGATTCGCCAGCCAATTTGAAGTCCCACAATCTCTTGAAGACATTCCCGAGGAGTTATCCTTCGAAGATATATGGATCCTATCTGAATTCGATAAAATGATGGATAGTGTTAGATTATCATGGGAAAAGATGGATATCTACAATGCTTCACAGTCAATTAAGGCATTCGGGACTGGCATATTTCCCGGCCACTGGCTTGAGATGTCTAAATATAGGCTGTATAATGAGAATCCATCAGCAATATGGACATTGCACAGGATTGTGAGAGATTTACTAACGGCTTTCTCACCAATATGTCCATTTTTCTCTGATTACCTATCCACTACACTATATGGAAAAAGTGCTGTCGACGAAAGATCATTCCCTACTTTGTCTGTAAAAAATGATTATGATGCAACTCCATATTTATCAATTACAGATGACCTAATTGACTTCAATTCTGAAATATGGAAAATGAAGAAGGACCAGGGATTGTCCCTAAAGTCAGATATATCCAATATCACGATTCCTGAATCTTTAACGAACTTGAAAACATCATTGAGAATAATGCATAGCATTACCATCGATGATTAATTAATATTATTTGTTTAAACATGTCAAAGGAACTATCCCCTTACTATGGGACTCTACTATGCCAATTATTTCTTCGCCAATACGCCTTTGCGCCTCATATGTTGAAGCTCCTATATGCGGCGTCGCTTGGAATCCATCTAATTGTAACAATGAGGATTTAATCGCTGGCTCAATCTCAAATACGTCTAATGATGCGGTAGAAAGTACACCACTTTCTAATGCATCATGTAAATCGCTTTCATTGATTATCCCACCTCTGGCACAATTAACTATATGATTCCCACATTCAATTCCATTATTATCCTTCTTTGGCATGAATGAAATCATTCTTAGATCCACTAAGTGTTTAGTTTCATCGGACAAAAAGCAGTGTATGGATACATGTGTACATGATCTAAATAATGACTCCACAGAATCATGGAATATGCACTTAGAATTATTAGAATTTACATAGGGATCATAGGCGTGAATATTCATGCCCATTGATCTGGCGACATCAGCCACTCCCCTAGCAATTCTTCCATATCCCAATAAGCCCAGATTTTTGCCTCGTAATTCAGAACCTCGAAGCTCTTTCTTTGCCCAGGATCCATCTTTCATCTTTTGGTCTCCTCTAGCTATATTCCTGCAACTAGAAATTAGATGCCCAATAGTGAGCTCAACAACTGCATTAGTTGAGGCATTAGGCGTATTGCATACAGAAATTGAGTAATCACTAGCTGATGACAAATCGATATTATCAACTCCAACACCGGCTCTAATTATCAGGGATAGCTTGCCATTAATCCCAGCATTGGCTTTAATAATATTCGAATTTAATTTCGTCGCACTTCTAATTATCACTATGTCAAAGTCAGAAATACATCCACTAATCAGCTCATCATTACTGTAGTGCCTCTCAATAACTGAATGGCCCAAACTCTCCAAGCTCGACTTTGCATTGGGATCAATTCCATCTGTTACAGCAATTCTCATAGTCACCCGAGTACGATAGTTACAATGAAGTTTGCCAGAAGTAGTATTGATATTAGAGCGCCTCTTCGGTTATACGATAACATGACATTTCAACTACCCGAATTATCGTATGACTATGATGCACTAGAGCCACACATTGACTCCCTAACCATGGAAATTCACCATAGTAAACATCATGCTGGATATACGTCAAAGCTCAATGCAGCAATTAAGGATACTGAAATGGAAGGCAAAACTATTGAAGACCTGCTGGAGAACTACAGCGATAACCCGGCCGTTAGGAATAATGGTGGCGGTTTCTGGAATCATAGGTTCTTCTGGAATCTAATGTGTCCTGGAGGCGACGGCTCCCCAGGTTCAGAATTACTAGTTGCTATTGAGTCTGCTTTTGGCTCATTTGATAATATGAAGTCGGAATTTGCCAAAGCGGCTATGACAAGGTTCGGTAGCGGATGGGCTTGGTTGTGCGTCGATTCTGGAGGTAGTTTGTTCATTTGTTCAACCGCTAATCAGGATAATCCATTAATGGATAAGTCAGGAACTCCCATACTTGGAATTGATGTTTGGGAACACGCTTACTACAAGAAGTACGGGCCCGGTCGAGGAGACTACATCAACGCATGGTGGAATGTAGTAGATTGGCCAGCTGTAACCACTCTGTTTAATTCGGCAAACTGATATTCTCTAAATTTGGAGTGCTATTGCCGTATTAAGACCGGTTTCTTCTAAGGCTGATATTGATGCCATAGACTGTGGCCGAACCAGTCGAAGGACTAACAACAGGTCTTCTCATACTATTTCTCCCCGTCCTCCTCACTCTTCCGCTTAGATTTGGCTGGAAGTGGTGGGTTGGAATGGAGCCGGAGCATGAGCACTACAGAGAGAAGGTCCGTAGGGTACTGGACTCAGGTATTCCGATCAAGAGATACAGAACTGAGTTAGATTCGGAAGCCAGGAGACTCCTGATAGACAAAGAAAGACAATCCAGAATAGAGTCCGATCTACTAAGGCCACTCGGGCCCCAGCATTTCCTCTTATTGCCAGCTCTAATATTCTCCCCCCTACTGGGAATATTTGCTTTTTTCGTTACCATTATTCTCTTACCCATGTTTAGGCCAATTGAGTGGGTGCTCATAGACAAGGGCTTACTCTCATATGTAGCTAATATCATCAGGAGAGTCACTAGATGGGAAATTATAGGTATACCTAGACTAGATGATGGGACTGGAACTCTTGATAGGGTCCTAGATTCTACACATAGGATGCCAATCACAGTTTTTCTTGGCATATTTGCCTTCCTAATTGTTCTTTATCTACCTATTGAGCCCAGGCAAGTGATGATTTTGAGTGCGGCTTTCTACATCTTTTTAGTATCTGTAATATCTGTAATTAGGGCGGCCACTATGACATCTCTAGTTTTTGCTGACCCCACTAAAAGGAGGTTGATTCCCATGCATTCCCTTGTCGACGATGCACTGGGTCCCTCAGTGGGAATAGGTCTTGTATTTCTTCTTTCAAGACAGCTTATCTATGGCAGCCAGCTAAGATCTGGAGATCTACTAGGAGATCCAGTAGTATTCTCCATATCTGTTTTGTTGGTGTTGTATACAGCGACAATTATCGGTGTTGCTGTAGAGTTTGCATTCTTCGACTCAAGGAGTGACAGGATCAAATCACTATTCCAAATGCAAATTGTAGAGAGGCATGATCCAATGGTCTATCTATTTACTAGGCACCTAGGTACACTTAGAATTTCACCACTAATGACAATGCGTGAATGGATTGACAATGACGAGGAGATAACAGTAGTCGACTCCAACTTCTTTGAAAATTAATCACAATAATGTTAGTTTTGAATCTACATCTTCAATAATTAGCTTAGCATCATTGGAGACATCGACAGAACATATCCCCAATGACAAATGTAAATTTTCTGTCTTACTTTTTGATGTTATCTTAACAGTACTGCCATCGGATAAGGAATATTTTCCAAATTCTAAACCAATATTTGTACTTAACATTACAATTCTCTTTTTCGGGCTTCCTCTACTGTCCAATCTTGCATGAATTTCTTGTCCCGGATAGCATCCCTTATTCAGCGATACTAGTTTACCCATGCCAATGTCATGTGGCAGATATTTGGCATTAGCCTCATTTCCCCCGGGAAATCCAATTTTTATCCTAGCAGCATCCCAGTCTTCCTTTTTCGATATTTCAAAATCGCTTTCTTCGACTCTACTGAAGAAGTCTGTATTGCCGCTCCTGGTAATTACATCGATAACTTGGTATCCATTATGGTTTCCCGTTGAGAACATTACATTTGCATACTCTGAATACTCATTTTCAGATAATTTTGTCAACTCAGGATATAATTTCTCTAGTAAATATGATGATTTCTCTCCGATGATCTTGAAATGTTCTAATGCTCCATTCCCATCTAATAGTGAAATTTCTTTATTCCATGGAATGCCCTTAGTCAGTAATTCCCTGGTTGAATGCGTGTTTAGTCCCAGACCAGTAATTAATATTCCCTGACCCATATGATAGCAACTAATAATATCGGCAACCCTGCCATTGGAATCGCAGATTAGTCCATCAATTCTACCGCCCCTAACCAAAGACGTAATATCCGTAGATAAGATATTATTCAAGTGACTCACAGTTTCTTGTCCTTCCATGACTGAAATACTGGAATTAACAGGGTAAATGTTAGTGTGTGATTCTGGAGATATGCTCATTGTATCAACTGAAAGATTGCCCACAACCACAAGACTTGCTAGCATTAGGATTCTCTATTTGGAACCCACCGCCCATTAGGGAGTCTTTGTAGTCTACACGAATACCGTTTAGCATTGTACTATCTTTGTCGTGGATAAATATCCTTATTCCATCATACACAATCTTCTGAAAACCGGTGTTTTCTGGCTCTTCGACTATTGCCATATCGTACATATATCCAGAGCACCCTCCTGATTGTGCGCTGATTAACAGGACATGTGTATCCTCATCTCCAGACATGGATGCCGAAAGGGCGGCCTTGGCAGTTTCAGTGAGTTCTATATTGACATCTACCACGTCCACTTTAGAAACGACAGGTAATGAGAAGCCCCCTCCACCTAGTATGCCCATACCCCTCGCTTGCACCCGGTGTATTTGAACAGTTGCGATAGTCATCGTCACGTATGAATACTTGAATGGGGCAGGGCATGCATGGACAAAATTGTTGAAGTTGATATTAGGAAAATATCTGGTGGCCGCAATTCCCATGAAACTGATGATATTGCGGTAGAACGTGCAATGAGTATCAGAATAATGCATATGGATGTGCAACACTCATTGGGCATTCTGATGAGAACGCCTGGGAATGACGTTGAGCTAGTGTACGGTTTCCTATACTGCGAGGGAGTAATAGGCAGTTCGAGAGATATTTTAGAAGTAAATATAGAAGACGATGATTGTTTGGTTTTAGTAACGGATGAGTGCGGATTCGATCCTGCTGAACACATCAGGAAGACATCGGTTTCGTCTGCTTGTGGATTGTGTGGTCGTGAATCGATATCTAATCTAATTCACATACACGGACCTCCGATACCCAATGACAAAAATATTCATTCAACAGCTATTTCGAGCTCTGTTGAGATACTCAGAAGTAGACAGTCGATATTTTCGAGGACGGGTGGCACTCATGCCGCCGGGATCATAGACTATGATGGTAATATAATCGCCATATCTGAAGATGTTGGAAGGCATAATGCCCTAGATAAACTGATGGGGACATTTGTAATGGAAGATAGAATGCCTATTACTGAAGGATATCTTGTAGTTTCTGGGAGGGCTTCATTTGAGCTTGCATACAAGGCCATTAGATGCGGAATACCAATTTTCATTGCAGTGGGGGCACCAAGTTCAATGGCAATAGAAATGTCAATTGAACATGGTATGACATTGATCGGCTTTGTCAAGAATAGTACCGCATCTGTGTACAGTTGCCCAAGCAGGATAATTAACGATTAGACCTTTTAGCTTGCTCTTTAGCAAGTATTTTGCATCTACTTAGTTGTTTTTTACATAGATCCCTGTCATTTTCATCTAGGCCCCTGTCTATAGCTTGAATAAAGCATTTTACAGCATCCTGGAAAAGTTCTAGAGACGCATATGAGGAACCCATATTGTAGAGAAGCTTGCCGCTAACAGCTTCTGGATCCATAGAAATGGCAGTGTGGTATGATCGAATACTATCTCCGTATTTTCCCATTTGGTATAGGGCGTGACCCCTGCCAGCTTGTGCTTTGACTCGAAGCTCCAACTCTTCTCGAGGAGCCCCTCCGATGGCTTTTTCGAAAGAGCTTAGTGCATCGGAGCCCCTGCCTTCAGCTAACAGATTTATTCCTTTATTATACCACTCGATAGATACATTTGCATCAATTTCGGGCGAATTATCCATATTTTCTATTATTTCTTTGGCCTCTATTCCGGCCGCGATCAAATCTGCCTCTTGGACGATTTCAGTATCTATTTCAATGGAGTTTTCTAACTCTAGAGAAGTGGCTTTCTGCCTACACTGCAGGGCCCTATCGACGTGACCTGCGGCTGAAAGTGAATCTGCCATACCATTCCAAATCTCTGGCATCTCCCTATTATCCTCCAGAAGCTGCTTCCATGCCTTTACTGAATTGATATGGTCACCTTTGATTGTGAGTTCTTTGGCTAATGCTATTTTATTCTCTAGAGATACTACAAGCGACTGCTCCCCAATTTCAAATTCGTTATCCCGATTCATGTTTTCTTTGGCTTCATTTATTCGGCTCAAAACTTCAACATCAGGCGTGATATCGTGTGCCTTTTGCCAAAACGATACGGCTTCATCAAAATCGTCCGATTGAAACTTAATTTCTCCCATAGATATCAAACTATTTACGTGTTCGGGGTCAGAAATTAAGGCATTTGCAATGGATTGTTCTGATTCTTCGATCTTACCCATATCTTTCAGAATTCTAGAATGGTTGAAGTGAGTTTTTGCTCTGTCATCCCCTATGGCAATAGCGTATTCAATAGCTTCTAAAGCTTCATTATTATGGCCTATCATGTACAATGTGGTTGCACATAAGGACCACAGTTCAAAGCTCATTGATCCGTCAGTTTCCAATCTCGGTTTAATTGTTGAAAGAGCCTCATTAGACCTGTTCTTAGTTAGCATTTCCTTGGCTTTTTCAATGATTTCTTCCAGTGTATGTACTGGCCTTGATTCCAAGATAATATCTTCTTCATCCGCGACTTCACGACTTTCAATTAATGGGGCCTCTTCTAATTGTTGTAATTCATCATCTACCGCCCTGCTCTCCAGTAACGGATAGCCCTCGTCTTTGTCGGTGTCTTCTGATGTATCGTCATTGTCTCTAAAACTCAACTCTTTTTGCCTTTCGATAATTCCTGATAATTGTTGAATATTTCCTAATTTTTCTACTGCCATTAATGCTAGCTGAAATGATCTATCGGGATCGATATTCTCTAGCAATACAGCAAGATTGGCCGCTGTTGGGGCATGTTCCGAATCTAACGAGTTTGCCTTTTCAAATGCATGTACCGACTCATCTGGAAATCCTCTGGAGATTTGAACCACGCCAAGCCCGTACCATGCAGCCGCATTTTCAGGATCGATTTCTGTTGCCCTCGTGTAGAGTTGGCTGGCTAACAGCATATCTCCCACGTCTGCATGAGACTTTGCATCTGAAAGCAACTGCCTAACTCTGCCCCCATCCATAGCCTCTCGCTGAACAAATGAAAAATAAGCGTTCTCTAGTCAGGTGCTCCTTTGAGTCAATGTTTCGATACCTACACCTTGAAGATGGGAACCTTCTTCCAGAGACATGGGCCAACCTATTCGTGTCATGGGGATTTGCGGAACTTATGATTTGGAATCGGCTAATGGAAGAATATTAGAAATTATACTAGAACAGTGCAGAGATCTCGGTGCAGATGTATCAATTTGGGACAACGGAGCATATCCTTTGCCCCTTGTAGGCGCCCCAGGTTCGTGGGATGATGAAAATGTAAAGAAGTTTCAAGCTATGGCTACTGAATCAGATGCCTTTATTTTATCAAGTCCGGAATATCACGGAACAATGAGTGGAGTAATGAAAAATAATCTAGATTGGCTTTACTCCAAGCACACCTCTGGAAAAATTTTCGGACTGATCTCCACATTGGGCGGACAATCTAGCAATAATACACTCAATCACATGAGAATTGCGGCAAGATGGATTCATGGTTGGGTAGCACCAGAACAGGTCGCTGTGCCGCATATCAAGGAGGCTTTAGGCGAGGAGGGAGGAATTAATGATGAGTCCATCAGGGATAGAATCTCTGCACTTTCGTCTTCAGTAGTAGAAAATTCGAGGAAGTTGAGGAGATAATTTGGAATTACTCCCACAGGGTAGTGAGATCCTATTGTTTCTAACATCTTTCTTTGGATTTCTTACATGGTATTCAAAAAACGTGCTAAGATCGATTAATCTCACAAGGGCCTCAGCTATAGCAGGAGTGTGCTTCATGATCAGCTTATTCACGTGGGTTGTGTTCTGATGGGTTTACAGCTAGATGTGGATTGTATTCCAACCAAAGCTCCCTGTATATGGGAACATAGCGATACATATGGAACGTTAAATCCAATTTTAGAGAGTTATGGAATTTCAGATAAGCAGGTAGTTATACACATAGAGAAGCGCTTCAACTACTTTGAATCTTTTATAGCCAAATTCACAAGAGCCCCTAAATTACTGAGGAGGCCACTGGATAAATTAAATTCAGCATTATGGGATCTTTTAGATGGAAAGAGGACTTTATATCAAATTTCACAAATAATGGAGGAATGTTATGGGGAAGATATTATTCCTGCGAATGAGAGGTGTACAGCATCGATCTCAAAATTCATTGAATTAAATCTCGTGATTATAAAATAGATTCTAATTGCCCAAAGATGGTGCTCCTAACCTTGTGGCTTCATCTTTCTTTGCTTTATACATTGCAGAGAAATATACTATCAAAGGTAGGATCAACATCAGGCTGAAACAACCAATTAATGTGGCGAGGCTGTATACCGACTCTTCTATAGGATCAATTTCAAACTCATTGATTTCAATTAGCTCATGCGTAGTAATATTAACTTCAATATCTATTCCAGAAGATGCAATAGAGTTTCCTTCCCCATCATAAATTCCAATCCTCCAAGTAATTATAGTGGCTTCCCCAGAAATTAGGTCATTCGCCTTCTCACCTGCCTCATCTAAGTTGTCGGCCTGAAGATAGCCCAATCCCTCAATGGGCAAAATTGATGATACTATTCCTCTCAATACACTCTCTTCTTGGGTTGAGTAGATTTCATGTGTTGTAGAAAAATCACAGGTCTCTACCAGATCCGAATAGTCTCCGTCTCCCTCACAATTAAATGGATAGTCCTGGTTTTCTCCTAAGAATGGGGAGTGATACCAAGAAGTCCCTTCGGCTTGGACCCTAAGTATAGAATCCTCAGGAGCGCCAAATTCTGATACATTTATCCAAGTAATTGGCATGTCGGTCGATACATACCACTCTGCAACATCAGGATCGTCCTGACTGAGTTCTATTGACTCTGAAATATTCGTCGTTTCATAGCCGTAATACTCCGACTCCACGGTATTCGAGTAGACTGCGTATCCCAAAACAAAAATCAAAGTTAGGCCAATACCAATCATGGTCCTAAGCATGTTAGGATTCTGTGACATCGTCTTCCTCATACATGTCCGTGATGACAAGTTAATTTCAATCCTTGTAGGCTGATGTAACTCTTTCAGCAACACCAGATTTTGATTAACGTGTCATCACGGTTAAATAGGAACTGTCAGACGGGCGGCTGCTTGGTGTGGCTATGACTACGTATCACGATGTTCCGGCGGACCTTCTGATAGGTGAGCTTTCAGCACGTTTATCAGAAGTTGATTCGATAAATCCACCAGAATGGTCTAAAATCGTTAAAACCGGTACACACAGAGAGAGGCCCCCTGCCCAGGATAATTGGTGGTACATCCGATCTGCCGCTGTTCTGAGGAAGGTCGGCAAGCTAGGTCCCATTGGGGCTAACCACATGGCCCAGCACTTTGGCGGGCCCAAAGACAGAGGTGTAAAGCCAAACAGGGCTGTCGCAGGATCGAGAAATATTTCAAGAACCGTTATGCAACAACTTACCACCGCGGGACTAATCCAGAGTAAGATGAGTCTTTCTGGTACTGTTAATCATGGTAAGGTACTAACTCCAGCAGGTCAGAAGATGTTAGATTCAGTTGCCCACGCAGTTAGAGATGAAGCAATTGAAAGGCATCCTGGACTTTCGAATTACTAGGTGATAATATGGCAAGAAACAAGCCCAATGCTAAGAAAAGGCGCTTGATGAAAGTCACAAAACAGAACAGAAGAGTTCCAGTATGGGTAATGTTGCGGACCAATCGAAATACCACAACTCATCCTAAGCGTCACATGTGGCGTAGAAGCAAGCTACAGAGGTGATCATATGGCTGAAATTAAGGAGATGACTATTCCGTTAAGAGCCGCCTGGAGCGTCCCTAGAACAAGAAGGGCAAATAGGGCTATGGCTGAGATAAAGATACATGTTGCCAGGCATATGAAGAAGAGGGAGGACGAAGATATCTGGATTGACGAGGCAGTGAACCATTATATCTGGTCCAGGGGAATGCAAAAACCTCCAAGGAAAATAACGGTTGTTTGTACAAGGGAAGAGGGGTTCCCCCTTGAGGTAAAACTATTGGAGGATTAATATGGGCAATATCAGACCTTCATTTATTAAAATTAGGGCGATAAGGCTAATTGAACTATATCCGGACCAATTCACAGACGATTTCGATCATAACAAGCATCTAGTTAGCGAATATTCTGATGTAGGCAATAAAAGGATGAGGAATTGGATAGCTGGCTACATTACAAGGTATAAGCAAAGACGCGTGGATTAGCGTATTGCTCATCAATGCGAAACTGTTCGGGTAACTATGGGCGGGAGGCTGGAAGTTGACCTTCCTTACGAATCAGATAATATTACAATTATTCTAGTGAGGCCTAAATACGATGGAAACATAGGCGCAGTAGCTAGAACAGTACTAAATTTTGGGATTAAAGATTTGAGAATAGTTGGAACTACTGGCGACTGGAGTGAAGAAGCCAGGAATAGGGCAAAGCATGCACAAGATGTTTTGGACTCCTGTAAGATATACGAAAATCTCAACGAAGCAATACATGATTGCTCTTTAGTAATAGGGACTTCAGGAAAGAGAGAAATTGGAGATAGGATATCATTTAGACATTTTATTCCACCGGAAGAGCTTCCAAAAAGACTAGTCTCTGTCGAAGGTAGGGTGGCATTTGTTTTTGGTCCGGAAGATATTGGCCTAACAAATGAAGAGCTTCATGATTGTGATTTATTGGTAACGATACCGACATGGGAAGGATATCCAATACTGAATCTGAGTCATGCGGTATCTATTATCTGTTACACATGGTATGTCAATATTTCGAGCTCCAAAAAGAGAGCGTCCGAACAACAAAGACTTCTCAATCCATTTCTTAGAGATAGGTTAAGATTTGAAATATCTAGGCTATCAAAATCTATGCCTACTAAGGATCATAAGAGAACCGGTATCGAAGAGACATTGAATAGAATCATAATGAGGGGGTTACCTAAGGATGATGAGATTCATAGGATTCTTTCTGTAATTACCGAAGCTGCAGACTCATTTGAGAGAGATAGAGCTTCTTCGGACTGAGTTTCACACTTACGGAATCTCCTAACTACGAACTTTGTAACTAGGTAGTTCTCATACATGTAGCACTATTTGCACCATGTTCACGTACAGTGACGCTTTCAACCCAGCATCTATCGTCAGTAATATTCTGAATCAAAACTTTTGCATGATTCATGGCCATTTTTGCGAACATTTCACAACCCGTTCCTTCGACAGTGACCATATCGATGATGCCATTTACATGCATCTCTTCAAAGGCAGTATACATTGGATCATCGGAAGCAACCAGTGTCTTGTGGTCGAAATTTAATCTAAGCCATGACTCTAGATTTTTTAGGCTTCCAAAATCAACAACCCATTTATTATCATCTAATTCATCTGTACCAAAAACAAACTCAAACTCTAAAGAATATCCGTGCATAAATCTACAGTGACTCGTGGCCCTCCATTGTCTGAATGCAGCCGATAGTCCCCTTTCGTGTCCATATTTCTTAGAAGAAAGGAATCTAGTCATTTTTTCGCCTCCGTGATAAAGTCTAGACAAACAGAATTAATGCAATATCTCTCACCGCCGTATTCCTTGGGACCGTCTTCGAATACATGGCCCAAATGGGCATCACATTTACCGCACTTGACTTCTATTCTACGCATCCCATGGCTTAGATCTACAATTCGTCTGATCCCTGCTTCTTTGTGCTCTGTATGAAAAGCAGGCCAGCCACAACCTGAATGATACTTCATTTCAGATGTGAATAAGAGGTGGTTACAACATATACAGAAGTAGTTACCATTTCTTTCTTCTAGATAATGTTCTCCTGAGTATGGCCTTTCCGTGCCACCGTTTCTTGTCACCCTGTAGGCAAGGCTGCTTAATCGATCTCTCCACTCATTGTCTTGATCTACCATACTTATTCACCAATTTTATGCTTTAATTTTAGTGCGTTATCTAATACAGATTCCCAGGAAGAAGTATATTCAATGGGGTCCACATGACCTATTTCGTGAAATGCTAGGATCCGTTCAACGTCAGAACCTGATTTGCCACTCGATCGACCTAATTTATCTGGGTTGTATGAAGTTATGGTACTGCCCATTATTTCATTAAAATTGAGATTTAGAATTTCACAGGAATTAAGAGCATCTTTCAGGATAGTTGACTTATCGCCTTTAATGTATGGTAATTCAAAGCTAATTCTTTCTGAATCCCAATTTCCTATTGAGAATGCGGTAGACAGAGCATTGTAGAATTCAGGCCTACAATCTGGATAAATAGCATGGTCCCCACTATGGACCCCTAAAGCAATGATTACATCAGAATCCTCAATTAAAGATATGCTTAAGCCCATTCCGTACAAAATGGATGAGAATATAGCATTCCTATTGGGTACCACAGTCTGCTTCATCTGTACTTCTTCATAATGGCCTTCGGGGACCTCAAAGTTATCATCAGTTAAAGCAGAGTGAAAAGAACCCATTGCAGAACTTAAGTCGATGATTTTGTGATCTATTGTAAATCCTTTAGACTGTAATCTTTGGATGTTTTCAGTTGCTTTTTCTATCTCAATAGAGTGTTTTTGACCGTATAAGTAACTAACACAAGTTACAGAATACCCCTCTCTTAATAGATGGAGAAGTAATGATGTCGAGTCCATGCCTCCGGATAGAGCCATTATAGCTCTTAATGGCATTATAATACACCTATCCATTTGTGAGTCTGTAATGATAATCTCCATCCAGGGGATTTCTTGACTAGTTCCTCTACAATTTGGAAGCCAATCCCATTAGATTCAACACTTTCATTTTCCAAGTAAAGGGGTTGAATATAATGATGATCAAACCCCGATTTTAATTCATCATACATAGAAAGATCCTGTCCACAATATACAATCTTTAATTCGTCACCTCTTACTTGCTTTATTGTTACATTGGGGTAAATCTGATCTTTAGGACTCACGCATATCCAATCTATAATTGGATCAATTTCTATTGTTCCGTTTGTCTCTATGGATAATGATATTCCGAATTCTTTGAGTCTACTACCAATAGTCGTTAAATCTTGTAATGCGGGCTCCCCTCCTGTGAATATTACTTTCTTACAGCCGAATGATAGTACCTTTTCGATAATTTCATCTAACGATAATTCCTCGTATTTCAGGAAATCAGTATCGCACCACTCGCATCTTAGGTTACAGTTCCCAAATCTGATGAACACATGCGGCACTCCCGCATGGTATCCCTCTCCTTGTACCGAATGAAAGATTTCTACTATGGGATATTTTATCATGATATCATCCGATTAGTTATTGATCAATTGGAACAGCTCATTTCTGGCATCTGGATTGTCAAAGAAGGCGCCCCTCATGGAACTGGTGGTCATAGAGGCATTCTGCTTTGAGACGCCCCTACACCTCATACAGCCATGCTTAGCCTCCACTATTACAGCGCAACCAAGTGGATTTAGGTGTTCCATGATATCATCTGCTATGGATTTTGTAATTCTTTCCTGATTCTGCAGCCTTTTACTGTGGCAATCTAGTAGTCTCGCTAATTTACTAATTCCGACAATTCTTTTAATCGGAATATATGCAATATGAGCCCTTCCATTAAACGGCTGGAGATGATGTTCGCAGGTACTGTGAAACTCGATATCCTTTAGGAGAACTATTCCATTGTAGTCCTCTCCATTGAATGTCGAGTCCAAAATTTCACTGGGTTCCAATGAATATCCTGAATATATTTCTTCATAGGATTTTATCACTCTTTCAGGCGTATCGATAAGCCCTTCTCTCAATTCCCCACTGGCAGATTCAACATATCTAACCAATTTTTCAACCGCATCCACGGCATCTTCCCTAGTTGTCATTCTCAAACCTCCCATGTCTTTCGTCTATTGAATCGAGTTGATCCAACAATTTCCTACATGCAGTCCTAATCGCATCGGCAACACTAACAAATTTCCTATCGTCCCCCACATGTCGCTTGATATCAACTAATATCTCATTCGGCATGTCAAGACTGACCTTTGGCATATTATCATCCGACGACTGTTTATATTAAATATTACTGGAGTATTACTAAGATAATATTAAAATTAATTAAAATAGTAGATATCATTACGACATTTGGGGATGTCATTGGAATCAAGAAATTCGAATAATACATTCATTTTAGGTCTGGGATTCCAAAAATGCGGTACGAGTTGGCTTTACAGTTATCTACAACAATCAACAAAGTTCGATGGAGGAGATCTGAAAGAGTATCATATTTGGGATGCAATTGACATACCATTATTAGGTTATAATAGAGTTAAAAGGCCTGGAATTTTAAGAAGTATGTACGATAAGAGTAATACTTTGAGGTACAGGATGCAATCAAACAGCTCAACATATTTTGATTATTTTGAGGGGTTATATTCAGATACGGTATCAATTACAGGAGATATCACTCCATCATACAGCGGCTTACAGAAATCTAGGTTAGAGAACATCATTTCTGAGTTCAATGAAAGGGGCATACGATGTAAATCTGTATTATTGATGAGAGATCCTGTTGACAGGATAAAGAGTGCAGTAAGATACAACCTGGACAGGGGTAACTATGACGAAGGCATAAAATTGGGAGAGGATAATTTCATCGATGCTTTAGAACAGTATTACATGACAGATCATTGTAAAATAAGAACAAGATATGATAAGACAATAGAGACAATTAGGGAAGTTTTTGATGAAGAAGACGTCTATTTAGGGATCTATGAGAATATGTTTGATTCTGATCAGATTGATAAAATTTCAAATTATGTTGGAGTCAGCTCGGAATATAGTTTCGCGAGTGTTAGAGTAAATAAAACAAAATCACCTACAGTATCTAGTGAAAATATCGAGTCTGATATAAGAGATTACTACTCTGAAGTGTATGAATATTGCAATGAAAAAATCCCAGAAACCAAGATTCTTTGGAGATAGCTATCTCTTACTTTCAATTTTTTCATCCAGTTTTGGATGCTTTTCGCATATTGATTGTGCTCTTTGCTTCAGAGAAGAGATTTGAACCTCTAGCTCATCTGTTTTTGCACCGTTCGTTATCATAGCAGATAGTAAGTTAAGACCGCCCTGAATAGATCCCGCTTCAAGAAACTCATCATTGGAAATTTCTTCCGAGTCCCTTAGTAGGCTAAGTGTAGTGGACAGAAATTCTACTTCGTCAGAAATCTGACTAGATAGTTGTGTTTCGGTACTCGTGACTCTGTCTATTGAGGTAATCATATTACTCGGACCATACAGCTCCTTTTGATGATTTTCAAACGTACTCGACTAGTTCCACTAGTACCCCGCCTGAAGATGAGGGGTGCACAAAAGCAATTTTGTTTCCTCCGTGTCCGGTTTGTGGCTCGGTATTAATCATCCTAATCCCCATACTCAAAAGTTTTGAAATAGTTTCTGAGATATCATCGACTGAAATTGCTAACTGCTGAATACCAACGCCTCTTCTATCTATGAATCTACCAACTGGAGTATCTGTCGATATTGGCTCTAGTAGCTCAATCCTAGTCTCGGAATCATTAACCATATATCTTACTTTGACTCCTTGATCATCAACTATTCCTCCGCCGGATGAAGAAAATCCTAATGCCTCCCAGAATGATTTGGAGTCCTCAATAGATTCTGTTGCTATCCCAATATGATCTATCTTAGTCATCTAAACACCACTTGGAGACACCCATGTGCCAAACGAATCACTCAATACTTGATTTATCTCTCCCACAGTACAATAGGATTTGACAGAATCAATGATAAAATCCATCAGATTATCATCGGTTTGACAGGCCTTTCTGAGTTTATCAAGGGATATTTTGACCATGTCTTCATCCCTTTCTAATCTCATCTTAGATAGGGACAATACTTGATTCTTGGCCAGTAATGGATCTAGTATTTGTCCTTCGATAGGGTCTTCCTCTTGCTGATTAACATTAACACCAATCACCCTCATAGAGCCATCCTCTATTGAGTTTAGATGCTTCCATGCACTTTCATGTATCATCCTCTGCTGTACTCCTGATCTTATGCATGATAGGGCTCCTCCCTTGGACTCTATAGAATCGATTAATTCTAAGGATTTTTTAATGATTTCAGAAGTCATCTCCTCAATAACATATGAACCAGCAAGAGGGTCAATATGATCTGTAATTCCAGTCTCCGATGCTAAAATTTGTTGCGTCCTTAAAGCAATTGTTACTGCTTCATCAGTTGGCAGACCTATGGCTTCGTCGTAGCTATTTGTATGGAGGGATTGTGTACCGCCCAATACTGACGATAGTGCTTGGTACGATACTCTGACTATATTGTTGAACGGTTGCTGCGCAGTTAGGCTGGCTCCTGCTGTTTGAGTATGGAATCTAAGCATTGCTGATTTAGGATTTTTTGGATTAAACCTAGTAGTCATGAGCTCGTACCAAATCTTTCTAGCTGCCCTGAATTTAGAAACTTCTTCTAGAATGTTATTCTGACAGGCGAAAAAGAATGAAATCCTGGGAGCGAAGTCATCTACAGACATACCCGCTTCTATAGCAGATCTTACGTATTCAATGCCGTTTAGTATAGTTAGGGCTACTTCCTCTACTGCTGTACATCCCGCTTCTCTCATGTGGTATCCACTGACTGAAACAGTATTCCATGAAGGTGCATTTATCGAGCACCATTTCATCAAATCAGATGTTAACCTCATTGATGCCTCGGGAGGATAGATGTACAACCCTCTGGCGATATATTCTTTCAGAATATCATTTTGAACTGTGCCTCGGAGCTCTGTCCTATCAACACCCTGTTCATCGGCAATAGCCACATAAAGGGCCAATAAGGTAGTGGCTGGTGCATTGATGGTCATTGATGTAGATACATTTGAAAGATCAATACCATCGAATAATATTCTCATATCGGAAATAGAGTCAATTGGCACACCTACCTTTCCGACCTCACCTAGGGATCTTGGGTGATCTGAATCAAGTCCAAGTTGAGTCGGTAGATCGAAGGCTACGGATAGCCCGGTTTGGCCTTGCTCAAGTAGTAATCTGAATCTATCATTTGTATGTTTAGCAGTAGAAAAACCCGCATACTGCCTCATAGTCCAGAGTCTTGATTTGTACATATTGGGATATATGCCCCTAGTATAAGGCGGCTTACCAGGTTCTGATTCATCATTCATTAGCAGTTCCCCGGATACAGGCCCAATACATTCCACTAAGGAGGGGGAAATGAATTATCCGTATTCAACGTCTAACAGTATATGAATCTACAATCTTACTTAGTGTCTCTAGTTGCCCTTCATCTATCACTCCCTCAGAGTGCTTAGAAATTAGGAATTCTTTAGCGTCTGTGACTGTTTGCCTCTCTCCCTTGGCCCATATAGTGCCCAATAAGCTAGAGCGGTGTTCCTCATCAACATTTAATTCCACTAAGAGTCTCCTAACTTCGTATTTATATTCCATATGCCTACTTCTATCGAGTCTCCTCTTTCTTTCGGCGGGTTGGAAAGAGTTCTTTGTCTTCCTGCCCCTTCTCTTGGGAGTGGTAGTTACTGTTGGCTTATCTTTAGCTACATCTGTTTTGGCCTTCTTAGCTAAAGATTCCATCGCTCTAGCACGACTCTTATCTATAATATCTTGAGCTCTTTGACTGGTGGCATTGTCTTTAGTTTCTGGATCTGAAGATTTGGTTTTACTCCTTAAACCAATAGTTTTCCTTGATTCTCCTAAAATATTACTTTGAGTTATATCTATGGATTTATCTAATTCCTGATTTGTAATATCTTCTGAATCTTTATTCTTCGAAGTAGGATTAGTAGTGGTTTTTTTGGGTGACTGCTTAGATGGTAAAGGCTTGGCCGGAGGTTTCGCCATAGGCTTTTTACTATCCTTGGGAGGGATATTTTTGGAGGTTTTACTAGGGGCGGAAGGGGAACTGCTGAACACATCACGAGGTTTCGCCCTCGGCTTTCTCCTTCTCTGCACTACACTATCTCCATACTTCCGCTATGAGGGGCTCTCATAAGACTTGGTGCGCTTAGGTCCATGCAATAGTGGAAGAGTCAGTCCTCAATGTAGGGTCGATCGCACTATTGTCTAATTCGGTAGTTCTACCGGACTGGAATTCTCTTCTACCTAGTTCAGCAATCATAGTTCCATTATCAATGCAATACTGTTTTTCCGGCCAGAATGACTGCCCTCCTCTTTCTTCGCACATTATAGAGCTCATCTCCCTTAGCCTTCCATTACACGCAACTCCTCCTCCTAGGAGTAGTTCTGACTTTCCGGTGTGAGCCATGGCCCTTTCAGCGACTTCTATGCAACTGGAGAATGCATGCTCTTGAAGAGAGTAACAGACCTGTTCCAATGGTAGCTTCTTGGAATGTAGGATAGCTGAGGTTAGTAAACCAGAAAAGGCCAAATCAGTTCCATGTACGCCATAAGGGAGTGCTAGCAACTCAGGATTATTTACAGAGCTTTCAATCCATTTTTTTGATAGCTTCTCCACCGCGGGCCCTCCTGGAAAGGGGATACCGTGGTTGCGTGCGAATTTATCCAACATATTTCCAATCCCTATATCTAGAGTCTCACCAATGACTCTGTACCTATCACCAGACCTCGCTATTACCTGTGTATTTCCGCCACTTGCATAAAGTAATACAGGATCTTCGCATCCAGTCTGATTTCTACCTACCTCAATATGAGCAACACAGTGATTGACGCCGATTAGAGGGGATTTCCAGTATGAGGAAAGAGACCTGGCCACTGAAGCTCCTATACGTAGACAGGGCCCAAGGCCTGGCCCCTGGCTAAACGAAACAGCAACGATATCGTCTTGATTGAAATCCTCTCTAGCCAATAAAGAAGATATTAGGGCAGGTGCAACAACAGAGTGGTGATCGGCGGCCTCCCTTGGGTGTATTCCACCCTCCTCTGGTTTGAATAGTGCGGATTCTGATGAGAATAATTTTCCTTCCTCATCTACGAAGCCTATAGATAGTGTATGAGCAGTGCTTTCAACACCAACAATTAGGCCTGTCACGTATCCGGGAGTAGGGTAGGGCTTTCAAGCATCACTACTGTGGAGAGTCGTGCGGACACTAGTGGTTAATGCTGGCGAAATCGCCCATATGTCTCATGGCGATATATCAAAACCGCTAATAGGCGAAGATATGGGGGATAAAGATCTGAATATCTTCTCCAAAGGATTAGGAATCTTAATTGAAGGAGGGCTGATAACAAGTATTGCAGATTCAGAAGAGTTAGTTTCTGAGTACTTCCCATCATGGGACGGAGATAGTGAAAAATCAGTTAATAAGGACATCATAGACGCCAAGGGAGGGGCAATAATTCCTGGTTTTGTTGATTCACACACGCATCTTATTTGGAGTGGGGATAGGAGTAATGAAATGGCACTTAGGCAGAAGGGGCTCTCATACTCGGAAATTTCAAAATTAGGAGGAGGAATTTCGAAAACTGTTGAAAGTACTAGGAATTGCTCTATATCAGAATTAGTCAATCTCGGCCTAAGAAGAGTTACAATGGCACTAAAACTTGGTACAACAACAATGGAAGCAAAAAGTGGATACGGGTTGAACGCTGAGTCTGAACTCGCATTACTAGAGGCTACTTCACAGGTAAATCAACGATCACTATGTGACATACATGCAACGTGGTTGGGCGCACATGATATTCCAAAAGAAAAGTCGAAGGAAGATTATATTGATGAAATGATCAATTTACAATTACCAATGGTTGTAGACCAGGGAATAGCAAAATGGGCAGATGTATTTTGTGAGCCTGGTTGGTTCACTACAGAAGAAACAATAGAAATTATTAGTGCTTCGAGAAAGATGGGATTAAGATCGAGGATTCATGTTGATGAGTTCGTAGATTCTGGGGGGCTTGGCGTAGCCGCAGAACTGGGCTCCATTAGCGCGGATCATGTAGCTAAGTCAAACGATGAGTCGCGAGCAATTGCTAATGAGTCTGGAGTAATGCAGACATTTCTCCCGGGAACACAGTATGTGATGGGAATGACTGATTTTCCCCCAATAAAAAAATGTTTAGATAATTCATGGGCATTTTCTATAGCAACTGACTTCAATCCTAATTGTAATTCTATATCCATGCCGTTTGTTGGTTCCCTCGCCACTCACAGATGCGGCATAGATCCAATATCCGCATTAGCCGCCAGTACAAGGAATCCCTCTACAACAATAACAAATGGGGGAAGCACTAGATGTGGAATAATTTCAGAGAACAACCCAGCTTCATTTAATATTCTAAATAATGGAAATGTAGAGTCGTGGTGTCAATCACCAGGAATGAATCCCATATCCCAAACAATTGCTAATGGGCTTATTGTAAAATAGTTTAAATAACTATGAAGTTACTAATCATTTATAATAAATTTAAGTTTATTTGCATAATTTTACAATAGAGGAATTTGAGATTTTTATTTTAACAATTATTTATTGGAGCATGAGAAGATGATTTTCTTGATCTTAGAAATATCATAGAAATATTAGCAACGCGTTTAACTGATAATCCAGGTTATCAGAAAATAAATTTTCTAATTTAGATAGGGCATTAGCTCAGTACAACGTTTTTGCAAAAAATCATATATTTTGACCAAAACCCCCTTATCTGAAGTAACTTTAGTTGGGTGTAGTGACAGCATGAGTAGGAAGGTCAGTGGTTTCTGTTTAACATGTAAAACATACGGGGAAATTGTTGATTGCCAACTTGATCTGATGAAAAATGGTCGTACTAGGGCTCACGGATTCTGTAGCCAGGAAGGGTGTACTGGAAAGATTTCTAAAATTGTGTCATAGTAATGGAATCATTCATTGGGTAGAACGCAGTCGCGTAATTACTGGGCTCGTGGTCTAGGGGTTATGACGTCGCCTTGACATGGCGAAGATCGCAGGTTCAATTCCTGCCGAGCCCACCAGTAACTTGGAATCTAGTATTGCGAGAATTCAAGAATAGGTAACTCTGAGTTTACCAGCGCCCTTTGATTTGACATTCTCAATCGTGATATTTGGTATTTGTGAGATATTACTAACATGTGTTCCCCCACACGGACACAGGTCTATATCCTCAATTTCTACTACCCTGAGTATATTTATCGACGATGGTATTCTATCCATGAAATTTGTATGTCTCATATTCTCATGACTTAGAATTTCATCTCTAGACCACTCATGAATTAGGACATTCGCACCTGTATTCATTATATCATTAACTTGTGATGAGATTTCTTCGGGGTCAAAGAGATCTCTATCTGGAAACAATAGATCGATTCTAGTATTTTTTTCACTAATCTGATTTCCTACTGTTTCGGCTTTGTACATATCATTAGCAATGGCAGAAAATACATGTTGAGCTGTGTGCATCATTGTGTTTCTATTCCTCCACAATGGATCTATCTGACAAATTATTTTGGTACCTTCTGTAAAGCTGTCTAGATTTTCTAATGGGTGTAGGATTTTCTCCCCTGGTTTGACTTCACTCATGTTAGAAATATTATTGTCACTGGATATTGAGCCCCTATCGCCGGGCTGTCCGCCCCCCCTCGGGTAGCAAAATGTTCTATCGAGGAAAATTCCGTCATCAACAATTTCTGTTATTGTGGCTTCGAAAGATGGAGGGTTGAGACCCGGGTGTTGGGTTAGATGTAATTTTTCTTGCATAAGATCACATGAATATCCTAGTTAGATCTCCATTTAGCAATGATTCGGTTAGATTCTTAGTATCCTCAGATAATGCCCTATCGCCCTCGAAAGGCATGACAATACCCCTAGACCATTCCAAAACTCTGGAGACGCCATCGCCCGGTTTTTCTTCGATTCTATGTAGGGCTTCGGAGGCGCAGATAATCTCATTTGAGATTACATTGGCCAGTAATCTTGTTGCGATCATAGTTCTATGGGCACCGGTTGCACCCATTGATGCGTGATCTTCTTTACCCATGCTTACTGGGGTATTGGATGTGGTTGCTGAGTTTGATAGAAGATGTAGCTCTGCTAAAACTGCAGCCGAAGAATACTGAATTATCATAAGTCCACTTTCGAGACCTTCGTCATTAGCTAGAAAGGCACTATGGCCACTCCATTTTGGATCTAAAATCTGATTTATTCTTCTCTCGGATATACTAGCTAATTCATGACATGCTATGGATATTGAGTCACTGCTCAATGCTATGTATTGTCCATGGAAATTACCTCCTGAAATAACCTCAATTTTATCTCCTTCAATGAAGACCAGTGGGTTGTCCGTGGAGCTGTTTATCTCAATTTCCAAGATTCTTCTAGATTCCCTAAGCATGTCAATTACTGGCCCATGTACCTGAGGTGAACATCTTATGGAGTAAGCGTCCTGAACTTTGTCACAATCTACATGTGATAGTTTGATTTCAGAGTTATTTAGTAACGATGAAATTCTAGCAGCAGAGGTACTTTGCCCTGGGTGTGGCCTAGATGCGTGTATCCTTGGATCGAAGGGCTTGTGAGAGCCTTTGATGGCTTCTACAGTACATGCTGCGGATGCATCAGAAGCAAAACAAAGAATATCTAAATTGTATAATGCCTCACACATAAATGCACACATCTGACTAGTACCATTGATGAGTGAAAGTCCTTCTTTAGCTGCAGGAACTATGGGTTCTATTCCATTTCTCTTTAGGGCTAAATCGGAAGAAGTCGTTTCCCAATTATTCAGGTCAATTCTGATATTGCAGTTTCCCTCTCCCATCATACCCAGTGCCAAGTGGGAAAGAGGAGCTAGGTCTCCTGATGCTCCAAGTGAGCCTATTCTTGGTATTACAGGACATACTCCATTATTAATCATTGAAATCAGTGTATCTACTAGTATGGGACGTGCTCCTGAATTGCCCCTACAAAGCGTATTTGCCCTAATCAACATCATCATCAATGTGTGCGAATTTTCCATAGGATCTCCTATGCCACAGGCATGACTTCTAATTAGATTCGCTTGAAGCTGTTCCAATTTATCGGATTCAATGGAAACAGAAGAGAGGGCGCCGAATCCGGTATTTATGCCATAAGTAACGGTTTTATTATTGAGTATCTCAGTAATTGCTTCTCTAGAAATAATCATTTTTTCTCTAGCTGACTGTGATAGAACAACCTTAGTTAGTCCCAAACCAGTATCTACAACATCACGAATATTGAGTGAGTTACCGTCTATCACAAGCTCTCTCATGGAATCCGGTAAGGGCAATAGCAAATAGACTCATCGAGAATCAAAAAGCTCACTCAAAAGATTATCATCTACTATGTTTGGCATTGTGACAAGTAGATTGGGATCATTGTCCATAGCCCTATTTATTGTCCACATTGCCTCGTCATTCCTAGCCCATGACCTTCTAGCAACGCCATTTTCAACATCCCATGGTATCATTGATTCAATTGCTTTACTTGATTTCTCAGAGCCATCAATGAACAATCCAAATCCTCCATTAATCACCTCACCCCAACCAACTCCTCCACCGTTGTGAAGACTAACCCATGTAGCTCCCCTAAATGAGTCTCCTACGAAGTTCTGAACCGCCATATCTGCTGTGAACATCGATCCGTCCCTGATGTTGGCAGTCTCCCTGTATGGGCTGTCTGTACCACTGACATCGTGATGGTCCCTACCTAGAACGATTGGTGCAGAAATACTCCCATTCCTTATGGCATCGTTGAATGCTAGAGCAATTGACTTTCTTCCGATAGAATCAGCATAAAGAATCCTAGCTTTACTTCCTACAACCAAATCATTTTTTGACGCTTCTTCTATCCACCTAAGATTATCTGAGTATTGTTGCCTGATTCTTTCAGGAGCCTGCGCATGGAGCTCAGAGAGGACATTGTAGGCGATTGAATCGGTTGTATCTAGATCTTTTTGAGAGCCTGAAGTACACACCCACCTGAATGGCCCAAATCCATAATCGAAACACATGGGGCCCATTATATCTTCAACATATGATGGATACTTGAATTGTCCTTGATTATCTATGATATCTGCTCCAGACCTGCTAGCCTCCAGTAGGAACGCGTTTCCATAATCCCAGAACTTCATTCCCCTGGATGAAAGTGTGTTTATCATATCTGCATGTTTTCTGAGAGACTCCTTAACGTGATTCTTGAATTCTTCAGGATCGTTAGAAAGTACGCTCTTTGCCTCGTCGTATGTTAATCCTGACGGGGTATAACCTCCGAGCCATGGATTGTGTAGGCTCGTCTGATCGCTACCAAGGTCAGGAGTTAGGTTATTTTCGATGAGTGCCTCTAGTAAATCTACAATATTTCCGACATATCCTATTGAAACTGCTTCACCATTGTTTACGGCTTCACGAGCTCGAAGAATGACGTTATGTAAATCGTAGTGTAGTTCCGACAGCCAACCCTGCTGGTGCCTCTTTACAGCTGCATGAGAATCTACTTCTGCAATGATACAAACAGCTCCAGCTATAACTGCGGCTTTTGCCTGGGCACCAGACATCCCACCCAAACCTGAAGTGATAAAAAGAATACCAGAAAGATTTGAGTCATTATTTAGCTCAAGATATTTTCTCGCTGCATTTAGTAATGTGATTGTAGTTCCATGGACGATTCCTTGTGGGCCGATATACATGTATGAGCCTGCTGTCATTTGTCCAAATTGAGTTACTCCTAATGCATTCATCCTCTCATAATCTAATTGAGTGGAGTAATTCGGTATTACCAATCCATTGGATATGACAACTCTTGGAGAGTCAGGATTTGAGGGGAAGAGTCCGAGAGGATGCCCCGAATTGATTACTAGTGTCTGGTTCTCATTCATCTTAGAGAGTAGCTCCATAGCGATAAGGTACTGCGCCCAATTTTGGAAAACGGAACCATTGCCCCCATATGTAACGAGCTCATGTGGAAACTGGGCTATGGATGGATCCAGATTATTCTGGATCATCAACATAACAGAAGCCGCAGAGAGACAATTAGAGGGATATTCATCGATGGGCCTTGCAAATATCTCATAGTCTGGTCTGAACCTGTGCATGTAGATATGTCCAAGTTCTTCTAGCTCTTGTAGAAACTCTGGGGCTAAAGTGCTATGCCACTCCGTAGGAAAGTATCTGAGTGAGTTTTGTATTGCTAGTATCTTCTCAGATTCGCTAAGTACTTGCGGCCTTATTGGGGCATGAGGTACAGAATCATCTAATGATTTTGGAGAAGGTAGATCGTCTGGAATACCAGCTAATAGGCACTCTTTGAACGTTAATGCCATTTTAGTCTCTCCCGAATAATAGATTCAATCAGTGAAGATTTTTCTGCGGAAAGCGTTAGAAGTGTTTCCATTTCTTGTGAGATGTTTCTCTTTTCCAAGCTATCTTCCAATGAGTCCAAGTTAATTTTGACGTTTAATGAAGCTATTTTAGATGATGTTTGGGATAAATAGCATGAGCCGAGGAGATCGGTTAAAGCGTTAGAGTTTCCAGTTCTCGATAATCCCATTATAGATTCCAGAAAGTCTGATGACGCCCTCATAATCTTTAGGGGTACAATGGCGGCATTAATTGTCGAGGAGACAATTGACTCGGATCTGAATGTTTTCTGATCATCATTTTCTCTAGGGAGTCTGTATGAGTCCATGACCAAATCGAAAGCTGAGGCATCTTCGTCTGCCAGAATCAAAGAATATTCGAGACCGGTAGTCGATGATTCGATTACTTCTGAAGCGGTTTTATGTCCAGTTAACCACTTTTCCTTGCCAAGTGTTAACCTAGAAACCATCAGTGCTAGAGAATGTGCATGAGCTAATGTCATAGCTGCTACGGAACCCCCGCCGGGCGTTGGAGAAGATGAGGATATTTTTGATAAGACATCAATGTAGCCATCGTTCATTGTCCGCTCCTCCGTACTGCTAATTCTATAATAGAGGCATTGACATCAAACTCATGTAAGCCTTCTAAGCCTAAACCGTATACTGCATGTTGTAAAATTTTGTTTTCATTAGACTCCTCAGTATTCGGACAATAATGATTCCCGGCTTGAATCATGGCCTGCTTGGGTACCAGTCCTACTAATTCGCTAGAGGTTACTTCGAGGCCTAATTTGTTGGCCTCCACCCTGATAGCTTCAATAACATCATGAAGACCCGTAGTTGTATGATCTAGTAAGTTCATAGAAACCTGAGCTGTTTCATCGTCATACATCCAACCGGCGGCTTGTAAAGCTTTGAATTTTCCATGATTCCTAACAGTTTTTCCATCAGAATCTACAATTTTATTACCCTTTTCATCTCTCATGATAACGCCACTAGTACGAATTTTTCCTGCAATTATATTTGCTAGGGATTTGTCATGTGTGTTTAGATTAACATTGAATGCAATCAGAACTTGTCTAGCCCCGGTGGCGGTAACGCCAGATCGAGGGATAAAGTCTGAAGGCCCAAAATCAGGCTTCCACTCGGGCTTGGATAATTTTTCTTCAAGTGCTTCATATTCGCCTTTCCTGATATCTGGAAGCTTAACACGACTTACATTTGTTGCTGATTCGGCGTAAAGAAATATTGGAATCCCATAATTCTCAGACACATACTTTGCATAGCGTTTCGAGAGAGAAATACATTCGGCCATAGAGGAGTTGCTAAGTGGTATAAACGGGACAACATCGACAGCGCCCATCCTAGCGTGTTCACCAGAGTGCTTAGTCATGTCAATTAGATCCAATGCCACCCCAGTAGATTTAATCGCGGCCTTGAGAACTGCTTCGGGGTTGCCTACCATTGTAACTACAGTTCGATTGAAGTCGGCCCCCATATCTACATCGAGTAAACTTACTCCATCTACACTTGTAATTGAGTTGATTATGGCATCAATGGTGTCTTTATCCCTGCCTTCACTGAAGTTGGGAACGCACTCAATCAGCGGTTCGCCCATGCCCTCGCATGGAGATTAAGAGATTAGGATTACTCATCAGTCGTAGAGTCCGGAAGAGTTGTCGTTTCTTCCTTTCTCATTATTTTGTGTCAGCTTCTCCAATGAATTAAGAAAATCAGATTTTGTAATCTTTTTATGGCCCTTAGAGATTGCACTCACACCAGCTTCAACAACTAAAGACTTAATTTCTGCTCCACTAAAACCTTCTGTTTTCGATGCGATTTCATCCAATTTAATAGAGTTGGAGATTGGTGTCTTCTTTGTATGGACCTTTAGTATGGAAAGTCTACCCTCTTCATCGGGAAGGGGGATTTCAACGATCCTATCAAATCTCCCTGGCCTCAATAATGCATTATCAAGAAGCTCGGGCCTATTCGTTGCGGCAATAATTTTTACGTCCTCCAACGGCGCGAAACCATCTAATTCAGATAGTAGTTGCATCAGAGTTCTTTGTACTTCTCTATCTCCCGAAGTCGCACTGTCAAGTCTCTTGGAGCCAATGGCGTCGAGTTCATCGATGAAAACAATAGCAGGTGCCCTCTTTCTAGCGAGATCAAATATTTCCCTCACTAATCTCCCGCCCTCACCGATATACTTCTGAGCTAATTCAGAGGCGACCAACCCTAAGAAAACTGCATTAGTTGAATTTGCTACGGCTTTGGCAAGCATGGTCTTTCCAGTTCCAGGTGGTCCGGTCAATAGGACGCCTTTTGGAGGATCAATAGAAAACTTCTCGAAGTCGTCTCGATTAGTGAATGATAACTCTACCGCCTCACGAATTTGAACAATCTGTTCATCTAAGCCTCCAACATCATCGAAAGTTACAGTTGGCTTCTCAATAATTTCAGACGTCACAACTAGCGGGTCCCAAGAGTCAGATAAAACTTCAATCACAGAAAGATTATCCTGGTTCAACGCTACTCTTGAGCCGGGGGCGAGAAGAGATGAATCGATTCGAGGATTGACGGATACTAGGAACACTGTGCCGTTAGAACTTCTGACAATTGCCCCCTCGTCTGTCAGGTCTTGTATATGTCCAATTACCATAGGTGGAGTTCTGAGGTTTCGAATCTCTTCCTCAAGACGACTGGTACGCTTCTTAGCTTGGGTTATCTCATTCTCCAGTAGTAACTTATCTGTGAGTAGTTGCTGTGCAGTTTCGGTAAGTCCCTTTATCTCAGATTGTAGATTAGAAACAGAAGATATGTTTGAGGAGTCTTCCTGACGATGAGCGTCCGAACCAGTAGCCATGTCGCGCGAAAGGGGTATTTGATTTCAAATAACCCCAACCCATATGGTCGGGTACTTGTTGGGATAAGCATGGCAACTTGTGAAATGTGTGGAACGGACAGGGTCACAACATTTCTCTCAGAGATTTCAGGAGCAAAATTGAGATGTTGTACGAGATGTATTGAATCGAATAATCTAACGGTCTTAGAAAGAAGGATCCCTGTACAAACAGAAGTTAGGCCTGTACTAGCAAAATCTAAGGTGTATACAAAAAATATCGGTAAAATGGAGAAAGAGATAGCATCAGATTTTCATATCAGGATAAAAAGGGCAAGAGAAAATAAGGGTTGGAGCGCCCGTGATCTGGCCAAAAGGACAAATCTAAGACTTAATGACATACAAAAGGCAGAAGCTGGCGTCCAACCTGCAGACAATGTCCTAGAGAAGCTTGCAAAAGCTCTGGACATATCCTTGTTTGAAGAAGCAATTTCTGATCCCGAGAGGACTATCAAATCACCCAGCAGCAGAAGTATGACAATAGGAGATGCACTTGATGAGTTCCTCGGAAAAAATTGACGTCTACGATGTCCCATTGCATGTCATACATCTAGATCAGGATGACCCTAAGAAATGCAGTGCTAGGAGAATGTCGAAGCATGGACATGCCATATTGCACAAAAATACACGAGCCGCGCCGAAGAGAGGTTTTCTGCTTGACCCCTCAAGCGGGATTCTGATGGGCCCGGATGACATGAAATCAATATCCAGAGGTGGAGCGATTGTTGCACTCGACTGCTCATGGAAGAGACTGGATGAATCCTTAGAATCAATTTCTAGACATACGAGGCTGGAAGGTCGGACGCTACCGGTACTCTTGGCCGCAAATCCGATATCATGGGGAAAGCCGGGGAGGCTTTCAACTGCGGAAGCCTTCGCATCATCACTCTATATTCTTGGTAGAAAGGAGCAAGCTGAGAGGATTCTATCCTGTCTCCCATATGGCCCGGCGTTTCTTGAATTAAATCAAATGCCACTTGAAGCTTATTCAGATGCGAAGACAAATGAAGAGCTGGCTGAAGTACAGTGGGAATTCTTCGATAGGCCAGAGTGAAGCACTACTCACTTTCTTCGATTCTTTGTTTGGCTAGCTCCCTCATATCTTCGTGATGTGAGCCTTCATCAATAGCCAACTGATCAGATTCATCCACTATTTCTACACCAAGGAGAGTTTCAATAACATCTTCCATGGTTACTAATCCCTCTGTACCGCCGAACTCATCCTTGACGATTAGAATCTGAGATTTAGTCTCCAAGAGTATGTCCAAAGCCCTATCCACAGAATCATTATGATTGCAAACATCTACGGGCATGGAGATTTCGGACATCTTCTTTTCGTAATCATCTACAGCGGCCCTTCGAAGTATTTCGCTCCTAAGAACAACTCCTGTAACATCATCGATATTTCCACCAGTCACAGGCATTCGTCCGTGTACCATTATCGGGATCCTCTCTAATACATCTGATACGGTATCGTTTACAGATAATGATGTAACGACTACTCTTGGAGTCATGATATCACTAACCATAATTTCTCTGAGTCTCAGTAGATTCTGAATTACTGCCTCTTCGTCTTCTTCTATTACATCCGTCTCCTCGGCAATATCGGCCAATACTGATAGCTCGTTCCTAGTAACCGTCTCCGTCTCTACTGCTGGGAGTAGCGACCTAGTGATCTCAATAGGCTTGACAATAATCCACAGTGCGAACATCATGGCCTTCATTATCCTAGCTGATGGGATAGTGAGCTTCCTCCAGTAAAGTGCGCCGATAGTTTTAGGCAGAATTTCACTCAGTAATAGAATTGCCAATGTTAACACTGCTGCGGCCACATGTACAATTGTACCACCGCCGAACTGTGTTTGTACTTCAGCGCCTACGCCCAATGCTCCAACCGTGTGCGCAATGGTGTTAAGAGTCAATATTGCTGTTAGCGGCCTTTCGGGATCGTCTTTCCATTGTGACCACAAATCACTGACCTTTGGGTGGGTATCTTTGAGAGCGGCTATGTGACCATGACTCGTGGAAAGCAATACAGCTTCAAGAATACTGCATAAGAAGGATGCTCCCAGAGCTAGTCCTGAATAAGCTATTATTAGCGTGTAGTCTACCAACTATCTTTCCTCACTTTTGAGCGAAAATTAAACATGTGCGCGACACGAATGACTGCTCCTGATTGCCTTACGACCGATTGCGACATAAATAGGTGACTGACCGCTCACTATGTGCCGGAGCCGGAATATGTCACTATTTTCATGTCCTGGCCATATGTCAATGCGCCTTTACACCTAGGTCATGTGGCTGGGAATTGTCTTCCAGCTGATATACAGTATAGGTACGAAAGGGCGAGGGGGCGCAGGGTATTGATGTGTAGTGGATCTGACGAGCATGGGACCCCTATCACCATTACAGCCGAGCAACAGGGTGTAACGCCGCAAGAAATAGTAGACAAATACCACGAGATGGCTCTTAAATCCCTAAGTGAGCTTGGTTGTGCATGGCCACAGAACATTGATTCCAGAGGAGTAGAGTATGGTGGAGCACTATACAATAGAACATCTGATTCAAGACATAAGGAATTGGTTAGCGAGGTTTTCACAAAATTATTGGACTCCGATCTATTAGAGAAGCAGACTATGAAGCAATACTGCTCTATTGCAGAAGATAAAATAAGATTTCTGCCAGATAGATATGTAGAAGGTACTTGTCCGGTTTGTGGTCAAGATGAAGCGAGAGGTGACCAATGCGATGAATGTGGTTCAACGTATGAGGCACATGAATTACTAAATCCCATTTCTAAATTGGATCCGGGGGCCGCTATTGAGGTCAGGGATACTGATCATTTCTTCTTCAAGTTAGATAAGTTTCAAGAGAGCCTCGAGAAGCACGCATTGAGTAGACAGGGAATTTGGAAACCTAATGTTCGCTCAATGACGAAAAACTGGCTAAACATGGGACTCAGGCCACGGGCTGTGACTAGGGATATAGAGTGGGGAATTGATATTCCACTAGAAGGACCTGAATGGTCATCAAAGAGTGTTTATGTATGGTTTGAAGCCGTGCAAGGGTACTACACCTGTGCAAGGATATGGTCAGAGAGATACGCAACTAGCAACAATCATCCAGATGGTGAAGAAGCGTGGGAAAACTGGTGGAGAATGGACGATGAGGGGAGGTCCCCGAAGCATATCTACTTCATGGGCAAGGACAACATCCCATTTCACACAATTATTTGGCCGGCACTAATTATGGGAATTAATGCATCAGAAAAGGGAAAATCAATCACTCATGAGATAACAGAAGGCGATTTAACACTAGAATCCAATGTTTCTTCTAATGAATATCTGATGCTCCAGGGAGGTCAATTTAGCAAGAGCAGGAAACATGCCGTATGGCTGCCTTCTTTCTTGGAGAGATATGATGCTGATTGCCTGAGATATTACCTATCTATCAATATGCCAGAAACACATGATACCGATTTCAGGTGGGAGGAATTCGTAGATAGGGTAAACAATGAGCTTATTGGAACCTATGGGAACTTTGTACATAGAGTAATGACACTATCTCACAGATTAGCTAGTGGAGATGGGAATCCACTATCTGTTTATGATGAAATAGGGAATCACTCTGAAATTATCTCGCAGTGTGATGATTTGGTTCGATCAGCTATGGATTCAATGGAAAGGCAGAGGTTCAAAGAGGCACTAAGATCACTGATGTCAATTGCACAGATTGGCAACCAACTACTGCAAAGATGCGCCCCCTGGAAGTATCTAAATTCTGAAGAATCACAGGAAAGGTCTGACTCACTCTCCGGCCTCTCCCTATCATGGAGACTATGTAGAACTCTGGCGATATGCATGAGGCCGTTTATGCCATTTCGATCTGAAAGACTATGGAAAATGCTCGGTGAGGATAGTGAATTGGATATTCAACTATGGGATGATTCGATGGATTATTCTGGAGATCTTCTGTGGAACGAACAAAAACCAGAGCCACTATTCTCTAGGCTAGACCTCGATGAAATATTATCATATGAAATGTCACTAGCCAATGATATTAATGATGACCCCGTCGAGGATTCTGAAGAAGGAGTTGATTACATAGATTTTGATGATTTCATGAAGGTTGAGATGAAGACTGGGAAGGTAATATCTGTCGAAGAGCACCCCAACGCTGACAAACTGTATGTAGTAACAATCCAAGATGGCCCGAATTCTACTAGAACTGTGTGTGCAGGGCTAAAGGAATATTACGATCCCACAGATTTAGAAGGTATGAACGTCGTATTTGTAGCTAACTTGGAGCCGAGAAAACTCAGAGGGGTGATGTCCGAGGGAATGCTACTTGCCGCAGATGACGGTGAAGGGAATGTATGTATTCTGACTACCAAAGGCGACATTGACTCTGGCTCAAGAGTTAGGTAATTACCTAGCTATCATCTGAGTCATCATCAAGATCTACGCGCGACTCTGCATATTCTGCCATTGACTCTAGCCTTTGCATAAACCTTGATTTGGAGTTTGCATCTGCGGATGTGGTAGTCTTGACTAGCCAAATACCTCCGAACGCAACTTCCCACAGGCCAAGAGAATCCGCCCTAGTCCTTCTAAAGATATAGTCCATTAGTGGAATCAGTATCGATGAGAGGCATATTGCAATGAACGCATTCATGAAGTCTCCTCCTTCAATACCGGAACTGTCTCCGAGCATAGAGATTCCAAAAAATACGCCAAGAAGGAAGATGAAGTATGATGCTATAGTAGTATTCTTGAGAGAGTGATAAATGAAAGTGGCGTTATCTCCTCTTGAATTAATGAATTGTGTACGGGATATTACATTCCCCATAGAGCGTTTGAACCTGATGGGCATTACTAACAAATTGAAGACGGAGAGAAGTAACGCTACGGAGAGGAACAGTGTCGTAGGAATCTCAACGAGAGCGAATGCGACGAATATTGCTATTATGATACCGAAGTTTACTGCGAAGTCTATGAATAACCTCAGAGATGACCGCGCACTACCTACTTCCTCATATCCTTCTGGTATGACTTTTGGTTCCGCCTTGGGTCTTTTCTGCCGGGGGGCCCTTGACTTCCTGGGCTCATTCTTCTTTGACGCCTTAGCTTCCTTCTTCTTTGACGCCTTAGCTTCCTTCTTTTGGGCGCGCCTTGATTTGGCAACTACTGGAGCTGGTTCGGCCTTGACAGGGGTTGGTTTGGTAACCACTTCTTCTTTCTTGTCTTCTTCTGAAATTTTTCCTGCCTTTTCCAATAGCCCCATATTCGCACCTCAATAATCTAATCTATGTATAAATCTCGCCCATCTCTTGATAGATTGCAAATCCTGGTGAAGCCACGAAGTCTCCTATCTTTTCCTCGGGGAGCTCCCCCAAAACTCTGTTTATCATAGAGAAGAATTCTTCTTTTGTGTCATCATCGCAATTGGTAGGGCTCTCACCGACGCTCTGGAAGAGGGGGAAGTCATCCGATGAGACAAATGAATCAATGAAATCTTCATCCATATCTCCGAGAAGATTATTCACGATTTCAAAGAATCTCGGGAATATGTCCTCATGATCATCCTCAGAATCAATATCATCTTCATCTTCAAATTCATCATCGGGTCCTGAAATTAGCTCTACTGTTGGCTTTATTGAAAGAAGATCTTGCTGTTGCTTCTTTCTAAGAACAATAATCTCCCTGTCCAATTCTGATCCAAATCTATCTGAGAACCTGTCCATTAGAGAACCTACTTGGCCAGATGAGATCCTATCTATGTGACCATACATGCTATCCCTGCTATCCGCAGGGGTTGCATCGCCCTCGGTTTTCCTCTTCTCCCAGTGAGAATGAAAGTCATTCATTGATTCCTCAACGGAGGATGGCTCTGCATCATTTCCAGTTTTATCAGCAGGGGGGTTATCGACAGCTGAAGGAGGTGGTGGTGGAGGCGGGGGCATTGGTGGCGGCGGGGGCAAATTAATCCCAGGAGGTGGTGGGGGCAAGGGCATTCCATTGGGCCCTACCAAGGATTCGTCATCGTCCGGCATACTCGTCTCAGTTGATTTCCGGGACTCTACACTATTCAACATTCTGTGATTAAGTATGTCTAAGTGCCTGCATTAGTGCATGATTGCCCAACCTTTGAGCCCCAAGAAAGTTGCCATTGATTCGTGAACCTCGAACAAATCTCCAGAAGAACCGGAAACCTCCTGTCCTGATATCCTAGTAGTCACATCATCTACGATTAACTCAACTTTACAACTATTCTGAGTACTAAAAACAGAAGATTCTGACATAGCGTCAAATGAGTTGCTCCTTCCAGGCTCCAGTCTAGAAAGAGGGAACTCGGTAACTCTCAATCCAGATTTACCATGTAGGCTTCCAATCCATCTGATTACCCTCTTGACATCGACTGTAACATTTTCATCAGTCTCTCCAACAGCTAGTGGGGCCCCTTTCACTAGTTCCCAAAAGGCCTCATTGAGTCTTTTAGTTGTGAAAACAAGTCTGGCATTATCCTCTCTTAATCTATCTATTCTGCCTCCGGCGATTGATTCGGATGCTAATTTCTTAATCTGATCCTTGGAACAAGAAAAATTTCTAGATTTCAAACTAGAATGTAACTCATTTATTGATTCGGTGGAGTTTTCACCGGTAGAGATATTTGCAAGGGAGTTCACTACTTTATCGAAACCGAGATCAATTCTCTCAGACCATCCGATATTTGGACCGGACATTACTGATTGAACGTCTATTCCTACACCCGTGATATAATTCACTAGTTCCCTCCTAGCATTAGAATCTAGATGCATTAGAGATGGGTCCCTGACATGGATGTGGAAACCTCTATGCCCAGAGAATGTTGTCTGCACATACTTTTCATCAAATCCGAACTCAGGCTCAAGGAAGTCTGACCATAGGCTCCAAGCCTGTTCCTGAATTTTCTCCATCATTCCAGGAAAGTCATTATCGGAAACGCCGGGCAGATGATCCCCGTCCAAATCAAAAATCAAATCTGCACCTAACCAACCCTTCTCCATCATTTTTCTTTGACTAGGGTCGTTGTAATATGCAGTGCTGTGGAAGCATGAATGGGGCGATCTTGTTTGCAGATACCTGAGTAAATCATCTTTAGTTGGTAACGCTCGATGCCTATCTGGGGGTTTGGACCCCCATGGGATGAACATCCATTCTCTAGAGCGAAGTCTCGGTGGCGTCCATAAATCACTAGTGGATAAGGAACGATAGTAGTCCCCAAATCTAAGTGCGTACCTACTCCATCCAACGGCCACGTTACCTAGGGGAGACTGTTATTCAAGAAGGTGCCCATCATTCCAAGGGAAGCTTGGAGGGGACTTCGCGTGAATCGGTAGCTGAACCCTGACCGATTAATTCGACATATGCCTCATAGCAGACATATTTGTCATCTACAACTATAGCTTCTGCAAAAGTGATTGGCTTTCCGGTTACAGAGCAAATTGGACCAAGTTGGCCGGTGGCTATGGATAGCTTATCGGGATCAGGCATGATTGTACGTTAAGGTGGTGATTATTCACTCTTGCTACAGAGAGTTTTGACACGGAGGAATTTTGAATCGGCTTGCATGCGACGGCACATGAGTGATACGCCCCCGTACAAGGTTGGACATTCCCCGGACCCCGATGATGCATTCATGTTTCATGCCATGACAACGGGTGCAATAGATACTGGCGGTAGGAAATATGAACACGTTCTACTTGATATTGAGACGCTAAACAAGCATGCCATGAATGGAGATTACGAGGTTTCTGCAGTCAGTATACACTCATTTCCAGATATTTCTGATAATTATCACTTAATGAATTGCGGCGCTTCTATGGGAGAGGGTTATGGGCCAATGATAATTTCCAGAGAAGATATGACTATTGAAGAAGCAAAGAGCAAAGTTTTCGCCATACCTGGTATTGGAACAAGCGCATACCTGTCTCTAAGATTAGCTCTGGGAGATGTTGAGTATCGAGTCGTGCCATTTGACGAAATTATGCCATCCGTGAAAAGGGGTGATTATGACGTAGGAGTAATAATTCATGAAGGTCAACTAACATGGAAAGACGAAGGGGTTAATCTTGTATTAGATCTGGGAATTTGGTGGAACGAAAAGACAGGTTTGCCATTGCCATTGGGTGGCAATGTAGTAAGGAAAGATCTCGGGATAGATATGTGTCAAAAAATCACTGAAGATGTGAAAAATAGCATTGAGCACTCCCTCTCAAATCCCAAAGATGCATTAAAATTCGCTAAAAAATGGGGCAGAGGGATAGATGACGATACAAATGAAGAGTTTGTCGGAATGTACGTGAATGATAGGACTCTTGATTATGGGGAGGATGGAAGGGACGCTATTCGATTATTCCTCAGGAAGGGGCAGGAGATTGGTATGGTTAGATCAGATTTGGACGTAGACTCGATTGTTTTTGTTGGTTCGGGTGAATGAGATGAATGAAAAGAGGCCCGAAGTTAGTGAGTTTGATTCTGTTGATCCGGCACCTCCGAGTTCAATCATTGATGTCTCCAAACTTAGAGTCACAATATGTGATGAAGAGGAGAAGATGTTTCAGAGGATGAGGGCATTATTCGCACTCAGAAATATTGGAGGAAGAGATTCCGTTGAAGCCTTAGCGGCTGCCTTTTCATCATCATCTGCACTGTTGAAGCACGAAATAGCATATGTCATGGGGCAAATGCAAGATTCTGCTGCGGTACCGTTTTTGATAGATAGGTTGGAAGACTATGACGAGGATGTCATGGTAAGGCACGAAGCCGCAGAGGCACTAGGAGCGATAGGAGATAGGGCGGCTCTAGGAGTCCTAGAGAGGTTCAAAGATGACAAAGATGTTGTTGTTGCAGAGTCATGCGAAGTTGCGCTAGATCTTCTCGAATGGGTGTCTAGTAAAAAGCTGAATTATACTGAGTGAGGATTGAGCCATACTGGAGGCTCGACCATTCCACAGGCTTCTTCTAGGAATAATAAGAGTCCATCGATATCATCTTGAGACATTCTATTTCTTACTTCAGATCTAAAATAGTCTGCGACCCTGTCTTCTGGAAATCCAAGTTTTTTAGCAGTTCGGGATATTACTGAAGACCTCCAGATTTGATCGTTTTCAAACAGTTCTACTTGCTTTATCATTTCAGAATGTGCACGCCTTAAGATGTCCTTAGAAGAGTCCCTTCTAGCTACAAATACTCCAAACACCATTGGGAGTCCGGTTACTTTAGTCCATTCAGCCCCTAGATCCATTCTCACAAGCTCTGGATGGGAAATAGAAGCTAGAATAGCTCTATCTCCGATGAGGAGGGCTCCATCACATTTTTCCAACATAGAATTTATGTCTGGTCCGGTCTCGATGAACTTAGGATCTAACCCACGATTCTTGACTATCCAACTTAGTAATACCTTGGAAGTTGATGAGTCTGTAGGTAGTGCGATGTCCCTCATATTTTCTATAGGTCGGTTTCCAAATAACAGAACGGAGCCAACCTTTCCATTACTAACAATGCCAATATCTGGGAGTAGCATTAGTTCATCACTGTTGGATGCATAGTCGGCAGAGGGAATTGGAGCGGCTATACAGTCCCTCCTCATTATGTGACCAGTTAACCACGCAGGAGGAGCTGATAGTATAGTCCATTTGGGATCTATGCCATCGAAAATAGGATCACAATTAGAAAATGATACCCGGCCAATTACGTCCATCCAGCTCATCTAGGAAACCTCGGGGACGATGACTGGGAGAATACGAGATCTACTTGATTCTGAAATATTGACTATTTCAAATACTGAGTAAGATGAGTTTCTCTTTACGGGGGTGGCACCAGCAGAAATAATCATTCTAGCCATTTGCTCGGAGCTAGTAGTGAGACTTGTCTTACTGCCTGCTTCATGCATTATTTCTTCATGTCCAACTGTACCATCAACATCATCCGCACCACAGTTAATGGCGTATGAGGCCAACTTATCTCCAATATTCATTCTGTATGCCTTAATGTGAGGAATATTATCCAACATAAGCCTGGATACTGAAATCATGCGAATTACCTCTTGGCCGGTGGCGAGCTGTGCTTCTGGGAGTCTGGACTTATCGGGTAAGAAAGGGTATGGGACAAAACACTGAAATCCAGATGATTTGTCTTGTTGCTCTCTGAGCCTCAATAAATGATTGATCCTATCATCCACAGATTCAACCGTACCGAATAACATTGTACAGTTTGTAGAGATTCCCAATGAATGGGCGGCATCATGAATTTCTAGATACTCATCTGAAGATTCTTTTCCCATGCAGATACGATCCCTGACGCTATCGACCAGAATCTCTGCACCACCGCCCGGAAGTGAGTTGAGCCCAGCCTCAGAGAGTCTAGAAAGCGTATCCGAGATGGAAAGAGAAGACCTAGATGAAAGATGCTTTATCTCTACTGCAGTGAGGGCTTTAATGTGGATATGCGGATATTCATTTTTCAGATTTGAGAATAGTTCGCAATACTCAGAGACAGTCCATTTAGGGTGTAAACCACCTACTGTATGGACTTCATCGATTCTTGATGAGAATGGCCTGATTCTCTCTAGGTATTCGTCAACATTCAGGGAATAAGCATCTGGATGCCTCGGACCCTTTCTGAAAGCACAGAATCTACAAGCTAATACACATACATTTGTGGAGTTGACATGAAGATTCTCATTGAAGAATATATAGTCATTAAATCTAGCTCTCTTTACCATATCAGCCAATGAGGTGATAGAGTTTAAGCTTGGATTGTGCATCAATTTTACACCTTGTTCGAAGGTAAGTCGCCCTGTTGTGATCAGAGTGTTGAGGCAATCTAAAGCTACTAAATTTGATTTAACCGCCAGAGGGATTTCCATCGTTGAAAGCCTATTTCTCCAGTTCGAATGAGAAACTGCGGTGGCGTCGAGTGGCATTGTAACGTTTGGTGGTCGGGTATCGACATCATAAGAATTCGTCTATCATCATAGAGGACTCCTCCGGAAAGCATCATTAGTTAGATTTTCTAGCAGGCATGTGAATTCCGTTAGGCGTACTTCATCGATGGGCATTGTTCAGTTACAGGAGTTGGCTCGTCAGTGCCGACGCCATATAGTCAGAATGATTCATTCTGCTGGTGCTGGTCATCCCGGAGGTTCGCTTTCAGCAATTGACCTTTTAGTTGCATTATATGGAAATAAATTACGATTCGACGTCGAAAATCCTGAATGGAATGACAGGGACAGATTTGTCATGAGTAAGGGTCACGCAAGTCCGGCGGTTTATTCTATACTCCATGAAGTTGGATTCATTTCTGAAGCTGATATGATGTCATTCAGAAAAATGGGTTCTGTTTGTCAGGGGCATGTTGACATGAAGTGGACGGATGGAGTTGATTTTTCAGCTGGTAGTTTGGGTATGGGACTGTCTTTCGGACTTGGTTGTGCCTTGGCCGCGAGAATGGATTCTAGCGATAGAGACATCTGGGTTATGGTAGGAGATGGTGAGATACAGGAAGGCCAGTTCTGGGAAGCGGCTATGGCCGCAGATTTCCATTCTGCTGGAAGATTGAATTTAATAGTCGATAGGAATAGAATACAGAATGATGATTTCGTTGAGCTACAAATGGAAGTTGGAAACGTCGCGAATAAGCTTTCATCCTTTGGCTGGGAAGTAATGGAAATTGACGGCCATTCTATGGAAGAAATCGTTTCTGCCTTGGAGTGGTCTTCGACAAACATTAGTGCGCCAACAGCCATTATTGCACATACGACCAAAGGGAAAGGAGTATCATTCATGGAGGATAACCCGTCATTTCACGGGAAGGCGCCGAGTGATGAAGAGTTGGAGATATCATTGGAGGAATTATCATGAGTGCGCCGTCTGGAGGTGGTGCTTCTCGAGATGGATATGGATCTGCTCTTTTACGGATGTCGAGTGACTCAAGAGTTGTTGTTCTAGAAGCCGATCTTGGAAAATCAACAAAATCGTGTCATTTCAGAGAAGCACACCCTGACAGGACAATATCTTTGGGAATAGCAGAACAAAATATGATCTTAGTAGCTTCTGGAATGGCCTCGTCTGGTAAAATTCCATTTGCAAGTACATTTGCTATATTCACTGAGAGAGGTTTCGAACAAGTTAGGAATGGGGTTGCGAGGCCCGGTTTGGTTGTTCATTTGTGTGGAAGTCATGGAGGAGTACATACTGGCACTGATGGAAGTAGCGCACAATCGATAGAAGATTTAGCTCTTTATCGGACCATTCCGGGTATGACTGTGATGCATCCATGCGATGATCTTTCAGCCGAAGAGCTCACTGTACAACTTCTCAATCACGATAAGCCATCCTATACAAGAACTGCTAGGAATAAGACTCCGCGAATGTATGATCAAAAAACCAGTAAAGATTTGCGAATAGGGAAAGGTTCAGTTCTAAGAAGCGGAGACGATGTCGCAATTATTTCATGCGGAGTGATGGTCTCTGAATCCATGAAGGCCGCTGAATATCTATCATCTAATGGCATTGAGGCCACAGTAGTAGATATGCATACAATCAAACCACTTGACACGAATCTTATTGATGAGTTGGCTAACAAGTGCAAGGGAATTGTAACAGCAGAGGATCATTCAGTCATAGGGGGATTGGGAGCGGCAATTGCAGAGCATATCTCATACAGCGGAGGAGTACCTCTGAGAATGGTTGGAGTTTCGGATAGATTCGGAGAGAGTGGGACTCCCCGAGAGCTGATGGAAATCATGGGTTTGACCTACATGGACATAGTCGGTTCGTGTGAGTCACTAATGTCCTGAATTACGGGTAATTTCAGTATGACTGGGGTTTCATTCATGAAGTATCTATGGGACCGCTCGTCATGGATGCCTCTGAGAGGATAAAAGGAGTCCTGGATGGTTCGATACATCCTTCTGAAATCAGTGGTGATGAAGAGCTCTACTACATGGCAGAAAGAATCTACGGCAGAGATGCATTAGAGAAGATGGGAGTAGAACCCCCAGTAACTCCACACGAGCTTGGGGCTATTTCACCTAATGGAAATGGCGGAGTTGAGATTCCTAAACCTGATGGTCGCGCGACCATAGATGATAGCCAGAAAACCGATGAGAAGGGGAGGAGGGTATTGATACCTCTGATTATGTTTCTGTGCCTGATTATTTCTTCATATAACGTGTCTCTAGGATTGGGTTCTGTAATTACAAGGTGTGTTGAGGATGAACCTGCCCAGGAATTAGAAATGGAGTCTTCTTCTCATATTAACGAAAATAGTACACTGTATGTTGTTTGGAACATGTATGGCCTGAATAACTATTCAGAGTATAGACTAGAATGGAGTGTATCGCAGAATGGCTCTAGTGACGTTATTGAGACAGGAAATACTACATGGAACTCCTCTGAATCTGCTAGGATAAACTCTCGGAATTGGATTATCGAAAGCCCTCCTTACTCCTACTTGTCGACATTGTATGAAGATGATGTTATTGTGTCATACTCTAATGGCTCGGGGGAACAGGTAATTACCGTACTTTCCGATAACACTGAACAGAGTACTTACTGTGAAGATAATACAAGACTGATCTGGACTGAATACTCGGATTTAGAGAGTAAAGATGCTTGGGGAGAGGCCGGAACTGGGGACATAATCGATGGTGCATTGATAATGATGTTCGCAGGTCTGATGATAATTTCTGCTAGAAAAAGGACCTAGTACATTCTAGCCAAATGATGCTTATTTGTGGTTGGAATTCCAGTAATAATACATTTTCTTGGCTCTGGATAATTTTCAACACATTCGCCGAGCATGGTGAGTCCAGAAAGTTTCTCTAAGGCCTCGGCATCAGAGTCATTTCCACAGAAAGGAAATGAGTAGACTGTACCATCGGATAGGGGTGAAGAGAACTGATAATCACTACCTGAAGAGATGATGTCTGGTAGTTCTAAGACAAGACTGGAGAATACGTTATTCGCCCTGTACCTAAGCTCATCGGCTACTGACTTCAATGCGGCAGATACAGTATCCTCAAGAGTTTCTAGCTTGACATCATACTTCTTACCGGTCCTCTCAGTAATGACACAGTTTCCTGAGTCGATATCTCGTGGACCGAGTTCCAGCCTAATAGGCGCCCCCTTAATCTCCCAATCAAAATGTTTCACGCCTGGCCTGACATCTCTATCATCCAAATAAGTTCTAATTCCTAGTTTACTGAGTCGATCTTTAATTGTTGAAATCTCACTCATTACGTCTTCACGTACATGTGCAGCGATAGGCAGGAGGATTACCTGAAATGGAGCTATTGCAGGGGGCATGATTAGTCCTTGGTCATCTCCATGCATCCCAACTACAGAACCCAATAATCTCTCAGACATCCCAAATGTAGTCTGATGGCAGAATTTAGTTTCACCATGTGGATCTTCATACTTCAAATCAAAGGCTTTGGCCCACTGATCTCGATAATGGTGGTAAGTAGCCACCTGCAACGTCCTGCCATTGGGCATTACAACATCGGCGGCCATCGTATACCAAGCACCAGGAAAAGTATCCCATATGGGTCTCTTAGAAACTAGATTGGGGAGGCAGAGGTCATGTAGGATAGCCTGTACCATATTAGCATCCTCAGAAATTTGATCTGTTGCGCCTTTCTCATCTGAGTGGACGGTATGGGCCTCGAAGAAGTGAATTTCTCTAACTCTAATGAAAGACCTGGTCTGCTTGGTCTCATAGCGGAAGGTATTAACAATCTGGAATGTCTTTAGAGGAAGATCCGTATGGCTCCTGACCCATAGTGAGAACATTGTATACATGGGAGTCTCTGAAGTTGGTCTGAGAAACATAGGGGAGTCAAGCTCATTTTCACCACCATGTGTGACCCAGTATACCTCTTTCTTGAAGCCAGAGTCTACATCTTCCATTCTCAGTTCGGAAGGGTCAACTCCCGCCTCCCTGGCCGCCTTTAATCTAGAAACTAGTTTATTCTCCTTATCTAACAAATTTTCCGGTACAAGCAGGGGGAATCTATGTTCATGATGATTAGTTACTGACATTTGGTCCCTAGCAAGAGTGTCAATGAGGGACATTGCCTTCAGGCCGTATGGCTTCCATACGTCCATTCCCTTTATTGGATATCTTTTGTCCACTAGATCGGCAATCTCTACAATGGAGGGGTACCATGAGTTGAATTCAGACTTTGGAGGTATTCCCCTCTTAGCCTTCTTTGGGTCGCCCATGTATCGCCGTGTGCGAGACTGGTTTGAATAATTCGTATCATAGAGCTCTTAATTTGCCAATAAGGACTCAATTTTATGACAAAGAGATGTAAGATTTGGTATTTCGATGGTTTTTCCACTAGAGTCTACTAACCACGCCCTAGGGGTACTGGGATTTTCCAGATCCTCCAACCTATTGGCAAAAACTATGTCCATAGAGTATCGGGATATTTGTGTAGAGGCACTTTCTAGCAGGTCCTGTATGTTTACGTTGCTTTCGAGTTTGAAGCCAATGGAGTAGCATTCACCTGTTGCCTCGATAACTCTGGGAATATGCTTCTGAGAAGGGGTCAATTTAATTTGGATTTCATCCTTTGAACTTGGAATCTTTGCTGGTACCTGAACTGGTAAGTAATCGAGTACCGCTGCAGAGAAAATCCATACTTCAGGAGAGAAAGATGCAGCTATTTTCAATGCTTCATCTAGCATATCTTCTGGGTGCTCTGCGTCTATTACTTTGGGCATGGTGAAACTAGGATAGGTACTCGTTCGACCGGCCAAGCAAAAAACATCGTGTCCCATTCTGTACAGATATTCAGAGATGCTCCATCCGGTAATTCCCGATGAATAGTTGATAATGCTACGAACATGGTCAATAGGGGCGAGGTTGGAACCCAATGTGATAGCCACTCTCTTTCTACCAGGAAGCTCTGAGTTGATGATATGACTGAATTCTGCCACTATTCTGAAGTGACTTGGTTGCTTTCTTTTTCCTTCTATTTCATGATCGGTAATGACATGTGATCCTTCGGCGGATAATTGAGATAATATCTCACCTGTAACTGGGTCATCAAAAAGATCGGAATGCATAGAGGGGACGAATATTATCGGAGTATTACTGCCTCTAGCCGCTGAAAGTGCCATCATGACGGGAGAGTCGATAATTCCATTCAGGTGCTTGGCGATGGTATTCCTTGTTGCTGGAGCGACAATGATTCCATCATAACCGTCTAATTGTGACATATCAGGGTCCCAATCAGAAACGATATCACTACCCGAACCCCATGAAAGAGCGAGTGGGGTGATTACCTTTGTCGCTTCTTTAGTCATCATTGGAAATACTAGTGCACCGTGTCTCCTAAGCTCTCGACACAGTTTGATTGATTCTACGGCTGCGATTCCCCCTGTGACAGCCAGTATCACCCTGCGGCCTGCCAGAGAATTGCTAAGTTGGCTGACGCCAGTGTCTCCGACCATGACTGCCGATTGCCGAGTGATTCATGAGTGCGTCGCTCCCGTGTAAGCATGAGAATATGACTAGGGGCATGGTTTCCGTCACTCGACATGTGTCTTTTCTACTTGTTATACTTGCAATAGTGCAACTTCTCGTTATCGTTAGTTTACCGTATGATAGAACTGTATTTTTTATATTTCCAATGATATTTGGACTCATATCACTACCTATTTCGATCATTGGAGCAATATTACTACGACTTCGAAAGAGCCCTGGGATATTCATTTGTACAATTTCTCTTGGATCATTAGGAATTTGCTTCATGTTCGAGGGTTTCCTAATCATGATTATGGGCCCTTCTGCTATTGTGGGGGCGTTGTACGTGCTTCTTGGAATTTCATCGACAAGAAGAATCAGGCCACTCAATAGTACGTCATTTAGGGCCTGGTTCAATGGAACAAGTATTATTGACAGCTCCGAATTGGGCGATGAGGAGATTATGGCCATATGCCCACATTGCTCGAGCATCTTAGCAGTAATACCGTCCCTATTGAACGAAAGTGATACGTGTCCAGAATGCAATGGCAATCTTGTTCTCTAGTACCTCTCAAGTGCAATCGAAATTCCCATCCCACCGCCAATACACATGGTTGCTATGGCCTTGCGTGAATTGGTCCTATGAAGAATTGATGCGGCCTTTCCTACAATTCTTGCCCCAGACGCTCCGAGAGGGTGCCCAATTGAGATTGCACCTCCATCGATGTTTATCTTTTCATAGTCAATAGATAGGTCATTAATTACAGCAATACTCTGTGAAGAGAATGCTTCATTGATTTCAAAAATATCGACATCATCTATATTCCAATCTGAACGTTCGAGTAATTTTTGTGTCGCTGAAACAGGACCTATTCCCATCGCATCTGGAGAGCACCCGGTAACTGCACTAGTGACTATTCTTGCTAGAGGCTCTAATCCATTCTTTTCCGCGAAATCTGAACTACAAACCAGCATGCAAACCGCCCCATCAGTAAGAGGGGAAGATGTGGCAGCTGTAACTGAACCGTCTTCTCTGAATACCGGCCTCAGTTTAGACATCGACTCGAGGCTCGTATCCCTTATACATCCATCTTCGGCTATAGAGCCGTCTTGTGTAATGATGGGGCAAATCTCAGATTCAAAGTGCCCGTTATCTCTTGCATGAATTGATTTCATATGTGAATTGAGAGCGAATTCCTCTTGAGAAATTCGGGAAATTCCCCATCTATCTGCAACGTTTTCAGCAGTCAATCCCATGTTAATGTAAGCATCTGGAAATTCCTTTTCGAGAATGGGATGTGGACTCCAATTGAATCCTCTTCTCTTGATCCTACTCATTGACTCTATTCCTCCGCATAGAAAGCAATCCCCCCATCCAGACTCAATATTTGATGCGGCCACAAGTATGGCCTGCATTGATGAACCGCATAATCTATTGATGGTCATTCCGGGAACCTTGTCAGGGATTTCACCAAGGAACGTCAATAATCTACCAATATTGTATCCCTGCTCTCCCTCAGGATATGCGCAACCGACTATAATATCATCAATATCATTGGGATCAATGGAATTCCTACTTAGCAGAGACTTGGTAACCTGTCTTAGCAATTCATCAGGCCTTATTTCTGACAGCATTCCCTTGTGTGCTCGATGGAATGGGCTCCTCATCCAATCAACAATTACGGCCCTCACATGCTCCGGGTGGTGTGGAGGAAAATAACCCTTGGCGGTGGAATCGTGGGAACATTACTGACCGAGAGGTTCATGAGAAGGCTTCAACTGGCACGACTGATAATATGATTAGAGAGTGCAGTACACATGGATATTTCTCAGATGATGACCTATGCCCAGCTTGTAATTCGGAAGGAAAATTCATCATGAGAGGGAATGAGAGAGATTCACTGGCCAGAAGATTGGCATTGGCACTTAGACATGCCCCGGAAAAGTTTGATCTGGAGATGGATATCAATGGATGGATAGACATCAAGGATATTATTCGACAGTTTAAGAAGTCAAACGAACGAAGGTATCACTGGTTGAGGCCCCATCATTTTAGAGCTATCTCAGAGACTGATCCAAAGGGACGTTACGAGGTTAGAGGAAATGTGATTAGGGCTACTTACGGACACAGCCTAGAGATTGAGCTAGATCTTCCAACGGACAATATTCCTACGTCCCTATTCTATCCCTGCTCTCCTGAAGAGGCTGAAAACCTGCTCGAAGTTGGGATTTCCCCTAGCGGGAGATCGCATGTGCATCTTTCAGCTACTGTAAGATCAGCAGCTGAGGCTGGGAAAGTACATCACAGCAGACCTACCATTCTGGAAGTAGATACCGCATCTATGGTCGCCTCCGGAGAAACTGTTTGGCATGCTGGAGTTACAGTATATTTGGCAGATTCAGTAGCAGGGGAGTACTTGACCGTACTGCCAGATGACGATCCTGAGTTCGTATTAGCTAGGGCCAAATGGGATGAAGAAGAGTAGTTAATTCTCCTCTCCACAAATCGGGCAGAAACTGAGATCTTCTACTAGATCGGAAGAACATTTGACGCACTTCTTTCCGTCCTTAGTCGAGACTGCATGTTCATTGTTATCTATCGACCTAACAGCTGAGCTCCTCTCAATGAATGGAGCTGGAGATTCCAGGGACTCTAATTTCTCCAGAGACTCTCTGAAGAATATTGCTTCTGATATCGCTGACTCTATGTGTGTTCTTCTTCGATCTCTCTCGACGGGGTCTTCAATATGCTGAGTAGCGGCTAGCTTAGACTGTAGCCACCGTTGGAAGATTTCAATCTCACCGGCGTCGGACATATCTCTTCCAAACCACAATAAGAAATGAACCTTTCAATAATTTGATAGGAGAACCCAAATCTAACTAATGCCTCAGACCTCCATGGTTGCGAAGGTAGTGATGAAGTTAGGAGGGGGGCTTATCACAGATAAATCGTCATTTAAAGTGCCTAAGAAAGGAGTTATTGACTCCATATGCAAAGAGATTTCCAAAATAATTTCAAATGGACATTCGGTTACTTTGATCCATGGTGCGGGTTCATTCGGGCATCTACTTGCCAAGGAGTGGTCCTTGGCTGGTGGCCTGGATCCTGAAATCTCTGAACAGCAAAGGGACGCTGTTTTGAGAGTTAGATCGGATATGCTAGAGCTATGTGGATACGTGACTAATTCTTTGAGTCATCATGGTATCAAATGTGAGGTTTTTCCACCATCCGAGTGGGTAATGGGCACAGGGAGTAGCTTTGATGGTGATTTAGGTATCTTTGAAGACGTACCTAAAGGTACGGTTCCAGTATCATTCGGGGACGTTGTCAGAGTTGGGGGTGAAGCAGAATTTGGCATTCTATCAGGGGATGATTTAATGGCCAGAATATCCCTTGAGTTACCATCGGTTTCTCATTGTATATTTCTTCTCGGAGACGTAGATGGGATGATGGACTTGCCACCAAATGTGGAGGGGTCTAAACTGATACCAATATGGAGTGCTGGAGAACGTATCGAGACCACTCATAATGCCGAACAGGATGTTACTGGGGGAATTGAACTGAAGGCGGCCAGAGCATCGCAGATATCAGGGGGCGTCGACGAGGTTTGGTTCATCAATGGAAATCATCCAGAGAGGATTAGTCAGCTGATAGAAGAGGGGACTACCATTGGTACCAAAATACTTGGTTGATTGGATTCTGTTATATGTCGAGGGTTTCTCGGAATGACATGGTCGAAGATGCCAACGCTCTTTCGGGACATGACAACTCACAGGTCGAGATGATGGCTGAGCGTTGTATTCTAGTCGATCTTGAAGACAATATGATAGGATCTGAGAGTAAATTATTGTGCCACAATGAAGATGGTTTTCTCCATAGGGCCTTCAGCGTCCTAATATTCGACTCAGAGAATAGATTACTGATCCAACAGAGATCGTATGATAAGATAACGTTTCCAGGGATTTGGGCAAATAGCTGTTGCAGCCATCCACTTGATATTGATGGAGAGAATGGAGATTCGAAAGAGGGTTGTATCAACGCGGCAAAGAGAAAGTTGCCCCAAGAGTTAGGAATAGATCAAGAAGTTGCTAACTCAATGGAGTTCTCTCACCTAGGCTCCTTCCAGTATAAATGCAGATGGGACGATGAATGGTTAGAGAATGAAGTAGACCATGTTTTGATGACTAGAGTGGATTCTTTGCACTTAAACCCCAATGAGAATGAGATTTCAAATCATAAGTGGATTGGACCGGAGGAAATTAGCGAGGTCATGGAAGGAACTGGTCAATGGAAAGAACAGATAGTAGCCCCGTGGTTTAGACTTCTTTGGAAGGAGTTTCTTGAAGACGAATATCCCAATCTTGAGAATATTGTCGATAGAAGCGGGGTTGTTGTCTTCGGAGAGGTCGGGATAAATGCGGATGTTATCTCACCTGGATCTTCATTGATGGGCGCTTTAGGAGAGCATAGGGAAGTTGTTGAAAAGGAGATACTTACGAGCTTGTCTAAGATAAAACAGGAGAGGCTTCATGGAGCGATGAAGCATCTTTTTACAGGAGGTGGAAAGAGACTCAGGGCAATTATGCCCAAACTTGTCGGTGACGCCGTGGGAGGGTCTAATCCAGGCCACAATACACTTGGTGCTTCCATAGAAATAATTCATAATTTCACCTTGGTACATGATGATATCATGGATCAAGATCCCATTAGAAGGGGTTTGGAAGCTGTCCATGTAGCCTATGACGATGCTACTGCGATAAATGCTGGCGATGCTATGCTGGCCGTGGCATTTGAGATTCTAGCTGAGTCTGAACATATAGCTTCTGATGATCTTGTATTCCTGGTTAAATCGATCGGCGAGATGGTCAGAAGAGTTGCTGAAGGACAGATGATAGACATGGAGTTTGAGAAGAGGGAGGTTGTCTCTGAAGACGAATATATTGAGATGATCGCTGGGAAGACCTCCGCGATGTTCGAGACATGTGCAATGACTGGAGCGAAGCTTTCTGGTGCTTCGGAGGAAGTGGTAAGTTCTTTGGCGGAATGGGGCCTTAATATGGGACTGTGCTTCCAACTAATGGATGATTTAATTGATATCACAGGCGATACTGAAACTCTTGGAAAGCCAGCAGGATCAGATATCATACAGGGAAAAAGAACGCTTATCGCAATTCATGCTCTTGATTCTGGAAACCCCATGCCTTCTTTCGAAGAGGCCTATGGATCAGGAGAATGTTCACCAGATTTACTAGCCAGTGCTGTTCAAGAGCTTTATGATAACGGCTCCATAAAATACGCCAAAGACAGGGCTATGTTTCATCATGCTAAGGCCCATTCATGTCTGAATATACTTGATGATTCGGAATCATTGACCATATTGAGGGAAATGACTGATTTCCAACTAGTCAGAATAAACTGATTAGTCCTGATAGTGCGTCTCACCGGGTATTTCTGGCTTAAGCCCCTTTCTTTCCCTGATCTCTCCTGTGACCTTCTCATAGAGATTGGGAGGCAGGTGGACGAATCCGGCATTTTCCATATTCCAAATTGCTCGACCCTGACTAGCGGCACGAATATCATTGGAGAATCCGAATGTTTCTGCAACGGGAATAGTTCCAATTACCTTAGTAACACCATCTTCAACAGGCATATCCTCTATTATTCCCCTTCTTGTTGAGACTTCTCTGGTCACTCCACCGATTACATCGTTGGGCGAGTCTATCTGAATCTTCTGTATAGGTTCAAAGATGACTGGTCTTGACCTCATGAAAGCTCCTTTTACGGCGTTCCTCACAGCCGGGATAGTTTGAGCCGGTCCTCTGTGAATGGCATCTTCATGCAGTTTGGCATCCACTAGTCTGACCATCACTCCCATTAGTGGCTCATCTGCCACCGGTCCTTTCTTGCAGACATCATTGAATCCATCAATAATCAACTCCTTTGTTTCATGGAGATTCTGTATTCCTTTCGTGTCGTTTACCAGGACATTGGTGCCATTAATAGCGTATATCTTCCTCATCAGATCTTTATCCATTCCTAGTTCTGAGAATTGATCGCCGATTTCCTTGGCGTCCTTAGGCCTCACTGTACCGTCTCTGAATTCGCCGGCTCTGAGTTTATCGACTACATTATCTGGAAGTGGTTCGGTCTCAACATAGAATCTATTATGCCTGTTAGGTGACTTTCCTTCGAAAGGCCTTCCTTTGTTATCAGTCTGAACTGATTCCCTATACACGACAATTGGCTCGCTAACCTTGACCTTGATTCCTTGTTCTTCCTCTAATCTGTATACAGTAATCTCGAGATGTAACTCTCCCATTCCTGCTAGTAAAGCCTCTCCGGTTTCCTGGTTTGTCGATACCTCGAGAGAAGCGTCTGCCTTAGCGAGCCCCCTTAGAGCATCGATGAACTTTGGGAGGTCCTTCATGGACTTGGGCTCTACTGCTACGGTTACAACAGGCTCTGAAATGTGCCTGATGGCTTCGAATGGCGGTGCATCTTTTTCTCTTGCAATTGTAACTCCTGCGGCCGCACTTCTAATTCCTGTGATTGCCGCGATATTTCCTGATGTTACCTCTGGAGTAGAGATTCTATCTCCGCCGACCATCATACCTACCTGTTGAACCCTCTCAGCCTTGGCGGCACCAATTGCCCAGACTGACTCTCCATGCTTAATTCGTCCTGAGTATACCCTTCCTACAGCCACCTCTCCAGCATGAGGGTCCATCCAGATCTTAGTAATCATGAGTGAAAGGGGACCATCTGGATCGCAATCCATCATAGCCTTACCAACACCCGACTCCAAGTCCCCCTGCCAGATATTCGGTATTCTATACTTCTGGGCCACTACGGGAGAAGGATGCTTCTCAACAGTCATATCGAGTAAAACAGTATGAACTGGTGCGAGCTTTGCCAACTCTTTCTGATTGTCATCATAGCAATATTCGAAAATCTGCTTGAAGTTGATGTTGCTCTTCTGCATGTATGGTATCGACATTCCCCAATTGTAGTAAGCCGAACCAAATGCCACTGTGCCCTTCTGCACGGAAACCTGCCATTCCTTACCAAGATCCTCTGGGGCATAAGTAGAAATTAACCTGTTAACTTTAGAGATTATCTTCTCAAACCTAGCCATCATCTCAGGTCCATCGATTTGTAACTCATTGATTAGCCGGTCTACCTTATTGATGAAAAGTACTGGTCTGACCTTTTCCTTCAATGCTTGGCGAACAACTGTCTCGGTCTGTGGCATTGTACCCTCTACCGCGCATGCTAATATGATACAACCATCGACCGCCCTCATTGCCCTAGTTACGTCTCCTCCGAAATCCACGTGACCGGGAGTATCAATCAGATTGATGAGGTAGTCCTGCCCACCCACATTGTGAACCATAGATGCGCTAGCTGCATTGATGGTAATTCCTCGAGCGCTTTCTTGCTCGTCGAAATCTAAGACCCTAGACTTTCCAGCTAGATCTTCTGACATCATTCCCGCGCCTGCAATCAGGTTGTCTGAAAGGGTGGTCTTTCCATGATCGATATGGGCGGCGATAGCAATGTTTCTGATATGATCGCGATCATGCATTATCTCTGTAGCTCTCTTGATGTTGTCTTCCTTGCGACCCATCTTAATTCCTCAATTGTTCCGTCCACCTGACTATGGTTCATAAATCCGATTGTAGAGAGAAGTAAAACATGACTGTAAGAGTGCAGAAGGATTACCTTGCTGAAGCGGCGACACGTTCAATTTCTTCCCTCTTTCCTATGGAGTAAGCCGCTACATCTCCCTCCGCGGCTTTGGTAATTTCACTAACGATTCCCTGGACTAGAGTTCTCTTGCTTCCAGCTGTAGCAGACGTACAACCTATGGCTAGATTTCTCAGTGCTATGTCTAGTCTCCTGCTGGGAGAGGAATCTACTGCCTTTGGAGTACTGACTGCTCCCTGCTTAATTCTAGTTATTTCCTCACAGGGGGATGCCTCCACAATGGCATCGATAAAGGACTGTAGAGGATTCTCCCCCGTCCTACTGTTGATTGAATCTAATGCGGCCTCGTATGCCTTGGCGCAATGTTGCTTCTTTCCTGAGAATTTACCTGTTCTCATTAGATTGTTGATGAACCTTTCAACCACAGAGAGCTTTGACTTACCAAACCATGCGTTAGCGTGTCGCCCACCACTGTGAGGAGTACCTATGGTTGTGAGATTAATGTAGGGTGCAAGTCCGGGATCTGAACAAGTAACTTCTGAGGCGTCCCACTTTCCAAAGACCATGGTCCCAATACCTGCGATTGGTGCTTCGACCCTGGAATCTGCTTGGATTGTTTCATCAGACATCTCAATACCTACCTGATTGGCTTCTCTTTGCGGCCCCTTACCATTTCGTCTAAGGATACGCCGTTGACCTTAATGACCTTGTATCTGACACCGGGGATATCTCCGTATGACCTTCCTTTGCTACCGCCTATGCCCTCTACCAGAACCTCGTCATGCTCGTCGATAAATGAAATTGCACCATCTCCTGGAGCGAATGCAGTAAGTCTGTTACCGGTTTTTATTAGGCTTATCTTGACTGCCTTTCTGATGCCAGAATTAGGTTGTTTAGCCTCAAAACCGACTTTTTCAACTACGATTCCCTTGGCCTGTGTACTGCCCATAAGAGGATCGTGCTTGAGAACACCACCTCTCTGTTGCTTGAATTGTCTGTCCCTAAACTTACGCTCCTTCCAGCGATATCTCTTCCTATCGGACTTCATCTTCTGTCCGGAGAAAAGACCTTTACCCAAAGTGACACCTCAGAATGACGCCTTGCCGACCCTCATGGGGTATAAGAGCGTGACGGGATAGCCCCGACTTAGTGGGCCCTAGAGGGGAGTAATGTCACTAACATTCAAGCATGTATTGACACCGCCCCCCGATATGGCCTTCCGTGACATGCTGAATGGCGTCCATAACGTACGAGAATCTACTAGCGTTTTGCATGGTATGATTGAAACTTCGAACAAGCTAGGAGATATCCCCTTAGTATTCAATGACATAAGTGAGGCCCCTGGACATAGAGCGGCTCTAAACGTCTTAGAGAAGTCTAGATTGTGTGAAATGTTTGACATATCTCCAGGAGATTTGATTGATGTGCTTGCATGGGCCATGGAGAATCCTTCTGAGCCTGAGATTGTAGATTATACTGATGCGCCCGTAATGCAATCTGGCCAGGAAGATGTCGATCTGTCAAAAATTCCCATTCCCTGGCACTTTGAGGAAGATGGGGGGAGGTATCAATCAGCATCAATTATTGTTGCACAGTATTCCGGAGTTAGGAATGTATCTTTCCATCGTCAATTACTAAGGGACAGTAAACACACTGTTGCTAGGCTCGTTCCAAGGCATCTGAGGACCATCAGCTCTGAAGCTGCAGAGGCAGGAGATGATGTTCCGATTGCCGTGGTGAATGGTGCAGATCCCACTGTCCTTCTTGCGGCCGCGATGTCATTCTCCGACTATGTTGATGAGTTAACTGTCGCCTCATCCTTACACACGAAGCTTCACGGTACACCTCTGAAAGTCGTAATACTCCCTAACGGGGTCATGGTCCCCGCTAATGCTGAGTATGCTATGGAAGCCAGGATAACTACTGAGAGAGATGATGAGGGCCCGTATGTAGATATCACCGGAACCGTGGACGATATTAGGCAGGAGCACGTGATTGAGTACGATTGTGTACACCATCGTATTAACCCTATATTCCATGCGCTGATACCTACTGGAATTGAACATAGAACATTAATGGGAATGCCAAGAGCACCTACAATAAAGAATTCAGTATCCAAGGTAGTTGATTGTGTGGATGTGCACATGACTGATGGGGGATGTGGATGGTTATCCTCGGTGGTTCAAATAATTCCAAAGAATGACGGCGACGGAATGCTGGCTATTGAGGCGGCTTTCAGGGGCCATCCCTCTATGAAACAGGTTGTAGTGGTTGACAAAGACATAGACATCTCGGATCCAAAAAGGGTGGAGTGGGCATTGATGACAAGGTGGCAACCAGACAAGGATACCATAATTCTGAGCGGGCAGAGAGGATCCAGTCTCGATCCCAGTAGGACCGAAGACGGAGTGACGAGTAAAATCGGCATGGACGCCACTCTTACTCCTGGCATGGACAGGTCTCCTTTCGAGTCAGTTTTGTGAGGTCATTATGTCGGATTCAGATATTGCAGATAGTCTGCAGCACCCCCGGAGGAGTCTCGGAGATAGGCATAGAAGTCAAGCTGAGAAGTATCTCAACCTCGCTATAGATGAGGAAGGGAGGTTGATTCAAGAACGACTTGTCAATCTAGAGTGGGGAGAGCAAAGTGCTCGACAGGCTGTTCTATACGATTTTACTAATCCTGAGAATTGGAAAGCTCTGGTTAGAGTGAAGACCCTCCTTGGCGATTCAGAGGGTATTCGATCTGTTCTAGAAGACTTATTCTCAGTTTTAGGTAGGAAGCCAGAGCAGCTAACTCAACTAGAGGGAGTAGATTTTTTGACCTCTGGTTACCGTTTGCTTCTTGCTTCTTTGGAGGCCGACCCACTGGATACTAACCAGTGGTGGAAGATGGTCTCTAATTCTCAGGATGTTCTCACGGACTTCCTCGATAGGACTAGCAAGCTGGATTTAAGAGACAGGCGGGCGAATACTCTGTTCTCGAGAAGGATAGAAAGAATAAGGGACTCTGGCGATGAAGACCAATTTATGCGTTTATCGAAAATTATTTTGGCTCAGAGACCAACTAATCATGAAGCATGGGCATCACTTGGGAGAATGCATGAAAGAAGGGGTGAATATAGTGATGCATGGCTTTGCTATGACCAAGCTCAGTTGTGCTTCCCGGGGAATCCCGTCAGGGACGAGTTCAAATCTAGGATGGAAGATGAGCTCGATGGAAATCAAAGAAAGAAGTGGAAGTCACCCGGAATAGAACAGAGAGTTGATTTCCTGAGTAAGATGGAAGATATGGCGGCCCCTGATAATGAGATTGAAGTCAAGGAGGATCAGATTGCTGAAAATCCAATGGGAGAAGTGGAGGAAATGATCAATGAAGGGAGGCTGTCTAAAGCTTTCTTCATGACGAGAAGAATGGCCGCCCGAGGAATTGAGGGGGCACTTGAAATTAATGAAGAATTGCGGAAAAAAATGGAGGGAGAGTGATGTTTGTATTGTGTTGGACATATTCCAGTAAAGGAGAGGGGTCGGGCAATCCCTGGATTATGGTATTGCACAAAGAGAGAGGTTGGGAGCTTCCCGGCGGGGAGGTCCATGACGAAGAAGAATGGGACGTTGCGGCCTTGAGAGAACTCTATGAGGAAACTGGATTACTGGGAACTGCGATATCTTACGAGGAGGATCTAGTAGATGGCGGCGTGGTTGTTCTCATAGAAGTGAATGATGTTCCATTTCCAGAGCCTTGGGGATCTAATGATGGTTCTATTGAGGAAGTTGGATGGTGTGTAGAAGTTCCATCTAGGCTTTCTTGGGATGAAGGAGAGATTATCAAGATCAAGAATCACGATTGGAATTCTTCCAAAAGATTGGGGTCCTGAATCTCCCCCTTCCTTGATTCTAGGGCATCCCTCCATACACGTCTATCTATTTTCTCGGACGCCTCAATAATTAATCCAATGTCTATTCTCGACGAACCTGACAAATCGTGGGTTAAAATTGGGAATAGGTAATCTACGACCGAGGCGATATCATCGGGATTGGAGGGAGTGGTGGTATTGCCGGGCCCCTGACGGGGTTTTGCATCATCAATTATTGAGGCCATGGTTGGGGAGTCTTTACTAATATCATCAAGGGCCAAATCAAGCCATTCCAAGGATGTGGCTATTGACTCTGGAACCATCTCTAATTCCATGAATCCCAATCTTGCCGACCATAGGTGCCTCATAGCGGGACCGTAGTCACTCATTGAGCTGAGGATTCTGCCAACCTCTAATCTAGATAGTGAATTTATGTCCAGAGGATGTCCATTATTGATTGAAATTTCAGAATGTGTGGCTAAGGACATCATTAACTCACCTCTGTTCGCATGCCACGTAGCTAGATTTAGCAAAGCAAGTCCGTGTACGGAAGATCCGCTGGATATGGCATTCAATCTGTCTACGCACCACCTTAGTTCGGATCCAATTTCCTCCTCCTTTACCGCTCCGATAAGTGCCCTCTCTAACCTGACTCTGGCCTCAATATCGTGATTTCTTTCTGAAGGTGATCTAGATCTCTCCAAAAGCGAGTCTGAGATTTCCATAGCATCGCTTGTCTTACCTTCAGAGAGTAAATCGAGCATGAACTTTAGATCATCGCCGAGTTCATTTTGTTCGGATTCTATTCCTGACATAATCTCACTGCGATTCATAGGCCCTAACTAGGCCATCATATTTTTCTCTGAGCTCTTTCTCTTTGGAGGATAGCCTATCCATGTGCTCTTGAAATGAGTTCATGGCTAGTGCTAGGTCATTCTTCAGTGATTCTCTGTCTTCGACCTCGAGAAGGAGGCTTCCAATTGCTCTGTAAACTGGCTTAGAGGGATGCTGACTAGATAGTGCGTCGATTGTTATCGTCAATTCGCTTAGTTGAGTGGTGACATTTTGCATCTGGGCCAGAGTGGCCTGTAACTCTTGGGCTACCGCTTTCAAGGTCTCTGCGATGTCATTATTTGCGTTCATACTAGTCACCTGATTCTCTGATTGCATTCAAAGCTTGCTCAGAGGCGATTATCCCTCTCATTGTGGAATTCCATATGGCCCTTGTATCTGAGAAATTACTCGCAGTTATTGAAATAGAGATTTTTCCATTATTCTCGGTAAAGTCTGATTCGGTTTTCAGTCCGCTGGCTATGTGCTCCGCTTCAGCATGTAGAAAATTGAGAGATAGAGAGATTGTTCTCTCATTCTTCCTCTGAGTCGGCAATTTCGTCTGCCTCCGCTAATTTTCTCTCAAAGTCAACTGCAGCTTGTTGAGCGATGACAGCCATATCGGTGGCTGTAGCACCTTCCATTGATCTCCTGACTACCCTGTTGTTAGCGTCAGATGCTCTCGTGAAAGGCTCCCAAACTCCGCCAGAGAAGGTATAATCGCACTTTTTGCAATGCCAAATGCCAGCTGACTTCCTTCTTACTTTGACATAATGACATTTTGGACAGGTGTATAACTTTGATTTCTTCTTTATGGCTGAACCAGCTCTCCTTCTAACGCTAACTCCGTACCGTGATCCGAAACGTGCTGTAAGACCTGCTTTCTGTGTTCTCTTTGCCATCCAAATCACCTATCAGTCTACAATTTCTCTTAATTCGGCACACCTAGCTTTGGCGTGCTCCATTATCTCTTCAAACTCGTCTGCCGTGAAGATTCCCTTTAGACCCTTCTGGAGAGAGTGTACATGATCATCGTCACCTAGGGTGATATGAATTCTCTCGTCGCCTCCAAGTTCTTCCCTGTACGAAGCATCGTACACAAACCTGCCACCCACCTTGTGATAAGAGCACATTATTGGCTTTTTAGAGACTTTTAGAGGTGAGTCTTCGCCTACTTCGAACCGTTCTGCAGGAATTATGGCGCTCCTTAGGGCCGCGATACCTGCTAATGCGAATGCGTCGAAAAGATTTCCGTCATCGGATATGGCATGAAGGTCCAAGATGACTTGCCATGCCTTTTCTCCGGGTATGATGCATAGATCGTCAACATCGATACATCCAGATTCTCTAATTCCACGATCTACCACTCTTCCAAGCTCTATTGCTTCGGGACTGGGTGGGCCTGCCTCCCAATGCCTTCCCGCTATTGGCCTTACTTCGCAGGAACACATTAGTCCTCCCTGGTTTGGCCTGTCTGGATATGGCGTCATTAGCTGAAACTTTACTCCGGCCAATACTATGGTATTACCCATGATGACCTTTGCGGACCCCTCAGCTCTTGGTAGGATTCCGGTCTCTAGCTTGAGATCTCTTCCTTCGAATTGATCTCTTCCATCTAATCTTGAGTCATTTAGAGCGAGATCTGTGAGGTGGTCCCTGAGTAGGTTGGGAACTGTGGGGGCTGACATCAGTTATCCCCTCCCTTGAGTGCTTCTACCATGAGTTTGTGAACCTCCATAGCCGCATCTACGTTGTAGTCCCAAGCTTGCTTGAATTCAGCGGGAGATAAATCGCCATCCATTTGGAGGAAGACTAGCTCACCTGTATTGGGAAGTACACCCATTGGAAGATCCGCCTCACCGTAGTTATCTTCCTCTTTGTTTAAGTCGCACACTACGACATCGTTAATCTTACCACTCGCTACACTGACTACCATATCTGTCATTGGAATGCCTGCATCGGCGAGAGCGACCGAGGCCGCAGTAAGCCCGACACACCTGGTTCCAGCTTCCGCGGAGACTATTTCGATGCTTACCCTTATCTTGGACCTAGGATATAGCTCTAGAAGGACTACGCTCTCCAACGCGTCCTTTGTTACTTTGCTAATCTCCCTGCTCCTACGATTGAAGCCCGGTCTGATCCTATCTGTCGTGGAAAAGGGTGCCATGTTGTATGCAACATCGATGACTGCCCTATCTTGTCGTTGGATCTTCCTTGGGTGTGCCTCCATTGGCCCGTAAACTGCAACTATGGCCTCGTTGGTCCCCCACGTCATTCTGCAAGAGCCGTCAGCTACAGGAATTACGCCTGTTTCGATTGTTATGGGCCTGACATCACCTGGCTTTCTGCCATCCATCCTCAGTCCGTTTTCATCTATCATCTGAACATCTCCGTAACCACCCATTATGCATCAACTCCTATCATTCTGGCCTCTGAAGATATACTATTAATCTTCTTTCTGACCTCTAATATATTCTCAAGCTCCCCATCAATCCAGAGACGCCCATTGTCAGCAACGACTATCCTGCAGTCTGTCTGCATCTTCATTTCCCTAAGGAAGGCGCCTCCTTTGCCTATGAGCTTGCCTAAGAGATGCGGATCTAATTCATCCAAAGCGCCTGAGCGGATCTTTCTGAGTCCCATTCCCTTCATTGTCACAACGCTTTGGTGAGTCTCTTCGACCTCTTGGACCCTGCATAGAATGGAGTCGCCTATGTCTAGAATTTTCCTGGTTCCTCCGAACTCGACCTTGGCTGGCCCGAGGCTCATTGGGAGTATTGAGTTGAATGGGGCACCTATGTCTACAAACCATATATTGTTCGTGCATCCCTCTATATGCCCTATTACCAGATCTCCTGGCCTGGGCATGTATCTCGTGTGCAGTGGACTAACTGAAATTGTGTTTCCCTTTCTGCTCATTCTTCCTTGTTTCGTTGAAATGACTCTGTCACCGACGACTAAAACGCCATGTCCAGCTTCAATCCCCTCTGATGATCCAAGGTCCTCCCCTGGTACGACGACGAGGGTGCGTCGTGTGTCTCGCGGTCCGTCCGCGCTGCTCTCAATACTCATGTTATCGGGCTGCCCGACCGGCCTACTATTCATAACCGTTGATGTCGACACCTACGGTGGGAAGTCAGTCAAGCTCCTTGACTTCAGCCTCTGATGCCCTACTTGCGACTTTACTGATTAGATCATTCTTCATCCCACCCGGGACCTCTACCACACAGGCCCACGTCCCATCAGTGAGCCATTCTTGACGTGTTACTAGGTCTCGAAGGATTTGATTGACAGCCCCGTATGAGGACCCGGGAATCTTGAAAGCTAGGCGCATGGTGATGAATTGGAGGGGAATTAGTGGCTTCAGTACCTTTACCGCATCTGAAACCTGACTCTCGAGGGATTTGAACGGGTCGACAGAGAAGCGAGCCTCTTCAAGAGCGTTCTCTATCCTAGTTCTGGGATGTGGCATCCTAGTTTTGGGATCGGTAGCAGTGGTCGCTATCTCGTTTATGATCTGAAGTTTCTTCTCTTCGACCATTTTCTTTCTCTGGGCGGTTGTTAGTTGGATAGACCCCTTTCTCAAAATAATTTCTACACAGTGTTGTAGGTCGTTACTTCCGAAAACGCTTTCCAGAGCATCGGATGTGGGCCTCTCACCGTTTCTTGAGTCCGTCCAAACCTCATTGACCGCCAGAAGTTCATCCAAATCCACAGATGAAGGATCTTCTTTCCATGTATCTACTAGATCCGGATCCACCAGAATCTCATATCTTGAACCGCCCTTTTCGAGTCTAGCAATTACTGCATCATCAAGACTAACCATGTAAGTCGTAGATGCTACAAGCATAAGGACATAGTGGAGTTATTTGCATTTCTAGAGTTTTGAAATGTGCTTCTCCAGTTCTGGAGCGGCGAGTTCTCTGTATCCCTCGGAGTTGATAACGCAGATTTCTACGGATTCCTCCGATAGCCCATCTTCAAAGGTCCGTGAAAGTGCCTCTAATCCAATTTTGATGGCCGCATTTTCGGTCATTCCTGACTTCCATTTATCCTCGAAGTAGGAAATAACCTCACTTCGACCGCTTCCAATAGCTCCGGCCTGATATGAGCCATACGCTCCAGAAGGATCTGTTTCGTAAAGATGTGGTCCCTCAGAATCGACCCCTGCTATCAACAATGCAGTACCGAAAGGCCTGGCGCCCCCGTACTGTGTGAATGACTGCTTGTAGTCACACATTTTCTTGACTAAGGTCGTCACATCGATGGAGTCTCCATATGTCATCTTATTAATTTGGCATTGCACCCTGGCCCTATCGACCAATTGTCTTGCATCGGCAACCAAACCAGAAGTTGTAATTCCGATATGATCGTCAATCTTGTACATTTTCTCTATTGACTCTGGGATTACTAACTTGCTAGGTATTCTCTTAGCTACTATCAGTATGACCCCGTCTCTGAATTTTACCCCCACGGTGGTAGACCCTCTCTTCACCGATTCACGAGCATACTCAACTTGGTGAAGTCGTCCATCTGGTGAGAAAGTTCCTACTGAAGAATCGTATCCGCGTCCGCTCGGTTGCATCGTAATCAACACTCATGCATCAACGGCCTCTTATCAAGGTTGGTTGCAAAGAACGTCTTCCTTCGTTGCATTCAAGCGGAATGGTTAGTTCGTGGATGCATGCGTGTAGCTGTGTTGTGCTCTGGAGGGAAGGACTCGACATATGCCACTTGGTGGTCAATAATGAGAGGTTGGGATGTTAGAGCATTAGTGACTCTTTGTGTCACTGGGGACGATTCGATGATGTTTCAGACGGGAGGAGTCTGTGTAGCAGGCCTTCAGTCAGCTTCCTCCGAAATTCCATGGCTTCCGATTATCAGTGATGGCATTGAAGAAGAGGAAGTGCTAGATTTACAGAGGGGGTTATCTGGCGAAACAGAGCCTGCAAAAGATTTCATGTCATTCTGGCCAGATAATTGGGACAGTGAAGGCATAGTATTGCATGAAGGTAAGCTAGAAATTGACGCCCTGGTCTCAGGTGCGCTCAGATCTGACTATCAGAGAACAAGGATCGAGAGAATGTGCTCTCGTCTAGGAATCAAATCGTTCTCTCCGTTATGGCACCATGACCCTGATGATCACATCAGATCATTGCCAAGTCACGGTTTCGATGTCAGGCTTTCCTCCGTCTCGTCGGATGGCCTCGATAGTAAGTGGCTAGGTAGAAAATTAGGATTTTCAGAGGTGGAAGAGCTGATTGGCGTTTCATCTGAATTTAGATTCAATGCAGATGGCGAGGGCGGGGAATATGAAACTCTAGTTCTTGACTCTCCGCATATGAAAAGAAGGATTGTTCTGGAAGGGGAAATGTCTTGGGAAAGGGACAGGGGGAGCTGGAATATCTCCTCGGGGCGTTTGTCTTCTAATCGCTAGACTCAAACCGGAGGTGCCAGTCGCGTGTTTGGGGATACAGTGTCGGTTTCACCTCTAGACTACAGATATGGACGAGAAGAGGCCAAAGCTATTTGGTCGAGAGAGGGACGTCATTCTAGGCAATTGGAAGTCGAGAGGGCACTTGTATGGGCTCATTGTAAGATGGGCAGAGTTAGTGCTGAGCACTACGATATCGTTGCAGATATATCCGATCCCGGAATAGTCACTGCCGACAGGGTAGAGGAAATAGAGGCTGAGACCAAACATGATATCATGGCACTTACCAAGGCTATGGCTGAGGCTGCAGGAGAAGCAGGTTGGTGCATTCACCTAGGTGCGACCAGTAATGACATAGTTGACTCTGCAGTTGCCTTGCAGATAAAAGATAGCGTAGATTTGCAACTATCCTCATTGAAATCTCTCATGGGTACGCTGTGCGATATAGCTGTGAGGGAAAGGGACACTATTATGATAGGGAGAACTCATGGTCAGGCCGCTGTACCAATAACCTTCGGAATCAAAGTTGCAGTATGGGTGGATGAGTTCAGGAGGCACTTGGAGAGGCTTGAGTCGATGAAGTCGAGAATAATCGTTGGCAAGTTCTTGGGAGCGGTTGGAACCGGGGCAGCCCAAGGGGAGAATGCTCTGGAATTGCAGAGTCTTATCCTAGGAGAGTTAGGCCTAGAAGTTCCAGTAGCTACTACACAGGTCGTTGGAAGGGATCGCTACATTGAGTGGGTAGGATGGATGGCTAACGTATCGACTACGGTTGAAAAGATACTCCAAGAGGTCAGGAACCTCCAAAGAAGCGAGATTGCTGAGGTTGCTGAGGCATTTGATGTAGAAAAGCAGGTTGGATCTTCGACCATGGCTCACAAAAGGAATCCAATTACAGCTGAGAATGCATGTGGACTGGCTCGAATCGTCAGATCAATGATAATACCATCCTATGAGAATGCTCTACTTTGGCATGAAAGGGATCTCGCAAACTCCTCATCCGAAAGATTCACACTTTCTCATTCCATGATTTTGCTTGATGATATCATTGCGAAATGCGATAGGGTAATGTCAAGGCTAGTAGTAGACAGAGATAGGATGATGCATAATATTGACTCACAGAAGGGACTAGTAATGGCTGAGAAGGTCATGTTGTCATTAGTGGATAGTGGAATGCCTAGGGACGAGGCGCATGAGGTCCTCAGAGGTTGCTCAATGGAGGCATTGAAATCGGGGGCGCATCTGAAGGACGTGTGTTCGGAGAATGAAGAAATTAATTCTGTCTTCGACGGAGAAGAGTTGGATTATCTATTCTCTCCTGAGAGTCATCTAGGTGTTTCGGGGGAAATCGTAGACAACGCGGTTTCTATTGCGCGGAAACTCATTTAGGAAAATGCATCTTTTTATGCTGGGCGATAGATTAGTCACCCAATAATCTGAACCTCGATTGCAATATAGATGCTACAAGCAGTAATGCGATGGCCCCTGCAGAGAGCATTGGATCAATCATGGCCAAACCAAGGACAGACCCTGTTATGACTGAGACGATTCCAAGCAACACAATCATTGCATGTGGGCCGTACTGATTGGCATCATCGAGGGCAACGTTAAGGAAGCCGTCTTCTATTATTGAGGATATTAGGCCGTCTTCAGAGTCTCGGAAATCGGGCGCCTCTCGCCTGGGTATTCGCTCATTCATGGGACTCTCGGATACCTGACGAGGAAGGAGATTGATTATATTTCTCTGAAAAATACCTCAGTAATCCTCTTTGACTATGTCACATACGGTTGTTCATGATTGACTTTGAGGGACGGGCAATGCATGTTTCCGCGTCACCCGGAGCGGGCAAAACGACTCTTTGTCTTGGCATCGCATCTGATATAATACTCAATGGCGGAAGGGTAATCTGGGCCTGCAGAAATATTCCTGATGCAGATAGATTCAGAGAAATTCTCTATAAAATTGATCAATCCGGACTTGGAAGAATTTCGATTTTAAATTTCTCGTCAAGCCTAGCGGGAGAATTAGATATCATAATCAAAAAGGCAGGGGACTTTGGAAGAAGGGATATTGTGATTGTGGACGATTGGTGCGAAAATCACGGCAGGGCAAAGAAGCAGGACGTCTCGGCTGCAAAGAAGCTGTCGATGTTGATCCAGAGTACAAATATCATAATTACCTCCTCTTCATACGAAGATGCTTCGGGGTCTTCTGACAATGTTTGGCTGACGAGGGGAGGCAGTAGTATCAAAGATTCATATGTGACGGTTTTGCTGCTTAAGCATCATATTAAGCAGGGATTAAGGAGTATTTCATGGGAGGGCAATGAGAAGCTAGCCAGGATGACTTCTAAGGGGCTTGAGGAAATAGTTAGTTGAGCTTAGAGATTAGTTCTTCCATCTCTGATATGGCCTCATCTGATGGAAGGTAGAGTTCCTCCGGGGATCTGGCTAATCCTGAATATTTGGGCTTCTCAATTTTAGAATATGATGTGATATTACGAACTAAGAAATATAGTAGAATAATTGCAGTTGCTATGAGGACCGTCTGGATTACTACTTCAGTGTCCATGTCTGTCTGACAATAATATCAGATAAATACCCACCTAAGCTGGAATACCATGTTCCAATGGCATTGAAAGATGCCTTCTTTGAGATGGGGGCGGCTGAGTCCAACCGTCGAAGGTAATAGTGACATCGGGCGACCATTCTTCCGAAAGCCAATATTTTGGGGTTTTTCTCTTACATTTATCGCATGAGAGATCTTGATTTCTCCCCTTACTTCTCATAGTCTTCCCACAACATGTCGGCCTAGAAGTGATTCTAGGGGACGCTGAGACTATCTTCAATTTTTCAAGGTGAATTGATTCGTCTGGCGACCTAAGGCCCATCCAAGAAACTAAATCGCCTGGAGAGAGTTGTCTAAGGAGTCTATTTACAGGCCCTCCTTCACTGAAGGCAACCAGGGTCTCCCCGGACCCTTCTGAAATTACCCTTAGGCTGGCGTGGGCCCCCTTTGTCACACTAGGTTCAGAAATTACTGTGCCTCTTGATGGTCCGGAAAGGTGATCGTCGGAGAGTTGGTTGGACAAGTGGGACGCCCATAAATCACACTTCTCATTAGAGGCAATATCTTGCAACCATGAATGAGCAGCTTCGATTGCTTCTTGATTCGCTCCCCGTATGCCGTAAAGCACTGGACAAGGAGTCCTAGGAGCGATAATTCCCTTATCGACAGTTGGATCTCTATTCAGGAATGTGTCAGGGAATAATTCAGACAGCTTCATCACAGAGTTCTTGGAAACTATTCTTTTTGAGCCGATTAGTTCTGTCTTTCTCCATGCGACGAGCTCCCATGAGTGATTTCTTGGAGGTCTCCAAGAGATCGCAGCACTTGCCCCTATAATTCCCCATTTGTTGGGATGAGATAGTACTGTGATTCCAGAGGCTGTTACTTCTTCTTCTCTGTGTTCGAGTCTAACTTGGCCCCTGACTGCTTCCCAATACCATTTCTCAGGCACCTTTCCGAAAGAAATCAAGAGAGCGGGAGATGGTGAGTTTTGATCATCGGGAAGATTGGAAATGTCTGACATAAGCTCGTCGAACCATGCGGAGCATGTGAACATGAACTCCTCTTTTGAGGTGCTGGGAATATCTAATCTAGCCGATAAAGCGCCATTGCCCCTAGTTCTCCTCGCTGCGTATGGCCAGAGACGTACGAGCATTCTTTCTCGGACAATAACTCCTTCGATTTTTGATAGCTCCTTCAGCAACGAGTCGAATGAATAAGTTGTGCATCCTGAATCTGGGTGATCGGTGTCATCTAGGCCTATTCTGACGACCATGGATTCTTTTTTCATTTTCTACTCACCAGTATTTCAGTGATTACATCACTCAATCCCTTATCTGGATGACATCTAAATCCCCTAACGCCGTGGGATTTTGCGGCTTCCATGTCTACGTTCCTGTCGCCGACCATGACAGAGGATGATTCGGAGGGACGGGGATTCCAATCTTCTCCAAATTTTATGTCTCCCTCGGCTAGTATAATTCCCGATTCAGCGGCATCAATTATCTGTCTGCCCGCTTCAAGCATACCTGGATTGGGCTTCCTAGCCCATGAGTTGTGCCATGGTGCGTAGGGGCTATGTAAGGTCAAATCTAGGATAGCATCATTATCTGCTGATGATATCTCTGAGCGTACCCTGTCATGTATTAGAGCGAGATTGTCCCTAGTCCAGATTCCCCTGCCTACGGGAGACTGGTTTGTGACAATACATATCCTAAATCCTTGTCTTCTCAGATCTCCGATTGCCTTGGGCGCCCCATTTAGCACTTCGACCTCGTCTGGAGAGTTGACGTAGTCTTCAAACCCCCTGATTATGACTCCGTCCCTGTCCAGATATGCTATCTTACCTTGCCAATCCCCTTTTATCGGCAATGGTTGCAATTTTAATGGAGAGTGCAGACTTTCCCTATCCCTCATCGGTGGGAACATATTATCACTACTCACGGTTTGATTTTACGGCCTCTTTGATGATATGGTTAATCACCAATTGAACGTCCTCGATTCTTTCCATTGAAGTACTGGGAACTACAATAGCCAAATCTACTAAATTTACTATTTTTCCCCCTCCCATTCCATTATAGTTACCAGTAATTGCTACAGTTGTACACCCGACTTCTCTGGCATAGGCTACACCGTTGATTACATTCTCAGAATTTCCTGAGCCGGAATATGCTATGAGTAAATCGCCACTCTCCGCGAATGTAGAAAGCTGTCCTACGAATACTTGTGAATAGCCCTCATCGTTTGCCCATGCAGAGAAAGAAGACGTATTGTCAGTGTGGGACATGGTCTTCAGACCCAGTTCCTTCGACCAATCACCGGCACTATGAGAAGGAGTGGCGGCGCTTCCTCCGTTTCCTATGAAATGAACTGTTGCTCCTTCATTGGAAGCCTTCAATACCATCGAATAAAGCTTCGAAATATCTGCAATTGGCAAATTTTCCAGAGTCTTCTTCAGATCGTCCAGATAGTTGTTTGTAAACTCGGCGAAGTCGCTAGCCATGTGATTACCCGGCTATCGGTTGAGGGCATCATATTTACGGGTTGATGGCTCGTTAACACCATGGAAGACCCAATCGTGGCCTTAGTGGGTGGCTTCGCGGGCGCTGTGGGAGTGCCAGAATTCTCGCTCTGGCTATCTTTCTGCTGGGTTGGCGCATTATCCCTTGGATTCTCGTTCCATCGGGGAGATTCCTCCCTAGCTGCTTACTCTGCGGCGCTTGGATGGTCGTTACTTGGGCTATTTTTCTACATGCAATCAGGGTACTTCGTAGAGATCGAGGATCCGTTACTAGTCCTGATGACGGCTGGGGCGCTTCCAGCTGGCATCGCACTAGGGATATGGGAGGTAAAGAACTGGGAGCTTGAGAACGAGTCCCTAATATGGCTCAGAGGAGCGGTAGCTTGGTCGGTGATTCCATACTATGCTGTTTACAGCATACCCGTTCTGAATATGCAGTTTGTAGAGATGACCGCGCATAGTACGGAGTGGTTATTGGAATTCTGTGGCTTGGGGTCGTTTGAAGTTGGGGAAATAATGGTTGATCTGCCTGGGGGGGTGGTCGCGGCTTCCCAATGGGAGGGTAGCAGATATTTTCTGACAGAACCTCTTGGTGACAAGGGATTTTTTGCCCCCTTCAATTACTCGGATGGGACTCCAGTAAGTGTTAGTTTCATACTGGCGTGCTCAGCTTTGCAATCAATGATTATATTTGTAGGAGCGATTGTAGCACTGAGAGGGGTTTCTTGGAGGCGTAAGACCAGAGGGCTACTGATTGCATTGCCTACAATACATGTACTCAATGTATTCAGAAATGCCGGAATTGTGTGGCTTAGTGATACTTATTCAAGCTGGTCGCTATTTCCCGGATCTGATATCGATATGTTTGATTTCACGCATAGTTATGTTGCCAAGGCGGCTAGTCTGTTCGCAATGTTCCTACTGGCTACAGCACTTTTCGATCTTCTCCCTGAGTTGCATCGGCACATTGTAAGAATCTCTAAGCCGGTTACCAAGATATTCACCAAAACTAGCACTGGGTCATCTTGATCTTAATTTCTCATACAGATCGCCAGTCAGGGGCATTTGATGCTCCCATGCAAATTCCTTCATTACTCTGAGGGCCTCCTTCTCGAGCTCTGAATCGCCTACGAAGTCCGTAACATCAATTGTAGAGTTTCTAGTATTAGCCTTGAACGCAGCTATGGGCTCTTCCTTGTGGAAAACTAGGTATGCTGAGCCAAATCCAAATCTTTCCCTGAGAATTCCTCCAAAGTAGTGAATCAGCGGATCCGAAGGTGGTATTACCAAATCCCTGGTTTTTGGAATTGCTTTGGAATCTAATATTTCCTTCCTTCCCCAGCTAATATCTTGCTGATCATCCACGAGGAATCCTTTGATCAGCGTCTCATCCTCTTCGAATTCATGAAGAACGTCACTAATCTCTTCGGGAGAGAATGGCGTACCTGCTAGCCTCTCCAGTTGCTTCATCGAAATTACCGGGTATTCCTCCACTAGTTCCCTTAGGTATTGCCTTTTTATGGACCATAAATCGGAACTCTTGAGCGCCTCGACAGTCTTGAATCCTCCTCTGTAGTCTTGGACTAGATGACCACTTCTAACTAGGGGCGAGATAAGCTTTCTGAATTCGGCTCTCCGCATGGCTAGCCTCTCCATGAACACTGAGGGGTCGTTGTGGTTCCTGAAGAATTCCAAGACGCCGAAGTCATCTTCATTTGCAGGGGCGTTTCTGATTGCAAGAAGCCTTTGGAAGTGTGGTAGTCTGGCCCATACTTGGTGCCCCCTCAGATTAGTACCCTGGTGGAGTTGTTCTGTCGCTGCCATTGACTGTAGATCAACTCTGAACATTTCACATCGGCCTCTCAGTGCGAAGTCGTCCCTCAGCTCATCAATCTCCTTCAGAGCATAGGTCTCGTTCTCCCATCTGCTTATTTGATGTATGTTATGTGTATGGAATAGAAGTCTGTTAACCTCATTTCTCGGTCTTGGCTCTACGATTCCTCCTCGAATATATCTCTCTCCGTCTCCCATCGATATGAAGCCGAGCTCTGATAGGATTCCTTGGATATTATCGTCACAGTCGTGAACGGGAACGCCATTGAAAGAGTGCATTACAGATACGTCTACTAATCTGTCACGATAGTTATCCAGAAGCTCGTTGAATGTCTCCTTGAACTCATCCAAGTACGAATGAGGGATATTCACATCCTTAATCTCCAGATAGTCATTGACTACGAACATCAGGATTCTGCCAATTGGGTCTACTCCTTTGAAGACGGGATGGTACCAACCCTGTTTCAGTATCATCCTTACTTCTTGGATGAATCGACTGCAAAATGGATCAGATTGTGCTAGAATACGCATCTTCCTGTCCTCGGATAGCGGAGAGAGTAGCTTCTCCGCGTCCCCATGGGACGAGTAGTAATCAGTAGGGTCCGGTTGAAGAGCCACGACCCTGCAGATTGTACCTTCAGTTTCCAATTCCCTAAGAACCTCGGCTAGTTCTTCCACGGGCCTACTGACGAAGAATCTGAGCGTATGCAGTCTAACTGGCCCTATTTTTGATATTAATTGAGCCAGGGCTTCTGGGAAGTCAAGTGGTTTGACAACACCATGAATTCTCCTGAAGAGGGCTATTGACCTCTTTCTATTGGGGACATCCAAGTACTGCTTGGCGACGACTAGTTGGCGCTCTAAGTTGGAAATCGCCCTCTTGATGCTCTTCTGAATGTGTTGATTTTCCTTGCCTCTCGGATATTCTGAAAGAAGTTCCGTCCTTGTTATTCCTTCTTCGGGTATTTTCTCCAGTATTTCTTCTTCTAGGGAACCAATCCAAGGCTCTGAACGAAGTCCCAGAAGCATTGGTATCTGATCAAGAGTTGTGTACCCGACTCGGTTATGGAGTAGTCTGCCATTATAGACGTCTGAGTCATGTTTGAAGTCCTTCCAATCTCTGAATCTGAAGTTCTTGACTCTGTGAAGTAGTTCATCCCGTCTCTGAATCAGGGCTAGTGATTTGATCGCCTCAGAAGGTTCTGAGAACTCCGTGAAGGATTTCTGAAGAAGAAGTGTCTGAAGTGTACGATAGTCCACTACCTCGACACTGCCCCCTGTTATTCGGTATTCGTCGACCCTGAGAATAAACTCCCCCTCGTCTGTTTGAGTGAAGAAACCTATCGAGACTAAGTTCCTCATCTCTAATTCCTGAAGAACTGATTCTACTTGACCGAGAGGGAAAGGTAGTCTATCGCTGAGTTGATCCAGGGTCTGGGGGCCTTCGGAGCCAAGCATGTCCAGTAGCTTCAGTCTGAGACAGTCCAATGGGTCTGAAAGACTCGAAGAAACCCACTTTTCAGGGGTTGCCCCAGTGAAGCCCTCCGCAATCTCATAGTTCAAACCTCCAGTATACAGGGCGCGTAGATCTTCCATCTCTGACGCTCCGGCAACAGCAAGACAGCCAAGAGTCCCATGAACTCCTGCCATCCTCATAGAGAACCACTTATCGTCGATTTGCTCGTGATTTGTATTCCTGACCTTGGTAATTAATCCCCTTTCAGCTAATTCATGTACCCATTCCCTAATCACTGGGATATCTATTTCGCTCAGTTTAGAGTTGTAGAGCGGATTAGTGAGGCCGCGCTCTAGGCCTCCTCCCATGTCCATCAGTCTGAGGAGATCAATAGCATTCTTTGGAGTAGCTACCTTTGACTGATAGTATTCAGATATCATCTGCTTGTCGAGATCGGTGGCTAGTGACCTGGCCCCCAATAGGCGTCTGAGAATCTCCGGATCTACGTCTTTGATTAGGTAAGCTCTAGTTCTGAGACTGAGAAGATCTTCGAATGCAGACATGAATAGGGTCATTCCGAGAGGCGAGGGCATTTTCACTCGCCTGTGTACAATTCTGACATCCTCGCTATCCATCCTAGAAATGAAGTTACGTAATTGCTCCATATCCAAATCGCCATTGAGAATCTCACTCATCGCCTCTCTAATTATCACTGAACCATCCATTTGACGATGCTTTGTCATTATGGCTTCTCCCTTCTGTTGGGATTGCTTGGGGCTTACTTCCTCAGCACCTATTCTCCTAGGGTTCAGCATGCTTCTGGATGAAACTTCCCTAAATCTCTTTGAGAACAGTTGTGAATCCATCATATATCTCTGGAGTATTTCCTCACTAGTGTCATTTCTGAAAACTTCTGGAATTTTGGAGATCTCAACCTCATGACTCAATTTTGCCATGAATCCGTTCTCATCGAACGAGAGCTCGTGAACGATTATGTTTTCTTTGGATGCAATCCCGGCGAAGAGGTATCCTAGAGCGAGATTGAAAGCCCTCCCCCTGCATGTAGTCACAACATAAGTCGGCAGGGGGGATTCCACCTGCTCAATGAGTATCCTGTCGTTTGAAGGAACCTGGAAGGTAGTAGCCACGTGCTCGTCTAAGAATTGTTTTAATGCCAGGGCTACTGGTCTATTGAGCTGTAATGCTTCTGTCAAGATTGGCTCATAATCAGTACCCATTCGAGCGCCTACAGAAATCTTACTCAATAGCCTCAGGACCGCTTGGCTGAGCTCATGTGTACGGCTGTTAGCCTCGCCCGTCCACGATGGAATTGTAGGCCTGTATCCCGTAGCAGGAGTAACATTTACTCTGGTTCCCCTGATACTAGCGACTCTGTAAGTAGAGCCCCCCAATAGGAATACGTCTCCGTTTCTCAGACTTGAAACGAAAGATGAAGAAAGCTGACCGACTAGTGTTCCGTCCCCTGTGAAGACTAAGTAGCTGTTATCTGGTGCGATTGTGCCAATATTGGTGTAGTAAATCATTTGTGCGAATCCACGCTTTCCGAATCTATTGTCTTCCCAGTCAAGCCAAACCCTCCTTTCTTCATCCAGCATATCCAGGACTTCTATGTAGTCATCATAAGGAAGTGATTTGTATGGCCAAGAGGATGTCACAAGAGCGTAGGCATCATCTATATCCCATTCCTTGATTATAGTTAGTCCGATTAGGAATTGTGCGAGTACATCGAGTGAATTCTGAGGGAATTTTAGCAAATCCATTTCTCCCTCGAGTATTGCCATTTGTAATGCTACGAGTTCCATCAGGTCATGAGGAGAAGTTGGGAGGAATCTGGCCCTGGGTAAGCCACCTACCTGGTGCCCGGCCCTGCCAATTCTCTGAAGAGCAGTGGCAATTGACCCCGGTGAGCCGACTTGAATAACCAAGTCCACGGATCCTATATCTATGCCCATCTCTAGGCTAGATGATGAAACGACGCATCTTAGTAATCCGTTCTTGAGTTTGCTCTCTACATCTAGTCTGATGGCCTTATCCATGGAACCATGGTGCCCCTCGACACCCTCCATCCCAGATATCTTCAGCCTCTGTACTACGGTCTCGGTCATGTTCCTCGTATTCACGAAAACCAATGTCGTGGTGTGAGCCTCGGCTAATTCTTTGATTCTGTCTACGTTATGGTCCAATATTTCCTTAACGGGAATAGAGCTGAATCTAGGTGTCGGGAGAATTATGTCCAAATCAAGCTCCCTGTCTCCTGAGATTTTTGCGATGGCGACCTTTTGTGGCTTTGCATCGGTCTCCCTTGAGTCGCTAGCAACTAGAAACTCAGCTACCGCATCTAAAGGCTCCATGGTAGCACTAATTCCAATTCTCTGAACATCGGAAGAGACCACAGTATCCATCAATGCCATACTGAGTGAGAGGTGAGTACCTCTCTTCGTTGGGACCAATGAGTGCATTTCGTCAATTATGAACCATTTCATTTGATCTAAAATTGGCCTGAATCTCTTCGAAGCTAGTCCCAATCCTAGCGACTCAGGCGTTGTTATCAGTATATGAGGGGGTTTTCTGAGCATTTTTTGTCTTTCACTCTGAGGGGTGTCTCCCGTCCTGAGTCCAACCTTGATTTCCTTGGCCCTGCTTGGAAGATACCTCTCTTTTATTTCCCCCAGGGGACCGAGCAGATTCTTCTCAATATCATTAGCAAGTGCCTTGATCGGGGAGATATATACGCATTGGACCGAATCTGGTAGTGTCCCATCCAGAGAGCCACGAACTAAGTCATCTATGATGGTGAGGAAAGCCGTTAGGGTTTTTCCCGATCCTGTGGGGGAACAAAGTAGAAGATGTTCCCCATTGAGAATCCTTGGAATTGCAACCTTCTGTGGCTCTGTGAAGTCTGGAAACTTGTCCATGAACCAATTTCTGACTGGTGGGCATAGCCTCTCTAGGAGCTCTTCTGTCTCCATCCTATCATGTACGTACTCAATTTCAGGCATTTTTTGCTGCACCTATCACTCGGTTCGGCTTCCTATGAGTACATCAATGCTTCTCTAAGAACCTCATTAATGGACGTTGATGGCATTACGAATAACCCTACGGTCTATGCATCAACAGGCATTTCTCAAGGATGGCTTGAAAGATGGGTGGGTGGGTCGGAGATACAATGCCCGAATCAAGGAGGCTGGATAGACTCACGTCAATGATGAGGAGGCGTGGCATAGTTTTCCCTTCCTTTGAGATATATGGGGGAGTTGCAGGATTAGTGGATTATGGCCCGGTGGGGGCTACAATCAAACGCAAGGTGGTGGAGTGTTGGATAGATCATTGGACTTCTGAGGGAGACATAGTAGAGATTGATTCCCCCACTATTACTCCGAAGTCGGTCTTGGTCGCCAGTGGCCATGTAGGAGAATTTAATGATTACATGTCCGAATGTAGGACATGCGATTCAGCATTTAGAAGTGATCACTTAATCGAGGGTATGCATGAAAACCCAGACTCCCTTGATGGGGGGGAGCTAGACTCTATTATTTCGTCTAACAATATACCTTGCCCTAATTGTGATGACCCTGAGTGGGCTGAAGCAAGGCCGATGAATCTGATGTTCCCCACTACTATTGGCGCCATGGGCGGCGGCAGGGAAGCTTACATGAGGCCTGAAACAGCACAGGGGATGTTCATGCTTTATCCTTCACTATACCGGCATTTCAAGCAGAAGCTGCCATTCGGGGCGGTTCAAACTGGCAGGGGATACAGGAATGAAATCAGCCCTAGGCAGGGAATGATTAGGCTAAGGGAGTTCAATATGGCAGAGCTAGAGTACTTTATTGATCCTGAAAACCCACCTGGCAAGAGTGACCTGGATCAAACTCATGGCGAAATAGTGGAGATGATCTCAGACCCAGAAGGAGAAAGTCCAGGAAATCATAGAATCTCTATCCAGAGTGCTCTGAATGATGGGATTGTTAAGCATCCGACAGTTGCCTCATTTCTAGCGAGGACATATGAATTTCTTGTCAAAATTGGTATTGATGGAGAGAGGATTAGATTCAGGCAACACGCTGGATCGGAGATGGCCCACTATGCATCGGATTGCTGGGATTGCGAAATTCATGGAGAGTATGGTTGGATAGAGTGTGTTGGTATTGCGAACAGAACATGTCATGACCTAGAATCTCATGAGGCATATTCTGGGACTAACCTCTTGCGGGCATGGAGGCAGTTTGAATCTCCACGCAAGGTTTCGAAGGAAGTTCTGTCTCCTAATGGATCTGTAATTGGACCAATATTTAGGCAGAAGGCAGGAGAAGTGGCATCGGCAATCAGTGGATTGGAAGGGACTCCGCCCCCTACGCCCTTCAAGCTAGCACTAGAAGATGGTTCAGAAGTTGAGATCACGTCCGAGATGGTTACGTTGAAGAAGGAAGAAGGGAATGTTCATGGAGAGTGGTTCACACCTCATGTAATCGAACCTGCCTTCGGCATAGACAGGATAATCTGGCATGTTCTCGATCATGCGTTTACTGAGGATGGCAAAGACTCCGAGGATTATGTTACTCTTAGGCTGAATGAGAGAGTTTGCCCTTATGACCTCTCTATTCTGCCCCTTTTTGACAAGGACGGTATGGACGAACTGGCTAACTCCCTACTTTCCGAAATATTATCCATAAGAGGAGTTCAAGTCAATCTTGACTCTACTGGATCCATTGGAAAGAGATATGCCAGAGCTGATGAGATTGGAGTCCCATGGGCCGTTACCGTTGACCACTCTAGCTTGGTCGATGGAACTGTCACCATAAGGAACAGGGATAATCAACAACAGATTCGAGTCGTGACTGAGAAGTTGATTAGTCACATAGAAAGTGGGGATATATCGTCTCTTTTCTGACTCCCAATCTTCATGGAGTCCCAGTTAGACGGATGGATGTGTCAGTGGCGCAAGAGAGTGATGATTGGGCTGAGAAGTATCGGCCGACCAGCATCAGGGAGATGGAAGGGAACGAGTCACAGATAAGATCCATCAGGCAATGGCTGGATACTTGGTCAATGGGAAAAATTCCTAAAAAAAGAGGGGTGTTACTTTCTGGGCCACCCGGAGTGGGAAAAACAACGATCGCCAAGGCTGTGGCCAAGGAGATGGGATGGGCAATAATCGAGCTCAATGCCTCTGAGGAAAGGAATGCGGCCTCAATAAGAAAGGCCGCGACAAGAGGGTCCCAACATGTCTCCCTAGACATGTTCTCAGGCGATTCGAAACCGGATGGGAAGACAATAATTCTCCTGGACGAAGTGGATCATCTGGCAGGTGGTTTTTCTAAGGTCTCAGAAGACAGGATTGGCAAGTCAATCTCCTCCGAAGACGAGTCAAAGAGCATCTCCGGAGACTCAGGCGGTAAGGCAGAGTTGATGCATCTCCTGAAGGTCTCAATGCAACCGGTAATCATGACCTGTAATGATCCAATGCGCCTCTGGGGGGGCGGGAGGGCCTGGAGAATGAACAGAGACAGGGTCCTTAGATTGGCCGATATGGTACAATTCAAGAGGGCGAATAATGGAGATATGCGGAAAATTGCCTACAGGATTCTTGATGGAGAGGACCTATCAATCGATCCAGGGGCTTTAGAAGAGTTAATTTCTGGCAATCCGGGGGACCTCCGGGCTCTAGCGAGAGACCTACAAGCGGTTTCTTCGCTAGTAGATGGGCATGTCAACTTAGGACATATTAGAGGACTGAGGGACGTTTCTGAAAGAGATTCGCAGATTGATGTATTCAGAGCCATGAAAGAGATATACTCTAGCAGCGATGGTTCTAAAGCGTCCGAAATTCTCAGAAATAGTGACAAAGATCCGGATCAGATGCTAGCTTGGTTCTCTTGGAACAACCAATCTGTATTTGATTCGGCGGGCCTTGCTTCGATTAGCGCGGCTATGGAGATGGCTGACAGGTCCCTGGCTACCAAGTTCACGAATCGTGCATTCAGATCTTGGTATTGGGGATCTGCCCTAACCTCGCAAGCTGCGGTTTCCCAGTCTCCAATCACATCTGACCCCTATCTTGGTTACCCAGACTTTCTTAGAAGAGGTGCAGAGTCTTGGAGGAGCGTCAATGTCGTCTCCACTATGTCAGAGAATGTTTCTACAAGTAAGTCATCATTCAGAGAAGAATTGTGGCCACTTTTGCTGGCTGTACATGATGAGTCCCTGGGAGGAGAGCCTGATGACTTCAGTATCTCTAAGAGAATGGGGCTTGCAGTAGAAGAGCATCTGTCGCTACATGGCATAGCTAAGACTAGTAGAAAGGGAAAGTCGATTATCAACAAATACGAGGAGCAAGAGAAATTGTCAGAGCCACTGCCTGAGCTGCCCCTCGAAAATAATGTTGATAATGAAAATTCAGAGAGTAGCGATAAGCAATTCACACTTGACTCATTCTAGCTAGATGTCACTTCTCCAGGTCTTGGGATGCAGCAGCACCAACACGGTCAGTAGCTCTAGCCTCCCTAGCCACATCAATAGTGATGCCACTACCAATGATGGCTCGCCTAGTGCCGCCCATGTCGCAGTGGGCCCAAATGCGCCTAGCGCTGGCCCGGTATTACCAAGGAGAGAAAGGGAAACGGAGAGAACGTCAGTCATATCCAAGGATGGCTCCAATAGAGAGAATACTAGTATGGATGCAGTAACAAGAACTGTCCAAGAACTTAGCATTCCCAAAACGGTCCATATCCTCTTCTCGTCGATGACCTCATCATTGAATCTTATCGCTACTACCTTCCTAGGCTGGATAATCTTCAATATCTCTCTTTTTGAAAGTTCGAAAGCGATTCTTATTCTCAGTACTTTGAGGCCCCCTCCTGTGGAGCCGGCTGTTGCCCCTATGATCATCAACAATAGCAATACGAACTGACTGAAAAGAGGCCAAGTAGCGAAATCTGCAGAGGAGTAACCAGTACTCGATATGGAAATAGCTTGGAACATCGAGTGCCTGATAGTTTCTAAGAAGCCCAGATCTTGCGGGCCTGAGCTGTAAATATTGAAAGCCATGGACACCCATGCAACTAGTAGGATGAAGAGGTAGCTCCTGACTTCACCATCTTTGAATGCCTCCTTTGATCTCCCTGCGAGAATTAAATGAAGGAGGCTGAAGTTGATGCAAGTGAGAACCATAAAGATCATGAGAATCACCTCTATTCTGGCTGAGCTGAATGCCATAACCCCTCCATCAGTAGTACCAAAGCCACCGGATGAGAGGGTTGTTAGGGCATAATTTACAGAGTCGAATAAGCTCATTTCACCTATGAATCTGAGAAGTGCCATCTCAATTACTGTGAGTATGATATAAATTGACCATAGTCTCCTTGCGGTAGACTGCAACGAGGGGCCCAATCTGGAAAGTGATGGGCCTGTCAGTTCGGCTCTTGCCAATGACATGCCTCCTCCTAAGGCCTGAGAAAGTATGAGAAGTCCCAGCATTATCACACCCATTCCACCAAGCCACTGAGTGAGTGACCTCCAGAGTATCAGACTCTGTGGCTGGGAACTGATACAATCCGCTCCCTCTACACATAGGGGGCTTGTCGAATGGTCTATCACAGTGGATCCTGTTGTGGTAAAACCTGACATTGACTCGAACCATGAGTGAATGGCTCCTGAGAAGACATCGGCTACTGCGACGGTGTCCATGGAAAGCTCGGCAGGCCCGTAGAAGACCCCTCCTAGCCAGTAGGGTAATGCCCCCAGAACCACAACAGGAATCCATCCGAGAGCTACAGAGGCGAATGCTTCACGATCCCTCAGTCTAGAAGCGGTATCGGCCCCCTTGGCCAATGAAACTAGGCTTTGTCCTACAAATGCGGCCAGGATAAGAGGGATCAGGTAGGTTCTAGCGGCGAACTCATATCCCTCGGAATCCAAATAGCAACTATAAGCGGCTACCAAAGCAAGAGGTAGGGCGACTAGTCTAATCGTCCATCCTAAGACAAAACCGACAACGTCCCAGCGCATGATTAGCTCCCAAGAGTCTTCTCAAGCTTCTTCAAATCGTCCTTTAGCAAAAGAATGTACAGCCTATCTCCTAGCAATATAGTTTCCACCTGGCTAGGATCGAGAACGGAAACCTTTCCGTCAAAGTCCTCTCTGTCTATCATGGCTATTCTTGCTCCAAATTTGGACTCAACCTTTGAGATCGGCCATCCCTCTATGCCTTGTTCTGCTTTTACTTCGGCTGAAATTGATATTACCTCTGGAACGTTCGGTATCACTTGGAATGTTCCTGGGACATTCATATGAATGGATTTTAGTATACCAGTTACGACCACTTGCCTCCTACTTACGGGGTTAATCGAGCCAATCCTATGGACTGCATCGACAAGTGCCCTGTCTCCAAGGACAAGGCCTGTTCTCAAGACGCCCTTGTCCTTGGCCCTCATGGAAATAGCGATGTTTAGGTTGTCGTCCTCCAGAGCGGCAACGGCGATGTCATGGCTATGGATGTCAAGCTCCCTGAGAAGATCCTCGTCTTGGGGATCTCCATGGATTACATCGAGCCTCTTACTATTTCCCACGCTAGATCCCACTAGTTCATTCGCCAAATCTAATTCTGGCTCAATGACAACGACACTGTGACCCCTTCTTAGGTAGTAATCTGACAGCCTCACTCCGAACTGACTGGCGCCGAAAACAGCTATCTGTGCCTTCTCTTTCAAATCGGGGTCAGACTTTCCGACGCTTCTAGTTATCTGGGCGAACTGATCTGTTGAGTTAGAGACGAAAACTAGAATATCGCCAGACTCGATTATTTCGTCGCCCTTACTAAGTGAGCCTTTTTCATCGATCTTTTTTATTGAATAGATAGATGGCATTCCTGCAAAAATACCGCCGACTTCACCTGTAGTGGTCCCTATTAATGCCGAGGAATTTGTAACTTCAGTAGACGCTATCCACGATGACTCGCCGAGAGGTAGTATCTCATCTATTGAAGGAGCGAGAAGGCTAGCGGCTAGTTGACCGACGATCTCATCGGCGGCACTCACAATGTGGTCTGCCCTAGTCCAGTCACTGAGAGGGCCCGCGCCCCTAGAAGGGTGCTCGAGCCCGGGGTCATTGATATTGGCGATTGTTCTGAGTCCGGTGGCGTTCCTCTCCCCTACGAGTTCGCTGTAGACTTTCTTAGCGAATGAGCACCCAAGTAGGTTGATCATATCATCATTAGTAGCCATTATGAAGATTTCAGCATCACTAATTCCCGCACGCATCAGAGAATCTCTCGATAGTGCACTTCCTGTTATCAAAAGGCAGTCCAAGTATTGGGACTCGTTTATCGCTGATGGGTCAGGGTCAATCAAAGCTACGCTTCTACGCTCTTGACGGAGTGCGGCGGCAACCCCTCTGCCGACCTCTCCTGCACCGGCAATTATGACTCTCATTGAACCTCACCCTTGGACGGATGAATATAATCATGCGCCATACGCATACCGATAAATCCTCAATCTAGGGTTTATTGGCTATTCTTCCTCACTGATCATATGCCCTCTGGTTCTGGACGTTGAAGCGATTCTATGCCTCTCTGACTGTCTTGTTGTTCTTCGGTAAGCTTGTCTAGCCGCTGGCGTGAGTCCAGAGGGCAGCCATATCTCTTGTGACGGGGCCCACGCGGCTACAATCGCAGTTAGCGGTGCGACTAAAATCAGAGGCGTGTATATGGAAAGAATGAGTGAAAGGAGCAACGCGGCCCTGAGTATTGACGTAGAGAAGAATGGCCCCAACCTTCTTGGCTCTAGGATCATCGCACCTTGATATGCCGACAATACAGCATGTCCGGTGCAGGCAGTAACAGAAATGAGAAGACATATCATAATCGAATAGGGAGAGAATCCAGAGAAGGATGAGTTCAGTTCTTCATCGAATAGCCTGAATGCCAGTACCGATGATTGCATAGCCCCTATTCCTAGGCCCAGAGTCCAGCCAAATGGTGGAGATGCCCTTAATGCGACGTTCCTCGGTCGTCCAAGGAGGAAAAGCACGAATGCAGACTCGGCGATTGCTATCAAAAGAGCGTATGAGCCCGCGGTGATGATGTTGACTTGCTCGGTAATTATTCCAGATAGTATTAGGGTATCAGCGGCAGAGGCCAGTAACATACCTGATACGATTCCGTAGAGTAGGTATTTGACGGAGCCAGATAGGTCGAAGAAACCTGTCATCTTGGCTATAGAACCCCTCCAACCGATGAAAACGCCGATTATGCCGATAGCGAAAGCGGCCTGGGTTTGCCACATGCCGGTAGCCATGCCACGCCATGGCACAGGGCATTTGAGTCCATCTGCCTCGGACAATGTTCAAACCACCCTATCGGGACCCACGTACATGGCGCTGGATGGCTTGAAGAGACGTATTCTCGGTTCGGCTGGACTTCTGAAAGGTAAGAGGGAAATTGATGAAGACACGCTCAAGGAGCTCAGTAAGTCATTACGAAGGGCCCTTTTGGAGGCAGACTTCAATGTCAGACAGACAAAGGAGCTTACTGAGAAAGTGGAGAGGCGCGTTGTTGAGGAGGATCCTCGGCCGGGCACTAAGTTAGAGACTCATGCAATGAATATTATCTACACAGAGTTGGTTAGAATGCTTGGCCCCCCCAGGGACATTAGGCCACATAATGAGACGATATTGATGGTTGGCCTGTATGGCCAGGGGAAGACTACCACTACTGCCAAGGTTGCAGATTGGTGGAGAAGACACCATGGAGTCAGAGTTTCGGTGATAGAGGCGGACACCCACAGACCGGGGGCTTATCAGCAGCTTTGTCAGCTACTAGAGGGCACAGGAGTAGGGGTATATGGTGAGCCAGACGAAAGTGACGCCACCAAGATCGTGAGAAACGGGCTGAAGGAGTTTAGTAACTCTGATGTAGTGATTATCGATACTGCCGGCAGGGACAGCCTCGATGACTCCCTGAGGGAGGAGCTAGTTTCCATTGCTGATATTGCAAATGCGACGGAGAGGTTCCTCGTCATAGACGCGCAGGTGGGACAGGCAGCCGGCCCTGTAGCTCAAACATTCCATGATCTAGTGGGTGTAACGGGAACGGTCGTTACCAAGCTAGATGGTACTGCGAGAGGAGGAGGGGCACTGAGTGCAGTGTCCGCTACTGGAGCGCCCATAGTTTTCGTAGGAGAGGGAGAAAGGATCCAGGATCTTGAGAAGTTTGAGTCGGATCGCTTCATATCCAGATTACTCGGCATGGGCGACATCAAGGGACTGATCGATCTTGCTCCAGAAGATTTGGATCAGGACGAAGCAATGAGGATTACTCAGAGGATGATGTCAGGTAGATTCACTCTGACTGACATGTACTCACAGATGGAGATGATGAGCAAGATTGGCACCATGGATAAGCTACTGTCCCATCTTCCTGACAGTATGTTTGGAGGTATGGGGAATCTCAGCACGGGACAGAAAAGGCAGATGCAGAGTAATCTTGAGAAATTCAGGATAATCATGGATTCAATGACCCAACAGGAGAAGGATGAGCCTATGTTGCTAAAATCTAGTAGGATAAGGAGAATTGCTAGAGGCTCCGGCGCGACAGAGAAAAATGTCAAAGAGCTCCTCGCGCAGTGGAACAGGAGTAAGAAAATGATGCGCGGAATGAAGGGAGATAGGCGGTTCCGCAGACAGATGCAGTCAATGATGGACTTCGATGATTCCGAGCTCGGCATGGGGTGATTCCTTGGACAGAAGATTTGCCATAGTGGGCAACAGGACTCCCAGCAGAGGGAAGCTTAACCTAAACGACTTACCAGGGGATGGTGGACGTATGGACGTCTTAGTAAGAGCGATTAATTCTGCACTTTTCATATCACATGGCATAAGAAAGAATAGTCAGATAGTGGTCCACTTAATGGGGGGTGGCTTACCTAGAAGAGTTTTCTTCGATGGGTGCGAACTTAGGGGAGTCAGGCCTGATGAGAGGTCGATTGCAGGGCATTTTAAGTCCTTGATGAAGACTCCAATTCCACCTGTAGGTCACTTCACTGAGGTTTCCAAAGGCATCAGACAGTCAGGAGGGGATATTTTTCAAACTCTAAAGGAGTGGAGCTTGGAAGGCATAAATTGCTATGCCCTAGATGCCAATGGGAGCTCATTCGAGAGCGTCGAGCTCGCTGGGAAATGTGGATTTATACTTTCAGATGACTTGGAGTTAGAACTAGGTGATGCCGAGATCCCCATTGGCTCATTATCCCTGGGAGGGACTTGGCTTCAGGGGCACTCATGCATCTCCGTTATGCATCATATCTTAGACTCTCAGATCCAGTAGGGGAGCCCATCTAGAGACTCACCGATCGATGACTCGAGCAGTCTTTGACTAATTCCAAGAGGGTGGTTAGAAGGCCAGCTTCCGAGTGGAGTTATGGAAGCCTTTCCATTGTTTATGGCATTGCAGTCGGTGCGAGGGATGTCTTCCTCTACTATTGTAGCGGCTCCAACCTCAAATTCGATACCCTTGGTAGGCGCTTGTTCCATGTCTGAGGCACTTCTGTACCACCTAGCCCCCAGGGACACGGTGGAAATATCTCCACTCCACTTCTCTGGCGCGTTAACATTGAGGAATATATCCCCATGGAGGAACGATGATCTCAACAAGGCTCCTTCGTCGGCCCCGGACGGCTTGTTTCCAGTACCTTTTGGCCTGAGTAAATTAGGAAGGGTGTTTGGCAATAACTTTTCACACTTGGCGATGAGTGTCATCACTACTTCGAGGGCGTCCTTGAAGTTTCTATGCTTGTAGGTTGCTAGGCTAGTGGCTATTGCTGGCATCCCGTATAGAGAGGCCTCTCTTGCTGCCGAAACGGTACCAGAGTGAAGTACGTCAACAGAAAGATTGGGGCCATGATTAATTCCAGAGATACAGAGCATGGGATTTATCTCAGGGGCCCAAGATTTCAACCCCCCCTCGAGAGCGACGATTACGCAATCGCAGGGACTGCCATCCAGTGAGAACATTCTGAGTGGGGGCCCTCCCTTCACTCTGATCGACTCAGCGATATCCTTTCTCTCATTGAAACTCATCCCGCTGGAAAGTGTCAGTTTCATTCCTGTGGCGGACTGCTCGTTCTGTGGGGCGAGAACTACTACTGGGTGGCCCTCTTGGTGAAGTCTTGAAACTAATGCTATTAGCCCTTCAGCATCTATTCCATCGTCGTTCGTAACCAAAAGGTGTGCTTTCTCCACATATGCGCGACGGGTATGCAGTTCATGAATGCGTGTCTGGATTTTGTGGCTTTCTGCTCTCTTCCAGAGTGACCATTATTGCCCCTACTAGCATCAAAGGCCCGCCTATCAGCGTCCATGTCCCAAGATAAGCATCCCCTGTTATCGCCCATCCAATTACCCCTCCAATTACTGGCTCGAAAATCAAGGCGACTGATACTACAATTGGAGAGATCCAACGTAATGCAGTGTTGATAACAGTGTGACCACAGAGGCCGGGGCCTAGGGAGAGATATGCTACCCAAGGAAGCCACAGGGCGTCAGTCCAACCGAAGGCACTGAGTTCTGGGGTGGTGGAACTTAGATATGTCCCTTCTAGTGAGATGGAGCCTATCGTGAGCATCAATCCAGCCAATAGAGTGACAGGGAACGCATAAATGAACACGGGAGTGGCTCTTGAAGATCTGAGGTGCCTTCCAATCATCAGATACCCCACAACTGTGATGGCCCCTAGGAATGCCGCGGCGTCCCCGATCAATGTGACCTCGTTGTTTCCCTCAATCTCCAGAAGTGCTATGGATGCACCTAGGAAACCTATGATTGCACCATAGACATGCCCCCTTCTAACCGACGCACCGATGACTGGCATCAAAGCTACTACTACTAGTGGGTGACTAGTCACGAAGAGTAGGCTGTGCACGAGGCTAGTATGGTCTAGAGACCATATCCAACTACCGAAATGGAGGGCTAGGAAAACTGCTGAGGAAAAAATCAGCATCCAGTCCCTCTTATCCATAGACCACTCGGTGTTCCTGAACAACTGGTAGATGAATCCTGGAAGTAGAACTAATGAGGTCCCATACATCCTCCATGAGGCTTTTAGGATGGGAGGAACCCCCTCCATCTGCTGAAGAACGGCTCCCGCACTTGAGACCGCTATTAGGGCGATTCCAAGGAGGGCGTAGTGGCTAGGTTTGGCGGATTCTTCCATATGCATGTAATCACGCCAACTCTGCATCCATTACCTTGCCCTCCGGGCCCTCGGGCCCGTTGCTAGGACCGATTATTCCGGCTTTGCTGAATAGCACGTATATCGCGGCCCCCAGAATGGCATTCAGCATTATGAATCCAGCGAGTCTGATTGCAGGCCAGTTCGATAGGCTGGTTCCTATCTGGTCATCGAGAACGGCAAGGATTGCCGCTTCAACGCCGTAGAACGCCTCTCCTGTCAGTGCCCCCGCGGCTATCATGAATGTGTAGAGTAGCATCAATGCCCTTCCTCTCTCTGCCTCTTGTGCCCCCTTCTCAATTCTGATTGAGTCCACCTTGGGCTGTAGTCTCCTCTTCTCCCACCAGTCCCTTGCGGCTCCACCGAGAAGCATTGGGAAGGTCGCAGGGGTTGGCAGGTACATGCCGAGGCCGAATGACGTACCCATTCCCGTGGCCCACTCGACGAAGGCCCCCAGGGCGAACCCTAGGGCCAATGCGCCCCAGTCGCCCTGTCCCTCGGCCAGAATGGTGGTGAAGTATGCGAATGCGTTGGCTTGGGGAGCTAGCAGATCGATGGTTCCGTCTGCGAGTAGTTTGGACAGGAATATGGCTACCGCCGCCCCAAGAATGGCCCCTGGGACCACTCCCATGATGTTGCCTTTGGAAATATGATAAGGCCTGTTACCGATATAGAGGCTATTTTTGTAATCGCCTACAACGGTCCCGCTCATACTGATGGCCGAACCGAAAACAGTGGTGCCGACAAGGGCAATGAGGACAGATTCCTCCTTGTCCAGTCCCACGTCCAGATTAAGGAAAATTAGGAGTAGCATTAGGAGAACTATGAAAGACGTACCTGAGACTGGCTCTATTCCTGTTTCTCCCATCACCCTTACAGCAATCGCACCCAATAGGAAAGTGGTGAAAATTAGGACTATTGCGAATATTGCAGAGGGGAGTAGCGGGAATCCCCCTACGATGAATGTCATGATCATCGCGAAGAATGAGATTACCATGAATACTGGGATATGAGTGAGTGGCCATTCATACCATCCCTTGTTCTCGATGAACTCATCCCCCCTCTCCCCAGTGAATGCTGAGGAGATGTCGCCGAAGATTGAGATGAATGTTGGAGCCATCTTGATCAGCCCGAACATACCCCCTCCTAGGATGGCCCCGATTGCTATTGTCCTAACTACAGATGAGAATGCCTTCCACTGTATGGTTGGATAGAATATGCCAGAGGATGGTTCTGAGTACTCGGTGATACTCACATATGATCCGAGAGAGGGATCGTACACTGGTACGTCTTGGATGACAACTAGGGGAACCAAGAAGAACCATGCGACAATGGACCCTAGGTTGACAAGGAATGCGACCCTGAATTTCATGAACCAGCCAATCGCCAGAAGCGTGGGGCTCAGTTCGATACCCAGGAAGGTGTATGAGAAGGGGTTTGAGCTGGAGTAGGGGGTAATGCCGTTATATGGTGCGAATCCATTCTCTAGCTTACTGGGCTGATGTATCCACCTCTCTGTGTATACCGATGCCAGTCCCCAGTCTTGGCCGGAGAGGGTCATTGCCACCCAGTCTGCGATACTGCTGGGAGCTCCAGCTAGTTTCTTTCCCCAGCGTATTGGGTAGTCGATAACGAACATGAATGCCATAGTTGCTACTGTCCAAACCCCTACTGTTTTCAAGGAGTCGCGGGCCGCGTCAGCCGCGCCCGTACTGACATCAGATGCAATGTCCAGCATCTTCAATGTAGCCTCAAAACCAGGCATTGGCAGAGGGTCCTCAACCAGCCAGACCCTTCTGAAAATTATGAAGTACATTACACCAAGAAAACCAGCAAACATGGATGCTATTATCCCAATGAAGGCAAGTTGTAGCGTATCGACGGAAGATATCAGGAAGCCGTCTCCGACACGGTATGAATCAGAATACGCCAGAAGGAATATGGCAGGGAATGTGAAGATGAAGCCTGTTGAGGCGTGTGTAGCTCCCGTGGTGGCACTGGTGGCTATATTGACCTCGGAGGGAGACCACTTCAGTGCCATTCCCAGTAAGTATGCCACATACCATGCGGCAGAAACAGCCATTCCTATCTTCAATCCGATATATGCTGTGACCCCACTGAAAAGAGCGCCGATGAGTACTCCGATCAGGACCTTTCTGGTGTTCCAGTGGCTAATCTCGAATGATTCTTCCAGGTTCTTCTCTTCCAGGTATTGTTCGAGTACCCCTGTGTTGAGGTTGTTGTACATGTCCTCGTCGAGCCATGTGAGAGTTCCCTTCTCGATAGCCTCTAAGCCTGAGGCCGTTACTGGTTGCCTGTAGGCTGATTTCTCAACATCGCCCATACTATCGCCTAGACTTGGCTTGGGGTGAGTCGCTTATACATTCACGGTGAATACGGCCTTGAGATGTGATTTTGTGACTCAGTGATCTCTAGTCACCTTGTAACGTCCCATTGCTTCCATCCACTGGACCTCTCCCCCTGCGACTAGGTTGAGTCCCGGGTCCATAGGAAGGATTAGTGTCTCATACGTCTTGTTATCCATGGCATGTACCTCATTACCCTGGATGTGGGTGACGATAGCCGAACCTTTCTCTATCATCGGGACATGAATGGTATCAGTGACAGTTCCAACATGGCTTTTCTTCTGCCCTGTGAAGATGTCTTCTAACTCTATTCTGGCTTTTGCAGAACCGTGCTTTCCGGGCTTTGACTTACTCATGCTGAGTATTTTGTAGGCATTCTCCTCGAGAGCGACGTACCTTCCAACCTTCAATGTCCTAATCTCAACTCTCGTAGTTCCCGGCATAATATCATCTGCTCCTGATTGAGTCGACTTATCAGCATTGCCAGTGAAGTCGGTCCCTTTGGCTAATGAAGGTGATTTTGGCCCGACCCGGAGGGTGACCCCCCGGGCCGGGTTTCGTTGACTGATTGCTCAGTCTTCCTTTCTGCGACCAACAAGGGCGGCGCCGACTAGTGCGATAGCGGCTAGCAGAGCAGGGAATCCTGGCACTGCGTTCGTCCAACCAAGCTCGGTCTCGGAATCTCCGTCACCGGCTGTGTCGTCGGTATCGTCTAGTGCATCACAAAGATCGTCGCCGTCGAAGTCAGATGGCACGGAGTTCGCATCAAGCGAATCTGTCCCGCAGGATATCTCGTACGCGTCTGTGTAATCGTCGCCGTCGTCGTTGTCATCGGCGTTGTCGCCAGTTCCGTCTCCGTCCGTGTCGAGCCACTCTGTCGCGTCCATTGGAGCCCAGTCGTTCGAATCAGCGTATCCATCGCCATCGTCGTCATTGTCTCCGTTGTCTCCAATGCCATCGCCGTCAAAGTCAGCCGACTCTCCTGGGTTGTATGGGAAAGCGTCGTCCGTATCTTCGACTCCGTCTCCGTCGTCGTCGGCATCTGCATTGTTGCCGATACCATCGGCGTCTAGGTCGGAGGTCTCGCTCGGATCTGTTGGGAACGCATCTATTCCGTCATTGACGCCGTCGCCGTCATCGTCGGCATCTGAGTTGTCACCCAGACCATCGCCGTCAAGGTCGGCGGACTCGCTTGGGTCCATTGGGAACGCATCGTCGACATCGTCGACTCCGTCTCCGTCATCGTCGGCATCTGCATTGTTGCCGATTCCGTCGCCGTCGTCATCTGCGGATTCGTTCGGATCCATTGGGAATGGATCAGCTACGTCAGCTACTCCGTCTCCGTCATCGTCTGGATCGACATTGTCGCCAAGGCCGTCGCCGTCTGTGTCCACACACTCGTTGATGTTGTATGGGAATGCATCACTTGCATCGTCACAGCCATCACCGTCATCGTCGGTGTCCGCGTTGTCGCCGATACCGTCTCCGTCATAGTCCGAAGTCTCGCTAGAATCTAGTGGGAACGCATCCAATCCGTCTGTTACTCCGTCGTTATCGTCGTCGGTGTCGTTATTGTCACCTGTTCCGTCTCCGTCGTTGTCCGAGAACTCGCTGGAGTCCATTGGGAACGCGTCGTTAACATCGAGTACGCCGTCATTGTCGTCATCGTCATCCATGCCGTCGCAGATTCCATCTACGTCGTTGTCAGGCGACATCGACGTAGCATCCAGTGTATCTGTTCCACAGGCAATCTCCTCGGCATCTGTCCAGCCGTCGTTGTCGTCATCGTCATCGATGGTGTACAGAGAGGCGTCGCAGGCGGTTCCGTTGAACATGAAGCCCAAGGCATCCGAAAGTCCGTCGCCATCGGAGTCCAGTCCGACGCATGGATCCAAGCTGTCGATATCGATTGCGTCATTTGTGCCGTCATTATCATCATCTAGGTCATAGTTGGAAGATACCAACACGCTTGGAAGGACCAAGTTGTCTATCCATGCTGTGCTGGAACCTCCTGAGGCCCCTGTTCCGAAGTCGAATACGAAGTCCACTGTGGAGTTTCCAGGGGACATGGTCCATTGCATGCTTCCCGAGTTTTCCCCGCACCACTCGCCGTTGATGCAACCGCCGTACTGGGATGCGTCAATCTGCACCCCGTCGACGAATACCTTCAGGCCATCTGTGTATCCAGTGGTTGTAGTCCTTAGGTAGGAGCTGACCTTCCAGTCCCATGACATTGTTCCTCCACTTGAGAAGAACGTGATGGAGGCCGTGACCTCACCGTATGATCCACTGCCTAGCTGACCGGACATCAGGGAGTACGTTCCTGCGATCGGGGTCGTGGATGTGACTGACCAGTCGTCGTGTATCGTACTTGGGACACACGCGGCTGGTGCTGTGAACCCTTGCCCTCCGGTGCATTGCGCGAACGCCCATGTCGAGGATGTGTTGGTTGGTACTGCCCCTCCCTCGAAGTCATAGGAGTCGCCTGCAGTGACGTTGTTTCGGAAGTCGGCTAGACCGTCTCCATCTGTGTCTGTGCTCTGCGAATTATCCAGTGGCCAGACATCCAGGTCATCTGGAACTCCGTCGTTGTCGTCATCCGTATCGATGTTGTCGCCCACGAAGTCTCCATCGACGTCTGAGTCCTCAGAAGGATCGTTCGGGAAAGCGTCCGATGTGTCTGGAGTTCCGTCGTTGTCGTCATCCAGGTCAGCGTTGTCGCCGATTCCGTCGCCGTCCGCGTCAGAAGTCTCGGTTGGATCTAGTGGGTACAGGTCGTTCCAGTCGTATACCCCGTCCCCATCGTCATCGGTGTCCTGTATGTTACAGTAACCGTCACCATCGGTATCTAGGTACTCTGTAGCGTCGTACGGACAGTCGTCATTTACGTCTAGGTATCCGTCGTCGTCATCGTCTAGATCTAGGTCAAGACCATCAGAGTAGAACATTATGTTGTCCAAGTAGATGGATTCGGT